>CENZ01093826.1_pt1 | contig 20601 bp, 13 predicted proteins | sample 361341 | NCBI WGS metagenome assembly CENZ01 (sample SAMEA2619782, study PRJEB7988) | marine metagenome | biome: marine biome (ENVO:00000447); feature: deep chlorophyll maximum layer (ENVO:xxxxxxxx); material: "saline water (ENVO:00002010), including plankton (ENVO:xxxxxxxx)" | depth 50 m
GGTTAACTCACTTTCGTTGCGACTAGATATGAATTAGCTTTTAAAGTTGCAGTCCCTACTGTATTAGCAGCAAATTGAAGTTGAATAATTCCTGCTGTTGTATCGTTTACAATAGTACCCGAATAAGTATCCATTGCAACTGTACCGAGACCAGCACTGTTTTTTGCCCAATTAGCAGAAATAGCAACAACCTCATTAAATGTAGTTGATATAGGTAAAAGATTCTGCGCAGGGTCAGAAGTACTAGCCCAATCCATTGTGCAACTGGCAGGATACGTCCAACCTATTTTGTAATCTGTTCCCGTAGGAGAATCTGTCATAACCATTAAATCGTATACCCACACTTCACTTGCACCGATAGAAAAAGAGATTCCTGTTACATCAGCAAGAGTTGTTGTAGCATTTACTGCATCGGAAGCAAGACGACCAGTCCTAGTAGAAGTAAGGACATCAGTGCTTGTAATATTTCCATTGCTATCTACCTTAAACTGACTTACTCCTGCAGAATCCTGAATGTCAAAATAGTTTACCCCAACTTGATCGCCTACTCGCATAACAATATTGTTTGCTGTCTTGGCCCATAAAAAAGGTATAAAATCTCTGTTGCCTTCAAGAGCTTCTTTGTATTGATTTATATCACCAACAGTGGCCGCACTACCAGCAGTTACTGACGTTATTTCTGAATATGTTGCTGGCATACTAACTCCTTAGTTTCTACTATACCTCTGACCATTGCTCCATGTCCCACTTCCCCAAATAAATTCTGGTTTAGTTAGTGTACTAGCTGCAAGCTCAGTTAATTGGATTGAATATACTTCGTAATCACTTGATTCGCCTCTGCGTGTGCCTACAGATTGAATGTCTTGAATTTTTGCAAGATACGTTTGGCCGTCACGATCATAAAATGTTATCTCTTTAGCAGGAGCTTCAAACAAAAAGTTACGCTGTCTTAAATAACCATCTTTCATTTTTCCACCGCCACGCAATTGCATATCATTAGATACTTCTACTTGCACTGACCATGAACGAACTCGTTTAGGTAATACAGCAGATTCTAACGCTACTGACTGTAATAATGGTCGCCCTGCATTAACATTGCTTTGCTGTACTCCCGCCAATACATAACGAATCGATCTCCATCTTTGTAGATGAGCGAGAGCACTGTACTGAGTGTATGCATCATTAGCTTCTGATGTAACTTCTTGATTTAGATTAGCAAAAAAATCAGAGTACGGAGATATTAAATCCAAATTTCTATAATCTCCATTAGCTCCGGCAACACGATCAGGAGCACCATAATCATATTGTAAATATAATCCCCATCCAGAACTTGCGCTTGCATTAAGTGCAAAAGCCGAAATGCTTGCAAGATATTTATCTATATTGCTTGCACCTAAATCTACCCATGGACCATACACATATGCATATTTTCCAACAGGAAGCGGCTGAACACCATCATCAGTATCGAAATCTTCACCAATTTTAGGAAGTGTTAAATAAGTAAACCAAAGATTATCAATAGTCGTAGTGTCTTGTATTGGAACTGTATGATTTATTCTATTGACTGGCAGAATGGTATGTAACTCTGGGTTTGTTGGATTAGTAGATCCAGCAGGAGTTGCATCTATATTTCTAACAGGTCCCCATTGCTCACCGTTAATTGGATGAAAACCAAGACTAGGGTCACCCTTCATAACAAATGTTAATCGTGAATCACGATAAGTATAATCGCCAGTAATATATGTTTCACCGTATGACCAATCAACTTCAAAGGAAAAATATAACCAGTCGCCATCAGTAGTAATGGAAGTAATCTTGCCACTCCATACGTCAGTAGCTGCGATAGGAAATAATTGAGTTAGTAGGTTTGTACGCGGGTCAAACTGAACAAGGTATCCATCATATGTGCAATAAATATTCCCGTCTTTGTATAGAGTAGGTTTACTACCATTAGTATTATCAGTAGTATTCTTTGCCCCAATCCAGACATCTTCAGTCCCAGTACCAGCAGCATTTAATTTGTAAATACCATTTGTTTTAAAAACATATACAGTGTCATTGTATTCAAGTAATCCAGTTACAGTTTCAGTAGGCTCACCTACTTGAACTGCTGCAGACCACACAGCTATACCAGTTGCGTTAGTACGCAGTCCACCTTCATAGTCAATACCATACAAAATAGGATTACCTGATGTTTGCCCTTTGATTGTAAAATATAACTGCTCATCATTAGCAATAGCAGCAACACTTGATTGAGTCCAGGTCGAACCACCATCAGTAGTATATACATATTGATGCCCACGCCTGATACCATTACCTAATGAATTGTAATTATCAACAAGTGTTACAAATACAGTACTATTAAATTCAACAATATCTAAAGGCAATGCATCTTTTCGTAATGAAGCAGCCATACCTGTTGATGGCGTTGTATATACTAATACCCACGGTGAACCAGTTTCACGCAAGCTAATATCAAATTTATAAATATTTCCTGCTAATAAAAAAGTACCTTGTGAAGTATGCTTTACTCTACCAAAACTAACAGGAACCCACTCATCGGGACCAGTATAATTATATGAACTATAAAATTCTCTATCTGCAACCATAGTTAATTTGCCGGGAGTAGAACCATCAATACGACCATACGCACTAAAGTTATACCCTGCTGGTATGTTTGTTGCTGACCAATCATGACCAGCGCCCAGACTCCAGTCTTCAAAGACTACTGGTACTTTTACTTCTGGAGGTACAGAACTAAATGTAAATGCTGAGTTGTCTACTCTTGGAGCTATCGCTGAAGTTAATCCAGCAGCATACCCTAATGAATCGCCTTCACCAGATGCAATATTAAACCCTAGCTTGTCACCATCAACTTCAAAAAAGATATCGTATGTGCCACGAATCGCTGACTTAGCCATATGCGCTCTTAACTGATGGAGCAAATGGCATTACTATACGGTCGCGTACCTCACTTTTTCTCCTATCAGCAAGAGCAATTCGAGTTTGTAATTGTTCCATCGACTCAGCACTCATACCTTCACGCTCAAATAAAATTTGCGCTGCAGATGCATACAATATTTGCGCACTTGCGCCATCAACTTCTGTACGTCTTGTGTTTTGTGCAGTCCCTGTACCTAGACTACTAATGTAATCGCGCCCTTCAAGACGTAATTGATTTCCAGATCCAGGAACAAAGTTTAAATATACTTTTTGAATAACGTCGTCACGCCTGACTTCCCTGCCCATAAGGTGGTTGTAACGATCTGTAATACGGCTACTGTCACCAAAATAGAACCAAGCCCTTTCAGCAAATAAGACAGTTCCTTGACTATCAGTTTCCGCCGTAATTGTGACTGATAACGCAGTGCTATTTTTTCCTTCGATGTCTCCTTCTGCAATTAAAAGCTCCCATCCATTACCTGTATGCATTTGTGAGATGATAGCGTCAGATGAATCGCTCGTAATCGACGCATACACGCTCTGAGCGTTAGGAAAGCCTCGATAGTATACCCAAACACCAAATGTCATTTTACGACCTGCTGCGCTACTAGCTGTGACACTAGACATATTAGCTACATCTTGAGTGTAAGTGGCTACAGCACTGCCTGTGGTGTACAAACGAGTACAGCTGTCTTTGTATTTAGGTACTGTTACATCTGAAGTACTGTCTGATTCTAATGTGGCTGTAAAGTTAACTGGAGTCCAATTAGTTAGAGCATCAATATTAGCAGTAGAAAGGAGATTCCAACTTGTATCAGTGTCCATAGGGCTTTCTTCAAAGACCCGGACAGGGCCTTGCCTAATTGCAGGAGGTATATTAAAACTCGAACTGTATCCATCACCAGTAAGTGTATCGTCATACACAATTTTAAACAGATCGTCAATAACTCTATACCTAGCTTCGTCAATACATTGGTATTTAATAGCAGGGTCGTACCTATGTAGCTCATACTTCTGGTAAATCTGCGGTGTAATAGTATAGGCAGGACTAAACGTCATAGTGCCACTATCAGATAAAAAACTATCTAGCCGCCTGACCTCATAGATATTAGTATCTTGTATAGGACGTACATAAAAATCAGTGATGGTATCGTCACCAAAACGCCCAAGCTTATTATCAACCATCGTGGTAGTAGTGCCTGTAGCAGTAGTTTCACCGACCCAATAATCTCCAATAAACTTAGAAAACCCATGTAGCACGTCTATACCAAGCATACTCATGACGACACCTCAACATGCGTAGCGACATCAATAGTGACATCTGGATTTACAGTCATCGTACCTTCATTAGCTGTGGAAATAATAGACTCTGAGCCGTACAAATCGCGTTTAATTTGTACATCCCAGACATAATCGTACTCTCGCGCCCCTAGTATAGAAGTCTCAGCATGGGTTAATACCACCTGTGCTTCGCCTGTTGGCCCGTCAGTAACATAAATGCCATCACCTACTGTGCGTTGTACTAACGCCCCAGAATCAGGCTCACTGTAACGAGCTTTAACCGTAAACCAAATAGAAGCAAGGTTACCTGCAGTAGTTAATGGGTATACGTTGTCTCGCAAATCTCTAAATCGTAAGTACAAAATAAGGTTGTCGCCGCGTCGCATTGTAATGTGTTGTACGGGTGCATAGACATTATCGCCAGCACTTTCTGGTATTTGTGAAACATAGCATTTAGCCATAAGCCTTGCGCCAACTACTTGTAGCTCGGCTGCTCCAGCCGTAACATTAATCTCTCCAGTACCTGCTGCTGCTAATGTAACCATTGGATCTCCTGTCGCTGACACATCTATAGTAGCAGTTCCTGCTGCTGCATATATAGAATAAATATTTGCTGTTGCTGTAGCCGATACTCCAATAGGTGCTGTTCCTGCAGCATCTAGTATTTCATAAATGTGCGCATCGCCAGTTGCATTAACGGCAATTCCAGCCGTACCTGCGGCTTGTACAAACGAACCAGTTGCAAATAATAGAGTAGAAGATAGTGACATTGCTACTCCTAGACGGTGTTAATAGACCAAGGATATGCTCTATCACTGCCTCCAGTACGTTGTAATGTAGCTGTAAACGAGAATGGAGAAGTCACTGGTTCTGTTTGAATTATTGGCTCTGTTTGTACTCCTGTAAATGTTTGCTCAATAAAAATAGCTACTGCACTACCTGTGAGAGTTTTTGTTTTAGCTTTAAGAACTACAGTATCCCCTGCTTGCATAGCTGATAAATCCACAGTTACTATATGCACACCTACGTATGTCGATGTCCCCAGGGTTTGCTCAGTGCCATCAGTGGTTTTTGTACCATAGACTTGTACTTGTAATACCATTATTAGCCCCCCTTATATCCGTTCTAACGCTGATTTTAGAACAGCGTCAAACCCCCATGTAGAAGTACTGTCGTCATACGTAGAAGCTGAATTCTGAAAATCGTCTGGCAATGTCACATCTGTGATCTTGTCCGCAGTACTAGTGTTAATGTGATCCCACTCAATGTTAGGATGGGCTTGCTTTGTAATGGGATCGGTTCCAATATTTGTTAACTTCAATGACGTTCCGTCAAATACATGATCTGGTTTTACGCCCTCGATCAACTCAATATCTGAGTTCCAAACAACCAAGTTCGGATGTACCCATGTTGATTTCATTTTAATTATGTCTGCCATTATAGATTGTCCCTTAATAATAATTTTGTTGCTGAAATAGCGTTCCCTGCTGGAACTGTGGTAGCTCCTGTTCCTAACGTACCGTCTATTTGTACGTAGTATTTTCCTCCTACCGTTAAACCTGTTTGATTGTCATCAATTGAGCCGATATGTTTTACGTCTACAGGGTTGCCAGCAGTCTCCGTGGTCTGAGCGATACCTATGTAATTTTCACTATCACTACTTTGTGCGAATTTAACACCTCTCATAAAATAACTACCTGTTGAGCTACTTGTTCCATACCTGAACACGGCATACCCTGTGTTTGAATTCCACACCATTGCCATTGGTATTTGTTGTGCCCCAGCAAGTAATAGTTGTTCTGTACTTGCTGGACCTGCGCCAGCTACAAGAGCAAGAGTGGCACTCGCTGTAAACTCTGCGGCAGTAAAGTACGATCCTTGAGCTACTCCATTAGGAGAACCTGTCGAATTTTCACGAGTTAACAAATATAACGTACTGCTAGTAGCATCCCACGCCAATGAAGGAGTGGCTTGAGCGACCGCTGCTGTATATGTGCCAGCACTTGCACTACCAATTAGTGTTTGTATGCTATTGCCTATGGTAAAGCCGTTGTCGTTTCCGTTTGTTTTTGAAAAGCAGTACGCTATGGCCCATTCACTTCCTGACGTTCCAATACTCCCGTTCCACCCTTTTCTATCAACTGCAACAAATCGAGATCCGCCGACAGTGTCTAGATAAAGCACTCTCATTCCACTAGAGTGCAAACCTTGTGTATCAAGCTGCACAGCAGTACCACCAAATCCACCTGCACTTGGGTCCCAACGTATTGAAACGGCTTCTATTGCAGTACCTGCGTCATTGCGGTAAACGACTTGGAACGCAGTTCCACCTAGACCCATATTGGGATTAGCGACAACTTCTGGTCCGTCGAAATATGAACCTGACGCGGGAGACGATGGCGCGTTATACCACGATCCAATGCCTATGGATGCACCACTCGAATTAAGCTGCATTCCCTGCCACCAACCACCGTACCCATACGTTACTGGATAACGGCCAGCTACAAGTACAGCAGGTAAACTTGCGCCACCTAGCTGCACTGGAGTAATCGCAATTCGTGACCATCCCCCAAATGTTGTGTAAACTAAAATATTGTTAAATTGAGTGTTTATTGTAGAGCCGCTCACATTACCCCCGATATGTGACAGATACCCCGCAGTAGTAGCAGCTGTAAGATAAAACACCGACGGATAAGACGCATTGCCCTGACACATAGAGACCTGATAAAACATCATCATGTTGCTGGCAATAGTGGTTGGGCTAGTTGCTAACGTAACTACACCCGTTGCTGACACCTGCAATGGGATGCACTCTAGATTATTACTACCAGAAGTTTGATAGAAATAATAGTACATTTGATCGTACTCGGAATACACCATATCCCATCCCGTTGTGTACCAAGATGACCGCGATGTTGGAGGTGTGTACTGACCGCCTACGGGGGAATCCCACGTAGAAGTAAGCGTTACTGGTGCAGTAGTCCCGCTTGCGTCAATAACCACAGCGTCCCCTGCGGTAACTGATTTACCAGTAGCAACATTAAGTGTGACTTCACCACCTGAAGCAGTAGCTACCCATGAAGGTGCTGATGTAGCACCTGCGCTTGTAAGCACAGTATTTGCAGCACCAAGAGCTAACTCAGTGATTTCGCCAGTATTATTACTATAAAAAACTTTATCGTTACCACCTTCTAAGGTAGTAATTTCGTCTGGGCCGTTTACTGTAGGCATCGCTTACTCCTATGTAACGGTAATAACTAATGCTCCTGGAGTACCACCCAAGAATTGCACAGCATCTCCGTCAGTGCATGTCACTGAACTTGTTAATGCTCCACTTACAATAAAATTAGCAGATGTTCCTGCTGCATTATTCCATAAGCCAAAATGTGTGGCAGTAGCCCAATCGCCCCCTGAAGCGGCAGCAAATGTTATTGATCCGTTGTTTGATGTAGAACCACCAGACGCTGCATTCCAGCCGCCTGACGTAGTGTACGACTTACGAACATATCCATTTGTAGCAGGTAGCTCGTTTGTGCCTGTGTCTCCTGGGTCTGCAGTATGCAGAGATGCGTAATATGTTGCATCGGGACTCATTAGATAGCTATTGCCATCTATCAGGCGTGTAATGATACTGTTTTCTAATTGATCACTTGCACCCATATTTTTCTCCTAATTAAATGTGGCAGGGCAGTTACTCCCCAGCATGTTCTACCCTACCACACTCTATTACAAAACTAGAGGTCTCGCGGAGTAGCTAATACAAGTACGTATGTATTATCTCCTGCGCTTGTTCCTGCCATATTTTGCTCATGGTTGCCTACAGACCAACCAAGTCCTCGACCCAAAAACTGTGCGTTTTCAAAGCAAACTGCTTTAGTATCGCTTGCTGCCATAGTGACAACTGTTGTACCTAGATCAGCCCTCTGTGAAGGGGGCCTATTTCCAGCTACCATAGTTACATCGTCGCCTGTGCCACCTTGATCGGTGAAAATGAAAGTTATTTTCTTGTCACCGTAGTTGCTCAAGTCAACATTGAAACCATCTGCGCCAGTAGCAATCTCTGTACCTAGAGTGCCTAAAGCACCCACGTTGAGATCTGCGCTTTCAGTATTAAGGGTAAGGTCAGTTACCGTGACTGTTGTTATAGCCATTTATCTATCCTCCCTATGTACCTTCAGTGCCGTAGATGTAGCACAATGCGTATGGACGAGTTACCTTAGCACCGTATAGATGCAAGCCTTTCAGAGCGTCTGAGAAGCTTGATTCTGGACGGTATGCTTCAGTATCGTTAAGTTGCTCAGCAAATGTAGCAGCCATATCAACACCAGCCTGGATGTAATAGTTCACACCCAAACCACCTAGTGAAGAAAGGTTGTTTGATACATATACATCAAATCCTGCAGCTCGTCCGATGTTACCATTTTTCAGGTCGTCTCGGTTAGCAACAGTACCGTATGATACGAATCGATCATCCTTGAGCAACATACCTTCAAACCATGGCGGCACTACAACCCAACGTCCCTGTGTAGGTACGTTTTGTTCAGTTAGCGCAACACCTGCGTTTACTAGAGATACGTATGCATTTGTTTCACCAGCGCCAGTGCCGATAGTTAATACCGCCCCTGCTCCGCCAGTTACATTGTTTGTTGATCCAGCCTGCAATACGCTTGCTAGATATGTGTCTACTGCATCAGACATCTGATATGCAGCTTCCCTCGTGGCAGCGTCCATCAATTTTGGCTTCTGCTGCCATCGGTCTATGTCATCAATCTCGAAATTGAAGTATTTAGCTTGTGTAATTTCAAGAACCATGTCAGAGCCTTGCAAAGTCTCGGGGTTATTAATAGTCCCGTTCTTTGTGTAATCTGCAATAGTTATTGTTCCCAAGCTGTTTATCCGCACAGAGTCACCAAAGTTCTTGATTTCTCCTTCATAATCGCGGTTTAGACGAGCCGCAAATACATGCGCCTTATCTAGGTTTTCGAGAATTCTGCCAGACCAAATTTGAGGAATAAAATTTTCAATAGCCATAGCTATTACTCCTTATACTCCTTTTTGCAAAACGCTATCGACTACTTCTTTTGGGAGAGCAGCAATTTCGCTTTGCGTCATTTTTGACAATTTCTCAAGATTCAATCCTCGATATGACGTAGAACCACCTGCTCTAGAAGGCGAAGCTCCATTTTGGGGGTCGGCGCTCTTTCTTTTTGAGCGTCGAGCCGAAGAAGTATCTTCATTAGCCATACTATCAATAGCATCTTCAGCATCTTTAACTGCTTCTGCTAGAGTTTGTCCCGGCTTCATATTCCATGTATCAGCAGACAAAAGATTAGGATCAATTCCTTTACCCCTTGCGTATGCTATTACTTGGTTTGAAGCCGTTTGTAAGGCTGCCTCATTTAGATCTGGTGAGTCGTTTGTTGTATCGTTAGATTGACCAAGTTCTTGGAGTAGCTCAGATCGTAAAGTCTCACGTTCAGTTTGTTTATCAATTTCGTATCGTTGATTTCTGATTTCGTTCATAACATCTTCCGATGCCATGTCTCGAATTCCTAATTCAAACAAATCACGAAGTTGATTAATCTCCTGACGTACAGTCTGTAAATCATCTTGCGACACCATAGAATTTGTACGATTTTGAAGTTGGTCAAGAGCAGATGTAGCGCGACCGATCATTGGACGCATTTTGTCCAATTCATCTTTTGTTGCGTATTCCGTCTCAAGAACTTCTGCCGAGTCTTCATCCTCAAGAATAAATGTATCCTCAGCGACATCTAGATCGTCGTTGGGAGCATCCATATTACTTTGAGAAATGGGAGCAGCTTCGTTAACCACTTGGTTCTCCTTTCAATTATTGTCTTGTATTTTTATAAGTTCGTCAATTCCCAGCACTAACCATTGATGGTCCAAATGATGGGTTATAACTATTCGTTGCTTGAGCTTGAGGTCTAATTCGTCCAATTAGTTCTAAGTCTTCTCGTAATCTCCCTCCTGAACTAGAATCAGTTATAAGTAATTGCTGTCTTTGTCGGGTAACTAAAGGACTTAATTTATTCATAATTTGTCCTAAAATAACTCCTATTTGTTGCCTTTGCGGATCAGGATCTGCACGTAAATCTTCAACCATTGTGCTAAACAATTCATAATATGGAGGCGTATTTTCTACTCCAATTACAGCCGCAATTGCATTTTGTACTTGAGGGTTTTGGTAAATCTGATCAGAAATACGGTAGTATTCGCTTTGATTAACTCGTTGACGTGCATCCCAATACGGTTGAAATACAGGATGTATTTTAGCTGGCGAACGATTTTCAATCATTGCTATTTGCTCAGGAGTAAATTCTTTGTACAGCTCTCCGACTTTTCTATTAAATTCAGGCCAAACAACTTCGTTAGTTCCTGGGACTGAACTGGAATCCATTGCGTCGTAATAACGACTAACTGCTTGAGTTGTAGGATTGTCTGAAGTTGAATTAGTTATTTCTGTTTCAAAGAATTCATCTTGAGTTTTACGCGCTTTCCACGAGCGATACCTAATATTAGTTATTTCAGCAAGAATTTTCGAAATGTCTACAGGAACTACATAACCTAAATTAGGGTCAGGAACATTACCTCTCCATCTTAAAAATGCATCAGCTAATGCTTCTTGATCTCGTTCAGCAGTTTCTTCAATCATAATTTTATTTAATCTAGAAATAGCTGCTACATCACCACTAGTAGCTAATCGTTCAAGATTCTCTGTTAATCTTTGTTTGTTATCAGGATGTACCTCATTAAACGCCGCTTGAGCCGCACCTGTTAAATCTGAGTATTTAGTAATTTCCATTTCAGATAGTGTGCCACCATCTTCATATATCAACCCTAATTCCATTTTTATTTCGGGAGTCAATTCATCAACCCATGCAATAACATCCTTTTGCATTACTTCAGAAAGAGACATAGGAGATGTCTTTAATCCCAGAAACGCACCTGCAGCTAATGGTATTGAACCCACACTTGTACGCCCATCAACAATATCTTCAGTTACATCCGATACATAAAACGGAGTGTATGAATTTTGAGCCATATTGCGAACAGTATTAATTGTGCCAGATGTATCGTTTAGCATATTAAATGTAATTTTATTTCCATAAAAATCACTGCCTTGGAACGCATCATATACACGTTGAGAAATAGGGCTTGCTTTTTGACGTAACCCTTTAGTTATCATTGATTCTGGACCTTGAGCCATTCCAGTTACTAGCAACCCTGCTAATGAATCATATGGACCAAACAACGAAACATCTCGACCGCCAACATTACGAATACGCATAAAGTTTGTATTCCAGTATGCGGTCCCTTGTCTTGTAAACTTTATTGGTCGCCAATCAGTTTCTTCACCTAGAGCACTGTTTAAAGATTCAACAATAACTGCACCAGTCATTATAGTAGTCATCATTAAACTGCGAGCTAGTTGACCAGCTGTATCGTTTCTTGTAGCTGCACCACTTAACATTTTTAATTGAGATGCAAAAAATCTAGGAGCAAACAATGCTGCTTGTGCAATAGTTCCCGGATTGTAATCAGACGCATAACCAGTAGCAGCATTAATCATTTTCACAACTTCACGCTGTTCTTGTATAGGCATTTCTTTGTTTTTTAGTAATTTATAAAAACCTTTACCTTCGCGCCATTTTTTAAACATAAGCATTCGATTCGCATTACCAATACGCGAAAAATGCATGTTCGATAAATCTCGACCTTTTCCTAATGTTTCCCCTAGTTTTCTAGTAAGTTCAGTTTGATTAGTTATACGAGATATTCCAGATATTACTGGAGTGTTAGCTCTTAAAAAGAATTCTTCTGACCCTCCTGGATGTGTCCATACTCCACCTAGTCGTAAGTATTCATCAATTAAATCTTCATTTGCTTTCATCCAGTTATACCAAGCATCATTATCAGCAACTACGCTTTTTGTAACCATAGTCCACGCTTTAGCAAACTCTATCGGATGAGCACCAGCAGCAAAAATTCCTTGTATTGCTGTACCTGAAAAATCTAGTGTTGCTGAAATTTGACGCATCTCTGCGTTTAAATCAGAAAAGATTTTAAGCGGTCCAGTAGGAGCCTCTTGAGGCATTAATTGTGCATTAGAAGCAAATTCTCTTGCTACATCTGGCATTACTCGCAAATTTGGATTCCCGATTTGTGGCGCTAATTTACTTAAACTTTCTAATCCTAATTGATTATTAAATCGTGTAACAAACTGGTTGATATCTTCAGTAACTTCAATAAGTTCTTTATTAGCAGTCACAAATGCGTCTGCTCTTTTCTTTTCACGCGCTATTTGCTTATCAGTAACATTCTTAATGTATTTATTAAACGCACCTGTCTGGTTAAACATGCGCTGTGCATACCTAACCATTTCTTTTTTAGTATTATATTGAGCCGTTGATATCTGCATTGCATCACGAGATTGTATTTTCTCAATAGCTTTTGCTCGTTCAGCAGTTCCACCTTCACGAGCTTTTTGAACATTTATTTTTTGGTCAGCATTAAGTTGAGTAATTGTAGATAGTTCTTCAGTAATATTACCTTTTTCGCGCAGCAAATCAATGTAAAGTTTGTTTAAATTCAAGTATTCGTTTTTAATTTTTTTACTAAATTCAACTGTAGTGCCACTAAGCTGTCGCCCAATACTATCTATCTGATCTTCTAATGCTTCACGACCTTGTATGCCTTGACCATCATTTGCAGTCTTAGATATAGAGAGTAGTTCGACTTGAAGCCTTCCTATTGCCGGTGATTGATGTGGATTTTCCAAAATAGCAGTCATTACATCGCGTTTTATTTTTCCACGACTCATGCCTTCAAGAACTAAAGTAACTAATTCTGGGTTATTTGCAATTCTATTTCCAGCAATAGCTGTTTCCCCAGAGGAAAGTCCCAATCCGCGGTCTTGATACCACCCAGCAATATGAGCTCTCACTCTGCGCTTTGCAGCATCTTCTCCCAATTGTAAATCTCGATACCTAGGAGAAGATGTAGATTTATAATAATCTTTAATTAGTCTATAAAATTCAGGACCTAATTTACTTTCCAGTAAACCCACGACAATTTCATCAGTAACGTAATACGGTGCATCACCAGATGCTAACCCTTGCTTTACAGGTAGTCTTAAAGGCCATGCATCTTCAGTTAACCCACGTAATTGCAACTGTTCTTCTACTTGCATATTTAAATTACGCTCAGCTGCACGACCTAATCGATCTACTTCCGTTCTTCCAATATCACCTATTGAAGTAGGAGGGCTTTGCCCTGGAAGATTGCCTTCTAGTCGAGCAAGACTTTCGGGTAGCGGTAAACCATACTGAGCAAATTCTTGAGCTAATAAATTGTATTTTACGGTTATTTGAGCCGTTAAACGTTGAAGGATTTTATCCCAACTTTGTGCGCGGATGTAATTTTCATTGTTTTCCAACCATCTTTTTCGACCTGGATTGTATTCCAAATCAAAAATTTCATTTTCTGGTACAACTCGACCACCAGCACCTTCTGGGAGAGAACTTGTACCAGTTAACTGATTTTCTAATACTTGTTGACGGCCACGCATTTGTCGACCTTGAATAACTAACCGTTCAACTTGTAAATTTAAATCAGAAAACTCAAGCATTGCGTCATTAATTTCACGCATATTTGCTTGAAGTTCACGAGCACTAAAACGATCAAACTTTTTATCGTTAGCCATTCTATCTAACTCATTTTCTACTTTATTTAAAATACGTGTAGCGTACTTATCCATTTGGTCAATAGCTTTGCGCTCAGCTTTAGCAGATACATCATTATCTGGATCAATAGCTCGATACAGCTTTGCCATAATTGATGCATGTTGTTGCAAAAGTCCAGGATTTGAAATCGCTAATTGTTCGTATGCAGTAGTTCCAATCTTAGAAACATCGTTTTTAAAGTTTTGAGCGTTTAAAGAATCAAGACCTGCTTTAAGTCTTGTTGCGATCATTTGAGTTAAGCTTTTTGAAAAATCAAGACTTTGATTATTAAAAGCTAATTCTTGTATATTGAACTGCAGTTCTTTGTCATTAAAGCCCGGAGCAGCACGACCTGTTCGTTTAGTAAATTGAGTTTTATCAAGACCTCCACGACGTAATGACGGAACATCAATAGTCTCAGTAAACTGAAATTGCCTACCTAGCCCATACGAACCTAATAATGTAGAACCGTCTGGAGTTCTATGTAAATTAGAATTTTCAATAAAGTCCCCTAAAGGAATCCAACCTGATTCTTTTATTCCTTGACCTACGCGCCGTTGTTCTTGCGCTGCTTCCGCTAAATCAAATTGAGTAATTGAGCGTCCTGCATCATCTAATTGCATTTCTTCTGCAATTCTTACTCGCTCAAGCGGAACCATTAAATTATTCCAAGAATCAACTCCTTCAGCACCCCACACTTCTGGGTCCCTAGCATCAAAAACAACAGCTTCAATTCTTTCTCCATCTGGAGTCATAACTGTTTTTTTAATAGTTTTTCCCGGAGGAACGTAAGTCATTAAACCTTCGTGTCGTACTCCAGCATAATCAACATACGGACGTACTTGAATTAATCCTTCAACAGAAGATACTATTCCAGTCTTCCTATCTTCAATCGCAAGATTGCCTTTTCTTGCTTCATAAAAATCTTTATCTTTTTGATACGAAACGGCATCGCCAATTTGCCTACGAGCTTGCGTGTAATCAAGAGCTAATGCAGCAGCATTAGGATTAAAACGACCACGTACTACGTTGCTTAACATGCGATCTAATAAAGACGGGTCTTCAGGAGGCTGTGTTGCATTCCAATCGTTTTGAGCGCGTTGTTTTTCAATAGCTAATGCTTTAGCTGCAGTACGGGTTCTACCTAATTGCTTACCCCAACTGTCTAATTGCTCACCTATTTCAATTTGAAGGTCTTCACTAATTAAATTTCCTGTTTCTCTATCAATTACATAATTTTCTGCAATTGATTCAAACTGACCTTTTGGTCCTCGAACGACTCTACTTAATGTAATTGTTTCACTCACATTAGAACCAGTAGCTCGTATTGCACCTCTATTTCGTTTAATAAAGGTTTTCATATCTCTATTTAATTTAGGAGCGTATTCAGGAACAGGAGATTGAAATCTTTGGCCTGGATCATCAACACTAGTTCTATCGTACCCTGCTAACTCATCAAAGCTCGGACCAGTTTCTCTTGATAAGAGTGCAAATTCTCCCGCTGCTTCTGAGTCATCAAAGAGTTGGTTAAATCGCTTTCCGCCATACTTTTCCGAGAGTTCTGATATTCTTGCCCCAATTCCTTGGGCTTCGCTGAGGTTTTCGATAATATTTCTGGTTCCTTGGTATTCGCCAAATTCTCCGACTTTGTTGACGATTCCATCCGTAATTCTTCCTGCATTATTTACAACTCCTTTTCTTAAACCTCCCATATACGCAAGCGTAATTATGTCAGGTCGTCCATATAAATCTACATCCCAATCTGGTAAAGCCCCACGCGCATTTTCAAAAGGTGTACGTCCAATTTCTTGGAAACCTAACTCTTGATAGAATGCAGACATTGGACCTGAATCAGGTACTTGTACAGTTTTCATTCCATGATCAGCTATAAGATCAACAATTGCCTTAGCCCCAAGACCACGAGTAGTAATGCCATACCTATCTTCAGGTAACGCTTGATTAGGCTTTAATTCGCCTTCTTCAATTAACTGCTGCTTTTCTAATTGCCGAGCTTGAAATTCTTCTACTCCATCGCGTAATGCTTCAGGCTCTTGCCAACGAACATCATCAAGATTGCCATTACTATCAAGACGCATTTCTACAGCGCCATCAGCTGATCTATACCATTGTCCAGGACGACCGCTTGGTGTATGTCCTAAAAAATTAACTAATATATTTTCAGCAGTTTGCTGACTACGTTGAGCTTGTTCTACCGAAGATCCTAATTGTTTTTCTATTAGGTCTAACTCTTTTTGTTTTGATAAATCAGGTAATCCATCATCTTTTTCAATAAATTCTTTAGCTTCCGCTCTACTTCGTATTGTTTCTAAATATTGTTTTTTAGTAGGTCGCCCTGCATCACTAGCATCAAGTAATTGCTTAGCAACAGGAGATAAATTTTCATATGTATCAATATCACGCATTATTAAATCAGCAGCGTTTTCTTTAGCGTCGCCTGATTTTATTCTTGCATATAGATTAGATAAAAATTCACGTAATGCAGGATCAGTAATACGAATAGATACATCATCTATTTTTGCGCTTTGACTTCGAGGCATATTACCTTTTGCTGTTTTTGCTTGAACATCAGCAAATCTAGTTCGGTTTTCTTGCCGTTTATAGATACGTAATACATTTCCTGCATTATCAAAAAAAGCTTTAGATGGAGATTTTCGTATAGCGTCTAAAGTATTTGGATTGTTAGCAGTTAATCTTATTTGATCTTCACGATCAGGAAATCGAAGTTGCGCTTGTCCTAAATCAAATTCCTGTGTTTCTTTGCGAGATCTTAAAAATTTATTTAATGCTTTAAGATTTTCTAAATACCCTTTACCAGCTATAGCACTACCGGGAGTAAGCTCTAATCTATCTATATCAGTCATTGTATCGAAAGCATCTTCACTGCTTAATCTTTGAACTTCTAATTCAGGTGCTGCTTCATCCATCTCTAAGTATTTTGCTATAGCTTCATTTGAATCAGCATATGGATTTTCTGCACCTCTACCTGTGAGTGGTAATGGTAATGTTTTACGAATATCAAATTGGTCTGGATTGTTTCTAATTACTTCTGTTACTGCAGCATTAATTTTCTTATTATTAAGATTACTTGTAATACTTTTATCCCATATGCTGACTCGTTTGCCATCCAAGTTATTTACTTTAAATGCATCATCAGCGCGTGGTTTTAATAAGCCTAATTCTAATTCAGTTGATTCGGCTAAAAATCTGTCAGCATTCGCAAAGTCCTGCAAATAGCTTTCTGCTTTTAATGGCCCCATATTACGTTCATCTACAAGAAAATTACGTAACGATGTTAGCCAAAGACCTTCTTCTCCTTCTGGATTTTGATAAGCTTTTGTAAGTACATTTTCTATTTGTTCATATAAAGGAGGCGCTTCATCATATAGTTCTAAACGCTCAAATTCTTTAAAAGGATCAGGATAATTTTCTCGTCCTTCTTTGAATTTTTTTAAATGATTACTAGCATCTTGAGATGCTTTAATAGCAGTATCTAAATTAGCTTCATAACGACCAGCTTCAAAATCAAAACCCCTTGATAAACGTGGCCCAGAAAGGTCAGGACTAATTATTCCATCTTCACCATCTAATAATGTGGGTCTATCAATAGCTTCAAGCGCAGATTGATTTAATCCTTCTCTTATTGGTGTCGGATAACCGCTTTCATTAAGAGTAAATTGTTCTTGATCAGCAAGTTTCAAAGCTAAGCCTTCAATATCTTTTATTTGCCCTTGCATACTTTGATTAGGAATACCTCTTAATGCTGCATTTTTTGTTACTTCTGCAATTGACCTAGCAGCCCATACTTTAGCCATAGCTTGTTGATTAACCAGTCCTGGAAATTTAGTTGGAAGGTACATACCAGCTTTAGCTGCCATCCCACCTGCAAGTAAACCAGCCCCTAATCCAGTAGCCAATTTAACTGACCAGTGTGCATCTTCTGGTATTGCATCCATTGCAGAACGGCTTAAGCCAGCCATTAATACGCCACCACCCATTTCCGCACCTATTCGGTAAGGTAATCTACCGCCGAATGTACCAAATGGTTCCGTCGCCCCCACAGCGAATCTAGATAATGGCTCTGCTACTTTAGCTACACCACGTCCAAGTGTAGGAGTTCTACCTCCAAACCGAGCAAGATTAGCTGCTTTTGTAGCAGCGCGACCTGCAGTTAATGCACCTTTTGCACCCCATCCTGCTCCCGGTAATGCAAACAATAAGTTGGTTGGGCGTGAACCTTCGCGAAGTACAAAGTTTCCTATTTCATCAAGAGGTCCACGCATCTCAGGTATTTGAAATCCAAGACGTTCTGATATTGGCTTATCGACTGCAGCTATTGTGCTTCCAATTTTACCTAATGTTGATTGTTGTCCCTGCGGAGGCTGAAACTTAAACTGCATGTCTTCTTCAGCTAGAATTTCTCCGGGCTGAACTACTTGTCCTATACCAGATACCCCAGACGGAGCGGTTGTACGAGCTTGTTCCTGAAAAGAACGGTAAACCATTACTACCTCGAACTTCTAATTTGACCTGCTCGTCCAGAACGAATTGCTGCTGCTTTGTTTCTGCTTGGAGAATTTGGTGAACGATAGTTAGTTGGAGTTCTATTAGGTGTACCTAATGCACCTCTACGAACACTACCCAAAGCGCCACCTAAACCACCGATACTTGGTCGTGCAGGTCGTGGTGCTGTATTCATAAGACCAGAACCAGTTTCTTTACGACCACTCCATCTTCGCTTAGTAGCACCTGCTAAGTCAGTAAAATCAGGCAACTCAAACATTGAAGCAGCAGCATTCCAATTTTCACGTTCCATTGGAGTAGCTTTAGCTATTGTGTCCATAGTTGGTGTTGCTAGTTGCCCACCTTCAGGACCACCAAATAATAAAGCTGGATCAAGTCCTGCAGATGGACCTAATTCCATTAAGTTTTGATAAACTTCTGGACTAACATTCATTTGTGCTTCACCAGTAGGCAACCCTTGCATAATATTTCTACCTATTAACGCAGTAGAATTAAATCTATCTTGGTCTAATTCAGCTTGAGTTACCTCTGGTGCTACCTGAAATTGCGGTGCTGTTTGATACGCTTGAGTAGGTTGTATATTTATTTCTTCATAAAAGTCTTCAATATTAGGCGCATCTATTAAATGCGAAAGCTCTTGCATTGCTTGATTTCTAGCCGACGCTTCAGTATCGTCACCAAACGCATCAAGATAAAAAGCATTACTGTTTACTGCATTAGCAATAGTATCGGCGTAAGTATTCCAACTATCAGCTTTAGCTTGAATGCCAGCGACATCTTGATTTTCATATGCAGCTACAGCTTCTTGATATCGCGCCAATCCTTCTGGAGTAAGTCCCATTTCTGATTGAGTAGCAGGTTGAGTAGACGGTTGAGCCACAGAAGGATTAGGTAACGTATTGCTAGGCTGATTACTAGAAAAGTCATTCCAGAAATTCATTCCACGATTAAAAAGATTTCCTCCTTCAGAATCAGAGCCAGCTAATAAATATACGCTCCATGGAGAAAACGGATGCTGTATAGAAATCTGAACATCTTCAAATCCCGGTATTCCTAATTCAGAAATAGGAGTATTTGGATACTCCAATCGCTCAACAGCAGTTTGAATAGCAGTTTCTATCTGCTTATTAACATCTCCCGCTACTTCATCGTGTGAATAGCCTAACTTGTTTCTGCCTCCATTTTCATAATTTTTAATATTAGATTGCCATAATCCAACACTGTCACCGTTATCGCCAGCAGTCCACGGATCAAACGCAGACTCAGCTTCTGCAATTATCCAAAACATCTTAGCAATGTCTTCAAACGTATTAAAACCCCACGGACGAAATGATTCGACTAAATCAATATTATAGTTTTCTTGGTAATTATTTAAGCCTTGAACAGTTAAGTCCCATATAGCTTGGTCTTCCATTCTTGCCATTATCCGAATGACCCCCTTCTACTAGTTACAGGAGGTCGTAAGCGAAGTTTTCTATTATTTTCTTTTTCTTTCGCTAACTGAGCCATAAAATTATTTAATGCGCTACCTGTTGCAAATCTATTTCCAGAAGTTTTTACTGAACCCGGAGGATTAAATACTCCTTTATCACTCCCAATATCGATTGCTGGAGGTACATTCATTGGTGGAGGCGGTGAATTTCCCGGACCTTTAAAAATAGGAGGACCTTTTCCAACAGGAGGTGGGGTAATAATATTTGGTGGTGGTGGCAAATTTCCTGGACCTCCCGGTGGCACTACAGGTGGTGGCGGAATAGGCGACCCTCCCGCAGGAGGTGGAGTACTTCCCGGAAATGAAGGAGTAGTTCCCGGAGGTGGAACAGTGCCCGGAAAACTAGGTCCAGATGGTAACCCAGCACTAGGTCCGCCTCCCGGCGGAGGAATAGTTCCAGGAGATATTGGTGGTTGAGGTGGCACTGTAAATATTTGCGACTGTGGAGGTCTTACTAGTGAATTTGTACCTCCTGGAAGGGGATTTGCTGGAATTGGTACAAATTGCTTTTTTGCTGCATTTGCAGATCCTAGATCAGGATCAACTGGAAGTGGTACAAATGTTGTGTTTGGATCTGTAGTAACTGGACCGGGACCG
>CENZ01004738.1_pt1 | contig 20549 bp, 18 predicted proteins | sample 361341 | NCBI WGS metagenome assembly CENZ01 (sample SAMEA2619782, study PRJEB7988) | marine metagenome | biome: marine biome (ENVO:00000447); feature: deep chlorophyll maximum layer (ENVO:xxxxxxxx); material: "saline water (ENVO:00002010), including plankton (ENVO:xxxxxxxx)" | depth 50 m
TGCGGTATGCAGTGGGTCTTGCTCCCGATGCGTTTTCCAGCTACCTGGGAATGACTGAGAGTCAGGACGGTGTGCGCTTTGGGCTCACAGGACTGCCGGCTTTGGATGATCCTGTGTTTTTGCAGGTGGGAGAAATCCTGGCCAGGGAAGATTCGATCGTGGAACTGATCGACACGCAGTATCGCCAGTTTCATCGCGACCTGCTCGGCGTCTACCCCTATTGGCGGCGGTATCTCCATGAGTTGAGCGCGGAAACGGAGACGAGGCGCCGTAGCAGTGGTGGTTCATGGGCGGCAACGGAGGCCGTCTATCGTCAATACGAGGAAGTCCGATTGAACGAGGATCGGCTACGTGTCCTGACGCGGTCTTTCAAGGACGAGTCGCAATCAACCTCGGCCGAACTGGCAGGTACAGTCGTTGAACTGTCGGGTTCACTGGCGCAGCAATATCTTCGATGGCGAGAACTCCTGCAACGCCGGTTCCGGGAGGACCGGGGTCTACCTGCTGACATTGATACCGCGCGATGAACCTTTAACGAGGTTGCCAACCAGTGGCAGGTGTCTGTCATACTTCAAGTCACATCGCCTCCAGCTGATGACGATGTGATGTACCTCCGACGTCCGCCTGAAAAGAGGGGAGACGTTGAGTCATCAAAGATGTTATTCACATACGGTCGCTATCCACTTAAGGTCACTATCCTTATTAAGTCACGGGGGTCAGGGATGCACGACTCAAAGACAGATCACTCAAAGACAGGTTACTCGAACGCTGGCAACTCAGACATCGTCAGATGGTTGTCTGTACTTGTGGCCTCGTTGTTGCTCGTTGCTTGCGCCGATGCGGAATCGGACCCTGAGACGTCTGCGTTTCCGTGGCTGACAGATTTGGCGCTTGGAGACGAAGTCCAGGAATCGGGTGCACGATTGATGGCGGTTCCAGAGGGACTTCACAATGTGGAACGTGAATCCTCAGGCGCTGAAAATACGCTTCAGATCGGTGTGCACGGCTGGGCCAGTCGTGGTTACGAGTGGGTGTACCCACTGCAAATGATCGATACCGATGAACATGCGACCTACTGGTATCGTTGGGATTATCAGGGATGTGCTGTCCCAGCTGCGGAAGCGCTGGAGGCGGCCGTTCAAAAGGTCCTTGCTGAACGGCCTGAACTCACCAGGGTACGCATCGTTGGACACAGCTACGGCGGCGTTCTCGTGACATCACTGATCGAAAACTGGTCGCTGGGTGTTCCTGTTGAGATCCATGCGGTCGCGGCGCCATTGGCACGTGCGGAAGGGGAGAATCCCTGCCCGTATCGGACACCCACCCGTATTGCCGAGAATGTCACGTTCCATGAATGGCGAACGTTGCATCACCTTGATGGCGCATTCAAGGATCGTCCTGTTGATCCTCAGATCATTAATCTCGCCGGGAGTCAGGTGACGCGTCTGCCGGACACCTATAATGGCAGACGACTCGGGCACAACTGGTCGATCAGTTGGGTGGCTGATGAAATCAGTCAGCGTTGAGAGATTCGGGTTTTGAATAAGAAGCGTCTGCGAGAAGCCGAGGAAAGCTTCCTCACGAAATACCCTGGTGGTTTCGAAGACCCGCAACTCGCCGAGATCGGCAAACGACACCGTATGGACCAGATGGTTGAGATGGCTAGCTCTGCATTCGGCCGACGGGCATTTGATCATCCGGGGGCGATCATTGAGGACATGATTCGAGTCGTTGCCCGCTCCTCAATGGTATCGATGTTTGAGAAACCCAAGTACCGGGATTACCTGCGTAGTCTTACGGGTGCGGAACAGGGGCTGCTCGCGAATTCACTCAAGCGTCAGCTCTATGGTAAGGGGAGCGGAAGGGTCAAAGGGTTCAAGATACTCGTGGACATCCTGCGTGACGGCAAAATGGCGCGTTGGTCCCTGGTCACGATCATCCCGAACTACGTGCTGCCTGATGATGAGGTCTTTCTGAAGCCGACCACGGTAAAAGGGGTCATCAAACAGTTCGAACTGGATCTGGACTACAAACCGCAGCCTAGCTGGGAATTTTACAGCGACTACAGGGAAAGGATCCTGGAGATGAAAGCGGAAGTCGATCCGGCTATTTCGCCTTCAAATGCCGCGTTTTGCGGATTCCTGATGATGAGTCTTCCAGTAAAATAGTTCGATGAAGGCGTGCCAGGACAGGCAGATGTAGCTAATCCCGGGATTCAGGTTTCGCCTGGGAAATCCTGTCGTTCAGATTTTCAATACTGATTTTTTGTGTCGCGGGACGCAAACGTTCCTGATCCAGGTAGGTGTATAAGCCTGTTCTGGTATGCGCCACGGTGTCATGGCCAACACGCCGCTCGCGTTCCGCTCGCAAGGTCGACGGACTGATCGGCGCGACCACCACCTTCTCACCAGGCCCGGGATCAGCCTGGGCCAGGACGCGACCGTCGTAGTCGACGACCATACTGCCACCTGGCCAGCTGAAAGGGGGGTAATGTTCCATGGAGGCACCCTGGTTGGCGGCCACCACGTACATCATATTCTCCAGTGCCCGGGTACGGTTGACGAGGTTCCACCAGTCCATGGGCTCAGTCGCTCCCCATGGATCCATGTATGCAGAGATCCGGATCATGACCTCGACACCCCGAAAGGCATACTCACGAATGGTCTCCGGGAACAGCCAGTCATAACACGTTGCCACACCCAGTTTGCCCAGTTCAGTATCGGCAACAGGAAACGGGTCCTCATTGTAGCCATCGATATCGTGTGGACTGGAGTGCACCTCCCAGGGAATCCATGGGTTGACCTTACGGTATTTGCTAAGGATGCCATCGGGCCCAATCAGCAGCGTGGTATTGAAGACATGGCCGGGGTAGGCGTCGTCGATCTCGAGAAACGAACCTGTCTGTATATAACAGCCGTACTGCGCCGCGATCTGTTCATACCGTTGGGTATGCTCATTGGGAAGCCGAACCGCCAGTTTCTCGATCAGTTCATCAACCGTGGTGTAAATCGGCACCGTGTGAGCAAACTCTGGGAACACGAGCAGTCTCACATCAAAGAACGGCTCGTATCCGGTAATTGTCTGCTCGATGATGGCGAGCATACGGTCGACTCGATCGCTGATCTCGTCACGAGATTGAGCGGCAGGGAAATCGGTCTGACACGCGGCCGCATAGTAGAGATCAGTCATTGTTCAAAATTCACCTAGAGTGATGTGATAGTGAACTCCAGGGAGCGCGGACGCAAATGAAGGATAATTAACCAAACTCTTAAGAGTATTACCTAACTGGTTGAAAGTTAGCTATCTTTAAGGCCGTGAAGAACGAACGCAGGCGGTACATTTTTGAGTACCAATGAGCTGACACCACTGTCCGAAAAGGCACGGCGCATGGCACCTCGTACACGGTTGGCGCGACGAAGTGGATAGCAGTGCACATAGGAGAACGTCCTAAATATCCCTCCTGGTTTCATCACATCGCAGGTATCAGCAAGCAACGCGTCCAGGCTTGATCCCATGTAAACGAGAGGGAGTCCCGAAACCACGAAGTCGATCGGTGCGGTGTCATGTTTCTTACAAATGCTGCGGACATCAATGACATCACCCTGTTCAAATGACATGTCTGGAAACTGTTTGACGAGATGTCGGTACATCCCGGGATCACGTTCGATCCCGAGATAGTTAAGAGGTGTACCCGCCTGTCGGAGCTCCTGGACGATGCGAGTGAACGAGCCGGTGCCAGGTCCGTATTCCAGGATGGTGTCACCGGGATTGAATGATAGCCCCTGGAACATCTGTTGACTGAGTTCCTTGGAACTCGGTAATACAGAGGCTACTGAGTGGGGGTCACTCAGAAATCGGCTGAAAAAGTACAGCGAGTGTTGAAGTCCTTTCACCGAATAGTCCTTAACGGCTTGTTGTTATTACGGTTATCAAACGATTCGGGTGTTCTTTTTACCCCAATACCGGTCTTTCAACAATCGCTTATACAGTTTACCTGTCGGAAGTCGGGGTAGTTCGTCCTCATAGTCGATGCTGCGCGGACACTTATAGTGTGCAATATGCTCTCGGGTAAAGGCCATGATCTCTTCAGTGATCGATTCATCCGGTTTCACATCCGGCATCAGTTGCACTACAGCCTTGACCGCCTCACCCATTTCCTCATCGGGAACACCCACGACAGCCACATCCTGGACTTTGGGGTGCATAATCATTGTGTCCTCGATCTCCTGAGGATAGATATTCACACCCCCAGAGATAATCATGAAAGTTGCGCGATCTGTCAGGAAAAGATAGCCATCTTCGTCGACATACCCGACGTCGCCCAGTTTTGACCAGTTCGGGTGAATCGGATGCTGGGCCTCTTTGGTTTTTTCGTCGTCTTTGAGGTAGCGGAACGGCATTTCTGGAAGTTCGAAGTAGACGATACCTGGTTCACCGACCGGCATTTCCGCGCCATCATCGTCGCAGATGTGCAGGGTACCCAGAATGGGTGCCCCAACGGTGCCCGGTTTTTTGAGCCAGGTGTGGGGATCGACGTGCGTGAGACCGTTCAATTCCGTACCACCGTAGTACTCGTAGATGATGGGTCCCCACCATTCCATCATCTGTTCCTTGACGCCTCTTGGGCAGGGCGCTGCGGCATGGATAGCGACCTTGTGAGATGAAAGGTCGAATTGTTGTCGTTCTTCAGCGGGTAGTTTGAGCATGCGTGTAAACATGGTGGGTACCCACTGGGAGTGCGTCACACCATGATCGGCGATTGCCTTGAGTGCGCCAACCTCGTCGAAACGGGGCATCATGACGACCGTGCCTCCCACTGTGAGTGTTGCATTGCAAAAGCCGATGGGCGCGGCGTGATAGAGCGGGGCAGGTGACAGGTAGATGGTGTTCTCGTCGAATCCCCAGAGTGCTTGCTGGAGGCCAGTACTACCTGCATTCGCTTCGCGGACGTCTGCTTCAGGCAGCGGTCGATAGATCCCTTTGGGCCGTCCCGTTGTACCTGAGCTGTATAACATCAATGTGCCTGCGGGTTCTTCCGCAAGGGCGTTCGTCGAGCACCGGGACATCGCATCCTCGTAGTCTTCGAAGCCGTCGATCGGATCGCCCATCATCAGCCAGCGTTTCACGTTAGGCGCATGCGAGCGCAGGTCGCGCGCGATGTCCTTCAGATAGTCTGAGGTGACAACAACCTGAGACTCGGAATTGTCAATGATGTAGCCCGCTTCCTCGGTCGTGAGATAGCGATTGACCGTCGTCAGATAGATACCGGAACGTAACGCTGCCCAGACGACTTCAAAAAAACGAATATCGTTTTGCATGAAGATGCAGATATGGTCGCCGCGACGAAGCCCTGAATCGAACATCAGGTGTGCCAACTGGTTGGAGCGTTCGTTCAGCTGTCGATAGGTTTGGGTTTCTCCTGTCGCTGAATGTACAACGGCAGGTTTTTCTGGTGTGAGATCAGCCCAGTGTCCAGGGTACATTGGCGACTCCCTCTCTCGCGTTTACACCAGTCGAGAATATCAGGCCCAGAGGGCCTATGCATCTGACGGTCTAGTTCCGGTAGGAAGAATCCCGACGGTCCAGCATCCGAAGCAGGGCATCCCATTCAAGTTCCGTGATTTTGCGCCGCTGACCGGGCGCGTAACGTTCGCCAGTCAGGGCGACGATGTCAGCCGCCGGTAGATTGAGTTCCGCGTTGCATGACAACGCCATTACCTGCGCCTGGCAGGCACGCTCGAGCCAGTGCAGGACTACAAACGCTTCACAAACCGTGGTGCCCACGGTCAGCAAACCGTGATTGCGGAGGATCATGACGCTACGATCACCGAGATCAGCCACCAGGCGGGCTTGCTCGTCCAGATCAATCGCTGGCCCCTCGTAGGTGTGATATCCAATCTCCCCGAAGAACATGGCGTTTTGTGTGAGGGGCATTAGACCGTCTTTCAGCGCCGAAACCGCCATCCCTGCAACAGAATGAGTGTGGATAACACAGGCCACATTATGTCGCGCTCGATGAATTGCGCTATGGATGACAAATCCCGCATGGTTGATGCCATAGCCGGTACCTGAATCCTCAACAATGTTCCCGTCGAGATCGATCTTCACAAGACTGCTGGCGGTGACTTCTTCGTAAGCCAGTCCGTAGGCATTGATCAGAAAGTGGTTCTCTTCACCGGGGACTCGCAGGGTGATGTGGTTGTAGATCAGATCGTTCATGTTAAACAATGCAATCAGACGATAGCAGGCGGCCAGGTCGATTCTTGCCTGCCACTCGGTTGTTGATTCCACAGCTGTCATGGATTTCTCTCATCTCCAAAGATCCAGAAGCGGAGGATAGGGTGTGTCGTACCGGCTGACCAGCTTTCTGGTGGTTTCGCTTTCGTGGCTGGCGTAGAAACACTATGCTCCGCGGCGGGTCTGATAGGCCACGTTTGGGTGGGTCATTGTTTAGCTTTGGGAGGAGGATGGTTGAAACAGATTGCGGTCATTACAACTTCACGAGCAGATTACGGACACTTGTTCTGGCCCCTTCGGCTGATCGAGGCATCACCGACGTTGAATCTGTCGCTGATCGTGATGGCATCACACCTGAGTGATGAATTCGGCAACACCGTGTCCCAGATAGAGGCTGATGGATTTCATATCGCGAATCGCATTCCCTGTCTTGTTGACACTGACAGTGACGTGTCGATGGCTAAGACTATTGGGCGTGGAATCGATGGGCTGGCAGATGTGCTGGGTGAAATGCGGCCGGATATTCTCCTGATGATAGCGGATCGTTATGAAATGCTAGCCCCGGCCAGTGTTGCACTGGCGCTCAGAATTCCTATCGCGCATATCGAGGGTGGTGACATCAGCGAGGGTGCCGTAGACGACGCAGTGAGAAACGCGCTGACCAAGATGTCACATCTGCACATGACGCCGACTCACGACGCGCAGCGACGAGTGCTTGCAATGGGCGAGGAACCCTGGCGGGTCAGTTTCTCCGGCGCCCCATCGCTGGATCATCTGCGACGCAGCACCATCCCGGACAAGGCAGCGCTTGAGCAGACGCTCGGCTTTGAAATTGCCGATGATCTCTGTGTGGTCGCCTATCACCCGGTGACGCTGGATGCGGATACCACGGCAGAATCAGAACCCTTGTTTGATGCGATGATCCGGGAGCCCAGACAACAGGTGTGGTGTTTCCCCAACGCGGACGTCGGGTACAGTGAACTCGTGGGTAAAACCCGTGCGCTGTGTCAGCGGCATGGAAACGCTCATCTTTTTACCAATCTGGATCATCTCTCGTATTGGGCACTGTTGCATCACGCACAACTGATGGTTGGAAACTCCTCCAGTGGCATCATGGAAACGCCGTCGATTGCCCTGCCGTGTGTCAACATTGGTGATCGTCAACGGGGCCGTACAACCGCGGCCAATGTCCTTCACGCTGCCGCGGACGCGCAGGCCATCCAGTCGGCGATCGCGCAGGCGTGTTCAAGCGGGTTTCGGAACGGGCTCCAGGGTATGGAGAATCCATATGGTGATGGTCACGCGGCTGAGCGTATTGTCGACATCCTGACCCATGCTCCAGATCGTCAGACGCTATTGCGTAAGCAGGCGTTGCCGGTTGGCGCCAATGGGTTCCTGACATGACAGCATTCGACTTCCCTCTGGCACAGACTGATATTGGTGATGCTGAACGTGACGCGGTCATGTCGGTACTGGATCGCGGATGGATTTCATCCGGACCAGAGATTGGTGCTTTCGAAGAGGCGTTTGCTGCGTTCTGTGATGCACGTCATGCGGTGATGGTCAATTCGGGAACGAGTGCACTCACTGTCGGTTTACTTGCCCTCGGCATAGGACCAGGTGACGAGGTGATCCTGCCGTCGTTGACGTTTTCAGCGACGCTCAACGGTGTGCTTGCCACGGGGGCCTGCGCTGTCCTGGTTGATGTCGACGAGCAGGGGTTGATCTGTTTCGAATCGGTGCAGGCTGCCTTGTCACCGGCGACAGCTGCTGTGGTACCTGTGGATCTGTATGGACAGTGTGTCGATCTCCCGCGGTTACGACAGTGCATCGGTTCGGAGATCGCGATTGTTGAGGATGCCGCGGAGGCGTTGGGTGCTGAGGCTGAGACCTTCGCGGCGTCTGGGGTTTACCAGGCTGGTCATATCAGCGGTCATGGAGAGGCCTCGATCTTTGGGTTTTATCCCAACAAGGTGCTGACGACAGGAGAAGGGGGCATGCTGGTCACCAACGACAGCCAGGTGGCGGCGCGTGTTCGTGCCCGGATCAACCAGTCACGACGCAATGATTCAGACGCTGATGTGACTCTTGAAATCGGAGAGTTGCCTGGATTTTCAATGCGCGGGAACGAGCTTGCTGCCGCGATGGGCCGGGTGCAATTGACGACGTTGGGGCAGCGGCTGCTTCAACGACGAGCGCTTGCTGGCGACTATCTGCTGCGGCTTGCTGCCGTGCTGCCCGCAGGGCAAAGGCCGTTCATCAACAACGTGAACGCCACGAGTTGGTTCACCATGCCGATACTGTGGTCCGACAAACTAGAACGTGATCACCTGTGGCAGGCGCTCAAGTATCGAGGAGTGGCATCGGCGCGCTATTTTGCGGCGTTGCACCGGGAACCTGCTGTCCTGGCTCTCCCGCGCGACAAAATCCGGACACTCGACTGTTCCCGATCAGCCCATATCGCAGATCACATTCTCTGCCTGCCGTTCTGGCCCGGTCTTGGGGACCAGCTACCAGAACTCATGGATCGGTTAAGCCACGCGATTCATGCGCTTGGCTCAGCTCCGGAGGAGTCTGCCTGAGGCCGCTCCTGTGTGCTCATTGTTACTGAGCAGAATCTCTCCGTTGACCACCGTATTTCTGATGCCAGTGGCAGTCTGTTTGAGACGTCGCGCGCCCGCAGGAAGATCATTGACCACCTCAGGCATGTTGGGGCCAACCGTTTCCGGGTCGAAGACCACCATGTCGGCCGCCATTCCTTCACGAATCAGTCCTCGATCATGCAAACCCCACAGGGTAGAGGTGTTGTACGTGATCTGGCGGATGGCGTCCTCCAGCGAGATTGCCTCCTTCTCCCGGACCCAGTAGGACAACAGGTGCGTCTGCAGCGAGCTGTCGATGATCTGTGAAACGTGGGCACCGGAATCAGAAAATGTACAGACTGATCTAGGATGTTTGATCATCTCTATCACCGGCTCCATGATTTCGTTGGCGATGGGTGCCCGGAAGAACATCTTCAGATCCTTCTCCAGTGCCATATCGATCATCAACTCGATCGGTGTTACGCCTTTGGCTGAGGCGAGCTCCGCCATGGAAGGCTTGTCGTATTCCATGTCATCCATGGGGTAGACAAATTCCCATGCGGGTGGACGAAGTTCGGCACCGACGACGCGAGGGCCCTTGTACTCGGCGTTGGCGATTTCAACCAGTTTGTTGCGGATTGCGGGGTCACGGAGTTGACGGGCTTGTTCATCAAGAGGCTGGTTGCGAAATTCCTTCCACACATCCCACTTGTCCCATGGCAGGCTCGACTCAAACGAAAACAGTGTGTTGAGACCACGGCTGTGGACCTGGGCGAACATTCTGCCTCCCGCTTCCGCGGTTTCGTCCAGCAGATCAAAGTAGGGACGCCAGTAGTCCGGTGCGAGCCGCGAGCAGAACATGCCCCAGGTCTGTGTGACGCCGGATTCGACGGCTAGATCACGTAGGCGTCCATGGTATTCACGCACTTTGTCCGGGTCTCGTCCTGGTGCCTCTCCGGCGAGTTCAAAGACACCTTTGCCAGTTTCGCCGACTGCGTTGACAATCGAGCGAACCTCATCCCAGGTAGCGATGCGGCTGGCCACGGGACGATCGTCGGCGGTCAGATGATTAAACGTCCTCGAGCTCGAGAAACCAATCGCGCCCGCGTGCATCGCTTCCTTGACGGTATCCCGCATCTGTTTGATTTCGTCTTCGCTGGCTTCTTCGGCGAACGCTCGTTCGCCCATGACATAGGTTCGAAGAGCAGAATGGCCAATATATCCTGCGTAGTTGATACCTTTGGGCAGGTCGTCGACCGCATCAAGGAACTGGGGAAAGGTCTCCCATGTCCACTCGATACCCTCAAGCATGGCGTCACGCGATAGATCCTCCGCGCGTTCCAGGTTCCGAAACACGAGATCTGCATCCTCCTGCTTGCAGGGAGCGAGGGTAAACCCACAGTTTCCCATGACCACACTGGTCACCCCGTGATAACACGAGCAGGAGCCCAGAGGATCCCAGAAGACCTGAGCATCCATGTGGGTATGCCCGTCCACAAAACCGGGACTGACCACGTGACCTTCCGCATCGATTTCCCGACGCCCACGTTCTGTGATCCGGCCGATCGAACTGATCTTTCCGTCATTGACGCCGACATCTGCCCGGTAACGAGCGCCACCGGATCCGTCGATAATTGTGCCGTTCCGGACGACGAGGTCATAGCCCATGGGTTGTCTGCCGTGGTAGTGGATTGCGGCGTAGTGTAGCGAACACTGGTTGTGCCGGGCCACCTGTTTCAGAACCGGAAAGTGAGGCACATTCGGACATCCGTCGTGCGAACCGGCCTTTTGGTGTGGTCTTTATCCAAAACCAACAAAATGCTGGATAATGACGACACGAAAAGCGACTCCCCATCTGACGCCATCGGTTCGAATTCGGAACGTCGTCAATCGACGGGTGTCCAACCTGCATTCTTGAGAAAATCAGCCATCGACAGGCCATAAAGGCGGTCAAACAGGGGAGCCCTGATATGGATAGCGACGAGAAGGACAGTATACTGACGGAAAACGTGAAGGACTACTACGGTGAGGTTCTGGCGGGTTCGGATGATCTGCAGACGAGCGCCTGCTGCCCAACCGACGTCTTAACCGCGTTTGCGCGCGAGATCATCAACGATATTCATCCTGAGGTTCTGGAAAAGTTCTATGGTTGTGGATCCCCAATACCCGAGCTGATCACCGGCAGGACAGTGGTCGACCTCGGTTGTGGCACGGGTCGAGACTGCTACCTGTTTTCCAGGCTGGTAGGCCCACAAGGCCGTGTCATCGGGATCGATATGACCGAGCAACAACTTGCGGTGGCAAAAACACATCAGGCGTACCATCGTGATCTTTGGGGGTACGAAGAGAGCAACGTCGAATTCATAGAGGGCTACATCGAGGACCTGTCCATGATCGGGGATGACTCTGCTGATGTGGTGACGAGCAATTGCGTTCTTAACCTGTCACCCTACAAGGAGAAGGTGTTTAGCGAGATTTTTCGAATTCTAAAACCGGGTGGTGAGCTGTTCTTTTCCGACATCTTCGCGCTGCAGCGCATCCCGTCAGCGTTGATGGCGGATCCTGTTTTGCACGGTGAGTGCCTTGCTGGGGCTATCTATACGGAAGACTTCCGTCGACTGCTATTGAAACTGGGTATCAACGATTACCGCGTGATGTCCCAGTCCAGTGTGACCATCGACAATCCCGAGATACAGGCCAAGATCGGTATGGTCGATTTTGTGTCGATGACCATCAGGGCGTTCAAGATCGACGTGGAAGATCGTTGTGAGGACTTCGGTCAGGTTGCGGTTTACCAGGGGGGTATTGAACAATCTCCTCATGCCTATCGGCTCGATGATCACCATCTTTTCAGGGTAGGCAAGGCGGAGCCCATCTGCAGCAACACAGCGAGAATGCTTGCTCTGACCAGGCTTGGGGGACATTTTCGGATCATCGGTGACGAAACTGTCCACTATGGGTTGTTTGATTGCGGCCCTTCTCCAGTTGCGAGCAGCGATGATCAGGGCGCTGGCGGCGCATGTTGCTGAGGTGCTTTGGCACAAGGCACAAATTGTCATGATATGAAAAACATGGTTTAGTCCCGCGTTCCTCAACTTGGCACCGTCTATCTCATGCACACACGCGGCTTCGGAGATCTGTCGTCCCAGCTGGATGCGCTCCGCGATATCGACATGTATCGCAGTCGCCGACAGGTCACCTCGCGTCAGGGGCGCGAGCTGACCATTGACGGCGGCGTGTTGCTGAACTTCTGCAGTAACGATTATCTGGGGCTTGCCGGTGATCCGCGTATCGCCGAGGCATTCAAGACAGGCGCAGACAGGTGGGGAACCGGTGCGGGAGCGTCCCATCTCATCTGTGGTCATACCGGTGCTCACCATGAACTGGAGGAAGCCCTCGCGGATTTTACCGGTCGTGAACGCGCGCTCCTGTATTCCAGTGGTTACGCGGCAAATGTGGGTGTGATCAATGCGCTACTGACGGTCGGTGACCAGGTGTTTGAAGATCGTCTGAACCATGCGTCGCTTCTGGATGGCGGCTGGATCAGCCGCGCAGACTTCAACTGGTACCGCCACAACGACATGCTGCATCTGGCCAAACAGCTGGCGCTGGTGAATGGCCTTCAGCAACGTGTACTGGTGGTGAGTGACGGTACGTTCAGCATGGATGGAGATCAGTGTGCGCTGGATGACCTGGTCAAACTGAGTTCGGAGAGATCCGCATGGCTCATGATTGATGATGCACACGGCCTGGGTGTTCACGGCCAAGGCGGCGTGGGTACCGTGGATCCTGCCAGTTTCAGCAGCAGGGATGTTCCCGTCCTGATCGGTACGCTTGGCAAGGCATTTGGTACCGCGGGTGCGTTCGTTGCAGGCGACGACGTATTGATCGAAACGTTGATACAGCGGTCCCGGAATTATATCTATACGACAGCGATTCCTGCGGCAGTCGCTTGCGCAACTTCCCGAAGTCTGGAGATCGTGCGTGCTGAGCAGTGGCGGCGAGATCATCTCAAAACACTCATTCAACGGTTCAGAAACGGTGCAGTTGATCTGCCCTTTGAACCGATGTCATCAAGTTCGCCTATTCAGCCACTGGTGATTGGTGATCCTGCATCGGCGCTGGCTGTCAGTCGTCATCTGGAAACAGCAGGTTGCCTGTGCACCGCGATACGGCCACCCACTGTTCCCGAAGGCACATCACGCCTGCGCATCACGTTTACCGCTGCTCATACGGAGTCGGATGTGGATCGCCTGCTGGAAGCGCTCCATGACGCGGTTACGCACAGAGCCAGGGCAAGCGTTTGATCTTTCGGCTGTTGAAGTATGGATAAGCAACGCTATTTTGTGACAGGTACCGACACGGAGGTTGGCAAAACATTTGTTACGGCCGGGTTGCTGACCCTGGTACGTCAGCAATCCAGGCGGGCTTTGGGTTTGAAACCGATCGCCGCCGGTTGTGAAATCACCGATGAAGGCCTCCGTAATGAAGATGCCCTTGCGCTGATCAATGCATCAGGTACGCAGTTACCCTATGGCGAGATCAATCCGATTGCGCTTGAACCGGCTATCGCGCCACATATTGCGCTGGCGCAGGTCGGAGAAAAGGTGAGCGCCGACTATCTTGCGAAACACTGTCTAAGAGTCGTGGACATCGAGGCACCCGATGTCACGTTGGTGGAGGGTGCGGGAGGCTGGTTCGTACCGCTATCCGATGAGGATGCGCTGTCTGATCTGGCGCTTCTTCTTCAGTTTGACGTGATACTGGTGATCGGTATGAAACTTGGTTGCCTGAACCATGCGCTGCTGACACAGGCGGCGATCGAGCAGGCCGGCTTGACCATAGCAGGATGGGTGGCCAACACGGTCACTGAAGATCCAATGCCGTTCATTGAAGACAACATCGTGACCCTGAGGCAACGGATGCACGCACCGTGCCTCGGTGTCGTGCCATACCTTGGTGACTGTGACGGTCACGGACCTGAATCTGCAGCTGACTATCTGACGCTCCCTCCGCTGGTCTGAACCTGTTGACGGCATACCGACGGTAACGCGTATCGAAGCCTTCGCGTGATGCTCAGGTATAATGGCGCCACTGAGTTCTGAGCCATTCCATGACAGATCTGATCGAGTTTGATCGCCAGCATCTCTGGCATCCGTATACCTCCATGGTAGATCCGCTACCGGCGTACCACGTTGTCGGTGCCGAGGGGGTCGAGTTGACGTTGGCTGATGGGCGAAAGCTGATTGATGGCATGGCGTCCTGGTGGTGTGTGATTCATGGGTACAACCGGCCGGAACTGAACGCCGCAATAACCGAGCAGCTGGAAAAGATGGCCCATGTGATGTTCGGCGGGCTCACTCACGAACCAGCGGTTGGCCTGGCCGAGAGATTGATCGGCATGTCGCCTCCGGGACTGGAGCAGGTGTTTCTATCCGATTCCGGATCGATAGCAGTGGAAGTTGCCATCAAGATGGCTATCCAGTACTGGGGTGCAAAAGGTCGTCCGGAGAAGAGCCGTCTGCTGACCGTGGAGGGGGCGTACCACGGAGATACCTTCGGTGCCATGAGTGTTTGTGACCCGGTCAACGGGATGCATGAGCGATTCACCAGCGTCCTGCCGCAACATGTATTTGCGCCTAGGCCGGAGGCCAGACCCGGCGAATCACTAACGGATCAGGACAGGGGTATCCGTGCGTTGTTTGTGGAGCACCATGAAGAGCTTGCGGCTGTCATCGTGGAACCCCTGGTTCAGGGTGCCGGTGGAATGTGGTTCTACTCTGTGGCGTATCTGCAGCTTCTCCGTGAGCTGTGTGATGAGTTTGATGTGCTACTGATCCTGGATGAAATTGCGACCGGTTTTGGACGCACCGGGGAGTTGTTCGCGTGTCAGCATGCGAATCGCTCACCGGACATCATGTGTCTGGGTAAAGCGATGACCGGTGGATACCTGACTCAGGCCGCTACACTGACCAATACAAAAGTTGCCCAGGGCTTATCGGAAGATGGCGGTGTTCTTATGCATGGCCCGACGTTTATGGCCAACCCGCTGTCATGTGCGGTCGCCTGCGCGAGTATAGACCTGTTGCTTCAAAGTGACTGGCAGGGCAGCGTTAAAGCGATTGAGTCACAGCTCGCAACAGAGCTTGGCGCCTACAGGGATCACCCGGCAGTCGAGGACGTTCGTACCTTTGGGGCCATCGGGGTGATCCAGACCTCGGCGCCTGTGCCGGTGGCAGATCTTCAAGAAATATTTGTTGACGAAGGTGTGTGGATCAGACCGTTTTCGGATCTGATTTATCTGATGCCACCGTACGTGATATCAGCATCACAATTGACCCGATTGACGCAGGCGATGGGAAAAGCGCTGGACAGCCTGATTGTTGCCTAGACTTCCGGCCGTGCGGCAACGAGCAGAGTGACCTCCTGCGTCAGCACGGTATCTCCGTTCTGGTTTGTGACAGTGTCAGACAATACGATGGTGCCGCGATCAGGTTTCGATGAAGACCTCGTATTACTGATGCATTCTGTTTGGTAGGTGAGCGTGTCTCCGACGCGTGCCGGGTTATGGAGGCGAATCTTGTCTTTCGACAGCATGGCGAGGATCTGGATCCTGTCCTCATGGTCGAAGAAGAGCCGGGTACAGATTGCAAACAGATGTAGCGAGGATGCCACCAGTCCTCCGAAAACAGATTTCTCGGCGGCGGCCTCGTCAACGTGGAACGGTTGGGGGTCCCATTGTGACGCAAGATCGATGATCTCGTCACGGGACAGAGTCCACTGACCGATGGTACTTTCATAACCCACCGGTACGTCCTCCAGAAAGTGTTTCATCCGGAGACGGCGCGATTGACCTCGGGTGCGGCTTCCTCTGCGGACGTGTAGGTACGGATCCCGAGCTTCTGCAGCTGCAATTGATCTTCATCAACTTCGGGGTTTGGTGTCGTCAGGAGTTTGTCACCGGAGAACACCGAGTTGGCACCGGCGAAGAAGCAGAGCGCCTGGGCTTCGGAGGTCATATCGGTTCGACCTGCCGAGAGTCGAACAAACGACTGCGGCATCAGGATGCGGGCAACCGCGACAGTCCTGATGAACTCAAAGATATCCAGTTCCTCAGTGCCGTGCATTGGTGTTCCTTCGACCTGCACAAGCATGTTGATGGGCACTGACTCAGGGTGTTCGGGTAGATTCGCCAGTTCAATGAGAAGACCCATACGTCCTCGGTTGTCTTCTCCCATCCCCACAATGCCCCCACAGCAGACGTTCATCCCCGCATCACGTACATGTTGCAGCGTTTCAAGCCGATCCTCATACGTGCGAGTTGTAATGATGTTGTTGTAGAGATCCGGCGACGTGTCTAGGTTGTGGTTGTAATAATCGAGACCCGCTGACTTGAGCTTTTGAGCCTGGGGTTCTGTCAGCATACCAAGGGTCACGCAGGTATCCATGCCCTCATCGCGTACGGCTTCGATCAGTTCGGCAACCTGATCGACTTGCCTATTGGTGGGTTTGCGCCACGCAGCACCCATACAGAATCGGGTCGCGCCGCCTTCCTTTGCGCGTTTCGCAGCAGCGACCACATCGTCAACAGGGAGGAGGGGGTGGGCGTCAACGCCAGTGTCATAGTGGACGCTCTGGGGGCAGTAGGCGCAGTCTTCAGGACAGCCACCCGTCTTGATGCTGAGCAGCGTACTCATCTGAACCGCATTCGGGTCAAAGTTGTCCCGATGCACGGTATGGGCCTGGAACAGCAGATCATTGAACGGCTGTTCGTAGAGTTTAACGACCTCATCAAGGGTCCAGTCGTGTCTCATTTCTGTCATTCGCGACTACCTGTTCTACCTGTACGCGTTATGGTGGACGGACTATAGCATAGAAGACCGATTGTGAAGCTTCAGCGGAATGGGGTTGCAGCTCCACCAGAGCGGTTGGTGACTGTCGGCCCCTGGGTTAAAGTCGCGCCATGAGTCCAACGATTACAGATACCCACATCGATCGAAAACTGTTCGAATACCGGCCGTACTGGGCGGAATGTTTTGGTATCGCACCATTTCTGCCAACCTCTCGCGAGGAGATGGATGCACTGGGGTGGGACAGCTGTGACGTGATCATCGTCACGGGCGACGCCTACGTGGATCATGTGAGCTTTGGTATGGCGGTGATTGGTCGCGTGCTCGAGGCCCAGGGATTTCGGGTTGGCATCATTGCGCAACCGGACTGGCGATCCACTGATGACTTCATGCGACTTGGCCCGCCGAATCTCTATTTCGGTGTTGCCGCCGGTAATATGGATTCAATGATCAACCGCTATACCGCGGACAAACGAATTCGCAGTGATGATTCCTATACGCCAGGTAACGTTGGGGGGAAGCGACCCGATCGCGCGGTGATCGTCTATTCGCAACGGTGTCGGGAAGCGTATCGCGATGTGCCAGTCGTTATCGGCAGTATCGAGGCGAGTCTTCGACGTATTGCACATTTTGACTATTGGAGTGAAAAGGTTCGACGCTCCGTCCTGATGGATGCGAAAGCGGATCTTCTGATGTACGGTAATGCTGAGCGTGCGATCGTGGCGCTGACCCATCGACTCGCCGCTGGCGAATCCATTTCATCGATACGCGATCTGAGAGGCACCGCGTTTGTGACCTCATCGCTGCCGCCGGATGTTCGTGTCGTCGATGAATCGAGTTTGCCGGACGAACGCCCTGCGGGCCAGGTACGCGCTTTGCGGATGCAACAGCCCGATGTCGTCAGTGCAATACGATTGCCGTCCTACGAGCAGGTACGCGATGATCGGGCCCTGTATGCGCATGCATCACGCCTGTTGCATCGCGAGACAAACCCAGGGAACGCAAGGCCGCTTATTCAATCCCACGGTGACCGATACGTCTGGTTGAATCCGCCGCCAATACCGCTGACGACTGAAGAAATGGACTGGGTGTTTGAGCGCCCCTTTCGGCGTGTTCCGCATCCGGCGTATGGCGATGCCAAGATTCCTGCCTACGAGATGATCCGCTTCTCCGTGAACATCATGCGTGGATGTTTCGGCGGTTGTACGTTCTGTTCGATTACTGAACATGAAGGACGGATCATCCAGAGTCGGTCAGAGGAATCAATCCTCAAGGAAATCCAGGAGATCCGTGAGAAAACGCCTGGCTTCACGGGCGTGATCTCTGATCTGGGTGGTCCCACGGCCAATATGTGGCGACTGCAATGTAAAGATCCCAAGGTGGAAGCGAGCTGTCGGCGGCTGTCCTGCGTTCATCCCACTATCTGCAGCAATCTCAACACGGATCAGAAACCACTGGTGCAACTCTATCGCAATGCGCGTGCTGAAGAAGGCGTCAAGAAAGTGTTGATTGCATCGGGGCTGCGGTACGACCTTGCTGTCAGGGAACCCGAGTATGTGCGTGAACTGGTGACGGAGCACGTCGGTGGCTACCTGAAAATTGCGCCGGAACACACGGAGGCTGGCCCCCTCGACAAGATGATGAAACCAGGTATTGGCACCTATGACGAGTTCAAGGCGATGTTTGACCAGTTCTCTGAAGAGGCAGGGAAGGAGCAGTACCTGATCCCGTATTTTATTGCGGGTCATCCTGGAACAAGTGATGAGGATATGCTCAACCTGGCACTTTGGTTAAAGGAGAATGGGTTTCGCGCAGACCAGGTACAGAACTTCTATCCATCGCCGATGGCGACGGCGACCACCATGTATCACACCGAAAAGAATCCGCTGAAGCGTATCGGGCGTGAGAGCGAACACGTCGTGATTCCCCGGGGAACGCGTCAGAGGCGCCTTCACAAGGCCTTTCTTCGCTATCACGATCCGGACAACTGGCGGTTGTTACGAAAGGTACTCACCGCCATGGGTCGAGATGATCTGATGGGCCCGGGCACAGACAAGCTCCTGCCGGGTTTTGGGCACCAGGGGGCTGGATACGGACACGGAAAGCGTTATCAGACGTTCAAAACCCAGCACACCGGATTGCCTCACAACCCCCGGGGTCCTGAGGACCGCACAGTATCTCTGGGAAACCGCCAGGGTAAGCGGACAGGAAAGAAGAAATCTCCTCCTTCGGGTCGCTCCAGGTCGAGGCAGGGCTGAACGAGAACGGTGCAGAGAAATTGTTCAGTGCAATGCTGACCGGCAAACAGTCGCGCCAGAGTTCAGTCGCCGATCTGGTGAACATCAGTGTGCGTCAGACCACACTGTGTCATCAGCTCAAAAGCTTCGCTGGTACGTGCCTGTAGATCTTCGGGACGATGTGCGTCGGAGTTGATGATCACTTTGACTCCGCATTCTGCCGCCGTCTGCCAGAAAGGTAACCACGGGTACATCGGATAAGGGTTGTCTGCTTTCCTGTAGGCCTGCTTACGAATTCCCAGGGCGTTGATCTCCAGAGCGACATCCAGTTCTGCCGCTGCCTGACAGATGTCATTTGCACATGAGGCCGCAGCTTCATCCCAATCGGCATAACAGTTTCCGAAAAGATCTGGGTGTGCAATGAAGTCGAAGTGACCCGATGCCATCATGTCGATGGTATATCGCGCAAACTGCGAAAGTGCGGGGGCAGAATTTGTGCCGCCGTAGGTTCCGTGCCACTGGTCCTTGTCGTCCAGGAAAAAGTGCGCGGCTCCGACCAGGTATTCGAAGCCGCGTTCACCAAGAAGCTCATCCTCATACCAGTGTTTGAACCTGGGCACCCACTCGCATTCCATCCCCTGGAGAATCCTAAGAGACGGGTAGTCGGTTTTTGCCTGGTTGATAGCGTCGATGTAATTGTCGAGGTCGTTATATTCCATGCGAACCTGGAGCCATCGATCATCCGGCATTGCTGAATGGTCAGAAAAACCCACGGTCTGCATACCGCGGTCCAGAGCTGCACGACAGTAGTCTTCGACATCGCCCTTGGCGTGTTTGCAACGGAAGGTGTGGGTATGGAAGTTGTGAACGAACTCGCTATCTAACATGCGTGGAATGATTGTTGTGGAACACCTTCCGAAAACTAACCGGGCTGCAGGTTCAATGCATCCCGAAACGCGGCCATCGAATATGGCTTCTGTAAGTACGTAACCGGTGCAAGCTTTGTCAGATCAGGGTGATACGAGTGTTGATAACCGCTGCACACCACGACCGGAATCGATGGGTGAGTGGTTCTGATTTTTTCGAGGCAGGTCCAGCCGTCCATGTCCGGCATGTTGAGATCAACCACCACCTGATTGATGGCGGGAGAGGCCTGCAATGGGCTGAGACCCTCAGCGCCACTTGCGCAGAGCAGCGGCGCACACTCGAGCATTTCGAGCAGATGTCCCATCAATGATCGCACCTCATGATTGTCGTTAATCACAAGGACGGTCTGCGTACCCTCAGACATCGCACTCATGGTTTTCTCATGTACCGCGCCGGGGAAGACCGGCTGCTTCATAACATCGATCAATCAAAGCCATCTGCTTCACTGCGTCTTCAGCATTGGTTAATGGCGTCGTCCCGTTGGTCACGGCGTCCACAAACGCGTCAAGCTGATAGGAGTAGGTGGGCCGCTTGGGGAATTCTTCCCGGGTGGTGTTGCCACCAATGGTGAGCTCAATACTGTTGCCCATCTGTGGCACCAACGGGTTGTTCACAACCATGGTGCCCTTGCTGCCTTCAACTTTGAGCACGGCAGTAAATTTTGCGCCAGCACGCATGTCTCCTGATGTGGTCGCCGTCGCACCACCTTCAAACTT
>CENZ01027056.1_pt1 | contig 20543 bp, 18 predicted proteins | sample 361341 | NCBI WGS metagenome assembly CENZ01 (sample SAMEA2619782, study PRJEB7988) | marine metagenome | biome: marine biome (ENVO:00000447); feature: deep chlorophyll maximum layer (ENVO:xxxxxxxx); material: "saline water (ENVO:00002010), including plankton (ENVO:xxxxxxxx)" | depth 50 m
AACGATCCTCTTAACGCTGATAACCCACAATGTAATGACGCAACTAATACTATTGATTATTTGAAAAATTGGGACAATTTTAATGTTCAAAATTCCAGTGATATCGCCGGACTATTTGATCTATTTGGATATCCAGTTGCAGATTACCATAATGAAAACTCATCCTGTGCAGATGTAGGTGATAATGGAAATAGTGATGATATTAAAGGTTTAATAAAATTTATGAAAGGGAATGATTACTTTGATTACAATGGTAATTGCAATGTTACAGAGGTAAGAGACCATGTTATGGGTGACATATACCATTCACAACTTGTTGAAGTGGGTCCCCCAGATGCAAACGTTGTATTCAATAATACTAATGAAGAAGCTTATTTTAGATCAAAGAAAAATTACCAATCATTTAAGGCTTCTAAAGCTGATAGACAAAAAATAATTTATGCTGGATCTAACAGTGGATGTCTACATGCAATTGATGCATTAACAGGAGATGAGGAATGGTGTTTTATACCTCCATTTGTTGCTGGCTTAATACCTCAAATAATAAACAAATCCTATGAAGGTCGAACTGACGGAACAAAAGGTGGAACTAATCCAATTTTTGGAGTTGATGGATCAATAGTTGTTCACGATGTTTATATGAAAAGTTTTAATGTTGAAGGAGAAGAAATAGGCCCTGAATGGAGAACAATATTATTTGTACCATATGGTAGAGGAGGCTCAGGCTTTTCTATTTTGGATGTAACTAATCCACTGATATTAGATGGCGAGGGTCCTATACATTTAGTTTCAGTTTTTAATGATCAGGTAGGTAATAGAGTATTAATAGCAGATTATAGAGGAGATATATCCTCAAAACCTTATAATGCTGGAAGTTCATCTTACTTACAAACCGAGGAAGGTATAGTTGCAATGAATAACTATAGTACGGCAAGAGCAGGTGATGAAGGCGAGGGAGATGATGTTACAACGAGACAAGATGCTATAGCTCCATGCAGTACTGATGCAGATTTTAGAAACACAGGTCAAGAAGATGGTGGTGCATCATGCTATGTTGGCGACACATTTCACTTCCCTGATATTGTTTTAGATTATCCTGACAGAACAAATATACCTGGCGATATACTCAGCGCTACAGAAATTGTAAATGGAGATGCAGAAAGAATAGGTATAGCTTCAGCTATGATGGTTGATGGTACTTTAAGAGTAACATTTACTGAGGATAAAGTAATTAATGCAGTGGTAAGCGATATAGAGCCAAGTGAAACTAACGAATTTAATGTCTCTACAGCTTGTAAAGGAGCCACAAATATAGAGCCTCAATACGATTACACACAATTAGGAGAAACGTGGTCAACTCCGAGAATTTTAAGAATTCCATCTTTCACAGGGGGCGAGGATGGGAGTTCAGTTTCAACAACTGGTGGTATAGATGATGATAGATATGTAGCGGTTATGGGTGGCGGAATGAGTAAAAATGATAGTTGTGCAGGCTCAGCAATTTACATGATTGACTTAGAAAATTTAGATGAACCAGGTTCAATTTATGGAGCAGAAGCAAATGGTGGACCAATAACAATTGTTGATACATCGCCAATGGGATTAATTGATAGTGCTGGTACGTTTATTGATACCCCAGGAGGAAGTGATATACCTAATGCTATACCAGCAACACCAGTGGTTATTACACCTGATACTGCTTTCAATATTCCATGGAGAGGAGGAATGATTTACATTAATGACCTTGAAGGCAAGATAACAAAAATTAATTTAACTAGCTCAACCAAAAATGGTGCTGAACTATTTGATCAAACTACTTTAATCAATCTGAATGCCAACATTGGAAATGCAAGACTTTCCTATTTTGGAATGGATGCAGGAGTTGGTGTTGATGACGGTGAGTTCATGTTGTTTGGTTCGACTGGAGACTTCACTAATCTTGGTGGAAGAGAACCGGGAATGGATAATATTTTATATGGAGTTATGGACGTTGACTATCCAAACTTTAGACATCTAAATGGTGTTACAATACCAAAAGGTAGTTCCAATGATTTTAAAAATCTGGCACACGCAGGTGCTGCTGGAGTAGAGACAACATATATTGAGAATGAATTACAATGTCTTAGTGTAACTGGCTTAGACGAAGATAGATGTCCAAAGAGAGTGAGGGGTGAAAAAGCTTGGGTAGTTAAATTAGCACTAGATGAAAATGGAAATTTCCATGAACCAAAAACTTTTAGAAAAGCTTCTGCCTCTCCAACATTGTTTAAAGGACAAGTCTATTATCCAGTTTACCAACCACCCGCTAGTGCAGTTAAATGTTCTCAAGGATCAGCATTTGTATGTGTTCATGATGATGAGTGTGGTACAAATAATTCAGGCCAATTAGGACTTGAAACACCAGCAGATGTAGCAAACCCAGGTTTGAACTCGTGTGCTTTTGTTAGAAGAGGAGTTCTCTCAGAACTAGTTGTATTTGCGGACAAATTATTTGCAAACGTAGCCGGCCCAACAGGTGATGAAGATACTTTGTTTTCAATCTTATCTATACCGGGAGAGATTATACAAAACAAAGGTGGATGGAAAGATAGTAGTTTCTAAAACAATTTAACTTCAACTTTTAAATTAAAAAATTAATAATTTGATTGTATAGGATTAGATAAATTATTACAGCAACCACAAGATAAGGTCCAAAAGGTATCTGTGAGGATAAATTCTTAGATTTATTTACTAAACCAGGAATGGCAAAAGCTAAAGCTACAAATGAGGAAAAAAATAATATAAATGGTATTGCAATCCATCCGAACCAAAATCCTATTGCAGATAATAATTTTGCATCTCCTAAACCCATTCCCTCTTTATTTTTTATTTTTTTATAAAGAAATATAATTATCCATATAATTAAGTAGCCAACAATCCCTCCTATTAAAGAATTAATAAAATTTGGAAATATATAACTATAAAGATTAGGATCAAAAGATTTAACAAAACCAACAAACATTAAAGGAAAAGTTAATTCGTTCGGAATTATAAAATGACGTAAATCAATAAAAAAAATTATAACAAAAAAAGTAATTAATATAAAAAATAATAAAGTGGTTAAAGATATTCCAAAGATAAAAAAAGCAGTTAAAAAACCTAAAGCAGTTATTAACTCTACAATAAAATACTGAAATTCTATTTTTGATCCACAGCCCCTACATTTCCCTCCTAACATTAAATAGGAAATAAAAGGTATATTATCAAACCACCTAATCAATTTTTTACATTTCTTGCATTTCGATCTATTTGTTGCAACATTTCCACCTAGTGGGAGCCTGTATATGCAAACATTACTAAAACTTCCCCATAAACTCCCTAATATAAAGACAGCTATATAAAGAAAAATCACTATTAAATTTTGATACGAGAGGCTATTTCAATTAAACCATCAATACAATATTGAACAAGTACTACGGCATCTTGAATGTGAAGATAAAAATTTGGAGAATATATTATAATTTCCATAATTTTGAAAAAATACCAAAAAAGATATAGATTGCCAATTAAAAAATTATGTTCTTTGGTTCAAAAAAGCCTGAAGTTAAGAAAGAAGATGATAATTCAAAAAAAGATTTAGCATTAATAACCCAAATGAATAATGAACTTGCAGGTTCGTTAGATCTTAAAGATACATTACAAAATGCTTTGGAATTAATAATTAAAAGAATTAACGCACAAGCAGCTAATGTTTTCTTAATTGAAGATAAGAAACAAATTTTTCAATGTATTGCTTCAAAGCATCAAGCTTATCTTGAGGATTACGAAATACCTATTACTCAAGGAGTTATGGGAAAAGCAACCGCGCTAAAAAAATGTATAAGAGTTGGCGATGTGAGAAAAGATGTAAGAGAAATTGCTGAATTTTATTTTGATTTAGATAATAAAACAAACTTTACAACATATTCAGTTCTATGTTCACCATTATTAGTATCGGGCGAGTGCATTGGAGTTATTCATTGTTTAAATAAAAAAACAAACACAAAACTTTTTGACGAAGGAGATAGAAAACTTTTAGAAACATTGTCAGGCCCAGCAGCATTAGCAATTAAGAATGCTAAAACAGCAAAAGAATTAATAGATAAGAACAGAATGCAAAAAGAAATAGAAATTGTTGGCGATATACAAAAAACATTATTATCACAAAATAAAAAAGATCCATTTCCAATTGCTGGAATAAATATACCTGCCAAAGTTGTTTCAGGGGATTTTTATAACTTTTCTGAACTTACAGATGGTAAGTTTGGGTTTGGTGTTGCGGATGTATCAGGCAAAGGAATTAAATCTTCTTTATTAATGTCAAAAGCTTCTAGTCTCTATAGATGTTTAAGTAAAACTATATTTTCAGCAGCAGAACTTTTAAAAATATTAAACGATGAAATTTGTGAAACTGCTTCAAGAGGAATGTTTGTAACAATGGTTATTGGAATTTATGATAGCCAAAAAAAAGAATTACTTTTATCTAATGCAGGACACGAACATCCTTTGATTTATTCTAAAGATGGAACGTTTTCTAATTTTGAAGAAGCTGGTCCTCCATTAGGTATTGCACCAAAATTTAAATTTACAGAAAAGAAAATTATTTTCAAAGATAGTTCTATGTATATATTTACAGATGGTATTACAGAGATGAAAGATGCAAATGGAACTATGTTAGGGCAAGATGGTTTCCAAAACTTTATTAAAAAATATCAAGATATTCCAAACTCTCAAAGATTAAAAAAAATAATAGAGGACCTAGTTAAGTCTGATAGAATTCAAAAAGATGATTTAACTATTGTTGCTATAGATGGAAATTAAAAATGTTTGGTATTCCAAAAACACTTATTTTTTTTGCAATTGTAATTAGTACACTTTTGTATTGGGCTACAGCAAATGTTTGTAGATATAATTTTGCTCTTGAAAAAAAAACAAATATTTTAAATATAATAACTCAGGATATCGATCCCTCTATCCCAACTGCAAGAGTATATTATTATAGTGAACTAAATTGTAACGATGTTGATCTTGAGTGGGATTACGAAAGAGTCATATCAAATTTACACACCCTGTCTGTAATGATCTATCAAGAATTAAGCACCGATATACACGGTATTCCTAATTAAATATATATTGAGAAAAGTGTATTAATACATAAAGTTATTTTAGATTAATTATTAAGAAATTTATAAAACTAGATTAAATGGAAACAAATAAAATGGTTAAAAATATGCAGTCAAAGGTATATCCGCGATGAAAATGCTAAAATTACATATTATAGTGTTATTTCTAAGCACAAATTGTATAGCGCATGAAACGACTTATAATTTATACAAAAATCAATTTTCAAAATTTAACGAAAATTTTTGGGAAATTAAAACCTCTCCATTTAATTTAAAAACAGATAAGATAAATAGCAATAAAATTTCTAAAATAAATGATTTAAATTTCCATAATAATTTTAAAGTATTTAAAAATAATGATGTTTTATTAAATGTTTTTAATAGATTCCAAACAAGTAAGTTAATTAAATATTATAAAGAAAAAATAAAAATATAAATTCAATATGAATAAATTTTATTACGCATTATATGACCTTGCTAATTCGGCTTACACGTCAATTATAATTACTTTTGTGTTTTCAGCATACTTTGCTACACAAATAGTTGGCGATGCACAACTAGGAGCTTCATACTGGCAATGGACTGCTGGCTTATGTAGTTTGGCAATTGCATTTTCAAGTCCATTCTTAGGAAGTAGAGCTGACAATATTTCTAATGGAAAAATAAATTATTTAAAAAAATTTACTTACCTTTGTATTGTGTCTACATGTTTATTTTGGTTTGCAAAGCCAGATACAAAATATATTTTTTATACATTATTAATCTTTTTTATTTCAAACTATTTTTATGAGATAGCATTAATGTTTTATAATTCATTATTAAAAAAATGTTCTAATAAAAAAGATGTTGGCAAAATATCTGGTTTTGGTTTTGCATTAGGTTACATCGGATCAGTTCCAATACTTTTATTAGTGCTTTATGTATTTGTACTACCTGAAAATAATTTTTTGGGTTTATCAAAAAATGAATATGAAAATATAAGATTTGTTCCGTTTGTTGTTTCAATTTGGTTTTTTATATTTGCATTACCAATGATACAAAATTTTTCTAAAAAAAATTTAGAAAATAAATTAATTAATGAAAAAGTAAATTTAAAAAAAATTATAGAAATTGTTTGGAAAAATAAATTTACAAATGCTGGGAAATTTTTGGTAGCGAGAATGATTTATGCAGATGCTTTAATTGTTTTAACTGCAGGTGGAGGTGTTTATGCTTCTGGTGTATTTGATTATACGACCAAAGATTTATTAAGTCTTGCAATTTTTGGAAACATAGTTGCTTTTGTTGGAGTAATAATAGGAGGTTACTTAAATGATAAGTTTAATTCTAAAAAAATAATAATTTTTTGTATTGTAGCGTTAATATTTTCAGTTATTTATATTTCTCTTATTGCTCAAACAAAAGAACAATTTTTTTATAGTGTAATGTTTGTTTCTTTATTTATTGGATCAATACAAAGTGCGAGTAGAGTATTAATGACAAAATTATTAGATAATAAAAATTTAGGAAAAGGTTTTGGTTTGTTTAGTTTTTCAGGGAGAGCAACTTCATTTGCTGGTCCAATGCTTGTTGGAACTACTACATACTTCTTTTCTCAGCGAGTTGGTCTTTTGTCAGTATCAATTTTATTTGTTTTAGGATTTTTATTAATGTTAAATGTAAAAAATGTATGATCTTATAAAAAAAGTTTAAATTATTAAAAAAAATCACTTTAAAAGTGTAAAATTCAATCAACTCTCAGTTTAAATACAAAATTTCAAAATATTGTTGCAAAAATAATACAAAAAAAAATTTAAAAAATTATTTCAGCTACTAAAAGATATTTTAATAATAAAAAAAATTTGGAAAATTAACTCTCTAACACAAAAAAATATATCTCTAACACAAAAATGTAATTTTTGATTTTTTGTTGATTTTATTAGGTTTTTTAATTTTAGAAATTATTTTAATTTTGCTTGTGTTAGAGTAAATACTTTTTGTGTTAGAATTTATAAAATTTTAATTGAAAATTTTAAAAAATTTAATTTTGCTAAATTTTACAAAAAACCTTAATTTTATTGACTTTTTTGGCATTATGCCCAAATTGAGCATATTAAAATTAAATTGTGTTAGACATAAATTTAATTTTGTGTTAGAGATTCGCTTAATTGTGTTAGAGAAATGAAAAAATAAAAAAAAAATATGGCTGACGAAGATCAGGATAAAAAAAATTTAGAGGAAGATAAACCTCAGGTTGAAGATAACAACCAATCAAATGATGACTCAAATCAACAATCTGAGGTTGTTGACAATGTAGTTGTTGATCAAAATCAAAATATTTCTGAAAATCAACCAAAAAGTGAAAATTTACCTTCTGAGGATAAAATTTTAAGTGAAAACTTAGAAAATAAAAATGAAACAGTTGAAAATAATGGAAATGGAAACAAAGATCATCAAGTCATTCATAAAAAAGATGGAAGACTTCACATTTATGTTCGTCAAGACAAATACAAAGGCGAATTAAAATCTAAAAATTGGGTTGGAAGATTATATGTAGACGGAAAACAAAAAATTTCTTCATCGGGTACACAAAATCTTGATGAAGCGATACCAATTTTAGAAAAATGGTACGACGATGTAATTAATGAGAGTGAAAAATTAAAAAAACTTTCTGAAGAACAAAAAACAACTGCTGCAATTGAAACAAATAAAACTGAAACAAGTGTAACTGATACCACTGCCTCATTAAAAGAAACTAATTTACAAACATCTGAAAAAAATATTGAGCAGAGTGTAAATAAAAATGAACAATCTTCAGATGTGAATAATTCTTTAACTAAAGAAAATAAAGTTTCAAATATTTTAGGAAAATTAAAAAATATTAAATTTAAAAAACCATCTTTAAAAGGTATTAGGCTTCCAAAATCTTCATCAGTTAAAAGTTCAGATACTATTAATAAAGTTTTAAGTTTTTTAAAAACTAAAATTGGAAAATCATCCATTCAGGGTGAGGAAATAATTGGACTTGAAATAACAAATAAAGAAATACGTTTAGCCCAAGTCAATGTAAACAAATCAAATAAATGGGTTCTAGAAAAATTTTACACTCACAAAATAAATATACCAGATGAAAGTTCAGTAATTGAAAATTCAGAAAAAATAACAGAGGAACTGAATTTAGTTTTACAAAAAGTAAAATTAGATACTACTAATGTAGCAATATCGATACCAGTCACAAGCGCAATAATAAGAGTCGTTACCTCACCTTTGATGAAAGATGAAGAATTACAAAAGGCTATAGAAACAAACTCTTTATGGGAGAATCTTGTTCAATTGACAGATAATTTAGATGATTATTCCATTTTTCATCAAGTGATTAACAGAAACGAAAAAGACAATACGATGGATATTTTATTTGTTGCATCAAAATTAACAGATATTAATAGTTATGTTTCAATTGTAAAAAATAGTGGTCTTAATCCCGTAATAATAGACGTTAAATGTTTTGCTCTTAAATCTGCAGTTGACCAAATAAATCAAATTTCAAATAAAACTGAAGATGCAAATCTAACTGCAGTATTAGAATTTGGGCTAGATGAGAATTATTTAATGATCTTATACGATAATAATCCAATAATTACTGATATTTTTTTAAGAGGAATGGATAGAAAAATTCTAGCTGAGTCGCAAGATGTTGAGGAAAAAGAAGGCTTAGTAAGAAGGTATGCAACGCAAGTAAAACAAGCTATTCAAGATTTTGAGACTAAATACGAAAAAAGAATACGTAATGTTAAAGTGGTTTCCGACGTTGAAAATGTAGAGGAATACTTATCTTTTTTTAGAAAAAACTTAATGAATATAGGGTTTAATCTATTTGATCCAATAGATGGTTTGCAAGTACCCCAACAATTTGATCAACAATTAAATCTGGCAAACAAATCATATCTTACAACATCGATTGGTTTAGCGTTTAGAAAATTAGACGTATTTGGCTATTATAAATTTGTAACTGCTGCAAAAAATATAAATTTACTTCCTAATAGAAAAAGCATGTTCCAACAAAAAAAAATGAAGGCAATTTCGAATTTTGCTTTCAAAGGTCTAGCGACAGGAATAGCGGCAATTTATTTGATTTTATTCACTTTATCTTTTTGGAATATTCATTCTTATAATAAAAAATTATCTAATTACTCAAATGTTAAAAAAATACATAAACAAAAATCAGCAGAACTAAAAAATGTCTCAAAAGAACTTCAAATTATGGAGAAAACACTAAAGTTGAGTAATTCTCTTAAGTCAAATAAAGAATTGACTTATAGAGTTCTAGCTCAAATAGCATCAAGTGTTCCGACAAGAGTAAGATTTGATAAGTTGGAATACAATGGCGGAAGTCTAATTACAGTTCAGGGTATTGCTGCTAGCGATCAAGATATTCTAAAATTTATTAATAATTTAGGAGATCAAAATTTAATTGAGCAAGCCTCTCTCTCCTCTATGAGATTACCCAAAACGTCTGCCGGAGGAATAACAATGAAAGGATTTAGAGTTTTTGTAAAAATTAAAAAAGTATAGTTATGAATTTTAATATTGATTTAAAAAGTTTAAATAATATCTCGATGGATGATATTAAAGCTAAACTCCAAAATGTTGACAAAAAGGTTTGGATCAAGATAGGTATTTCTGCTGGTGCAGTAGTACTCTTCCTAATTATTTTTTATGGAGTTTTAAATCCAATTGTAAACAAGAAAAAAGCCCAGTTGGATGACATGAATAAGAAAAAAGAGGAGACACAAAAATTTATTAAAAATATCAAAGCGAGCAAAGCTAAGATAACAAAAATAAAACCGAGATACGAAGAATACTCTACACTTTTCCATACAAAGGCTGAAGTTGAAGGTCTTTATCAAACATTAAGTGAATTTGCAGGTATGAATGACTTAGTAATTTCAAAAATTGTAAAAAAAGAAATTAAAGAGGTTTCAAAAGAGAATGCTTTAGCAAAAGCAACAGGAGACAATGCTAAGAAAAAAAAGAAAAAGAAAAAGAAGAAAAAGAAGAAAAGTGACGTAAAAAAAGTGGATAATATTGCTTATTACACAATTCCAGTAGAATTCGAGATTAATGGTAACTTTCTTGGATATATTAAGTTTAAAAGACAGCTATCTCTCTCTCAAAAGATGCTTAATTTTGACAAAGAGACTATTCAAGTGGTAAAAGGTAATACAACCGGGACGATAAAAGTAAATGGAACACTTACTATTGTAGGATTGGCAGATGAATTTTTTTAGAATTTTAATCTTAATACTGTCTTTTATCTTTATTAATTTAAATGTATTTGCAGATAGTCATGATGATACTAAAAATATAGTAGAGAAAGCAAAAGAGATAAATCAAAAAGTTAAAAAAGAACAAGCATTAAAAGAAGCAAACTCAAAAAAAAGTGAAGAAGAGCCATTACCTTTAAATGATCCTTTTGTAGGTGACGGATCTTTGGGAAGTGGAAGTGGAATTAAAATACTTGCAGGCTCTGAGGAAGAAAAGAAAAAGTTAAGTTTGTTTAATTTTAAATTAGTTGGAATTATGGAAGGGAAAGATCAGTCTTTCGCATCTTTAATTGATGAAAATGGAGAAATCATGACTTTGACCTTATTTGAAGAGATATCACCAGGAGTAACACTTCTATCAATAAGCTCGAAAGAAATTATTTTTGAGAGAGACGAGGACTCATTGGTAGTAATAAATTTTAAAAATCAAATAACTGAAAGAGATAATAATCTATAATGAAAAATTTTATAAAATATACGAGTTTATTTTCGATTATTATTTTACTTACAACTGGTTGTTTACAACAAGGTAAAAAAGGGAAGGTATTTCAACATGACACTCCTTTAATTAAAACAGATGTAAAAAGCATGGGGCAAAAAGAATTAGAGAAGAGTGCTGAAATGGGCCCAACACCAGTTGAAGGAGATGTAGTAAAACTTAAAAAAAGAACGAAAATTTCATCAGTTAAAGAAAGGAATTATTTATTAATTCCAGAAGAGTATACAGAATTAAAGCAAATAGTTTCATTTAGATTTCAAAATATGGATTATAAAGAAGCAATGACACTTATGTCTAAAATAGGTGGTATTAATATTTTAGTAGGCGATGATGTTGCTGGCGCTATTTCAGCTGAGTTAGTTAACGTACCATGGGATAAAGCTTTTAATGCTTTACTCGATATGAAAAATTATGCTGCAGATATAGATGTAGCGAGTAATATAATAAGAGTATCAACTCCAGCAACCCTTACATCACAAGAAAGTTATAAATCTGCAAGAGCATTAGCTGTTAAAAAGAAAGTTGAACTAGAGGATTCTGTAGAACCAATTATATCTGAAATATTTAGACTTTATTACATTTCACCTCAAGAAGCTAAAGCAACTATTACAGAGTTATTTACATCAACATCTGGAACTGGAAGTAGCTTTATACCAATTCAAGTTACTGAAGAAAAAACTACTAGATCAATAATAGTTAGGGGAAAAGAAAAAGATTTAGATGTAGTTGATAAAGTCTTAAGAGAAATTGATGTTAGAACTAAGCAAGTTTTAATGGAGGCTTTTATAGTTGAAGCTTCGTCAACGTTTCTACAACGTCTAGGAACAAAACTTGGAGCAGCTTATACAAGAAGTAGATTAAGAGCAGGAGGAACAGCATCCGGTAGTTCTATTGGTGCAGCGACAGGAGCTGGTGCAGCCATTTCTAGTGATACAGCCGCAATAGGTGGTGCAAATGATAATATCTTTGCTTCATCAATTACTGGAAATAGCGGTTTTGGTATTTTAAGAAGAACAGGTTCAATAGTTTTAAAAGCTCAATTAGACGCGTTGGAAGAAGAGAATTTAAGTAAAACGATTTCAAATCCAAAATTATTTGCACTCGATAATCAAACAGCAAGTATAATGCAGGGTATACAAATCCCAGTGTCTGGAGGAGATGGAGCAGATACTTTTACGCCTGCTGCACTCGTTTTATCAGTAACCCCTAGCATTATAGGGGATGGCAATGTCTTACTTGATGTCAAAGTTAATAATGATACTCCAAACTCAGTTGGAGGATCGGGTGCCATTGGAATTGATACTATGGAAATTACTACAAAACTACTTGTTGCAGATGGAGACATAGTGGTAATTGGTGGTATCAAAAAGAATACTGTAACTAATGGAAAAGAAGGTGTTCCAGGAGTAAGTAAATTGCCGATTTTAGGCAAAATGTTTCAAGGAAAAACTAAAACAGATAATCTAAATGAACTCTTGGTTTTTATTGCACCAAGGATATTATAAGTTTTATGCTAAAAATAAGTAGAGAGAGCGAGATAAACTTAATTAACGTTTTAATAGATAATGACGTTATTTCTGCGGGAGATCTAGTAAAGATAAAAAAAACTGAGTCTGAAAAAAATACCTCGCAAATAGAAGCAGTATTTGAATTAAAATTAACAGATGAAGAAAAAATATTACAATTATTAGTTAAAGAACAGAATTTAGAAATTGTTGATTTATCAAAACAAGAAATTTCAAAAGATGTTAAAGGTGTTCTTCCTTCAAATTATATAAAAGTAAATTTTGTTGCTCCATTTAAGATTGACGGTAAAACGTTGCACATTGCAATTCCTGATAGTTCAAAGTTGGGTTTAATGAGAAATCTGAAAGCAATTACAAAAAAAAATATTGAGTTACACGCTGCGCCTTTAACCCAAATTTCAGAATTTATAGAAAGACTTACAAACGAAAGTGGTGAAGTAACAGCAGCTTCAATTAGAAAAGAAAATAAAGAGAAACAAAAAACTTTCGACTCTGAATTGGGAGAAGCGGGTGAAGTATTAGAAAAAGCACCAGAAGAAGATATTGAGGCAATTGAAAACGAGTCTGAAGTTATAAAATTTAGTACTGCTGTTGTAGCAGAAGCCATCAAGAACGGAGTAAGTGATATTCATATTGAACCTTACAGATTTAGTTCAAGAGTAAGGTATAGATTAGATGGAATGTTGCAAGAGCAGGAACAATATAAAAAATTTTTACATGATAATTATGGAGCAGTTGTTACCCGTTTTAAAATTATGGGTAAATTAGATATCGCTGAAAGACGATTACCACAAGATGGTGCAATTAATTTTAAAATCGAAGGCAAGGTCGTTGACCTTCGTTTATCCATTTTACCAACTGCAAACAATGAAAGAATTGTTATGCGGGTACTTAATAAGGATGCAGGAGATATTACTCTTGAACAATTAAATTTTGAAGATCAAGATCTAAAAAGTTTAAGAAAAGCTATTCATTCAACACAGGGACTAATTTTAGTTACTGGACCAACTGGATCTGGAAAATCAACTACATTGTATAGTATTTTAAAGGAGGTTAGCAAACCGCATTTAAATATTTTAACTGCTGAAGATCCAGTGGAATATGAATTAGACGGTGTTGGTCAAGTTCAAATTAAAGATGATATCGGTCTTTCTTTTGCATCTGCACTTAGATCTTTTTTAAGACAAGACCCTGAAATAATTCTAGTTGGAGAGATGCGAGATAAAGAAACTGTAGATATTGGTTTAAAAGCTGCACTAACAGGTCACTTAGTATTTAGCACACTTCACACTAATGATGCTCCAAGCACTATTACTAGATTACAAAACATGGGAACTCCTGATTATTTAATAAGTGCTGCGTGTCAATTAGTTGTTGCTCAGAGACTTGCAAGAAAAAATTGTAAAGAATGTAAAGTTCCAGACGATGATGTTAATCCAAAAGTTTTACAGGATTTAGGTTTTTCTCCAGAACTTGCATCAAGAGCAAAAGCTTATAAAGGTAAAGGATGTGAGAAGTGTAGTAATACTGGATATAAAGGAAGACAAGGTATTTACGAAATACTCGTAGTATCTAAACCTCTTAAAGAGGCAATACTTAGACAAGCCACTACTCCAGAGTTAAGAGAGATAGCAATAAAAGAAGGTTTTCAAATGATGCAAGATATGGGTCGAAGACTAATCGCATCAGGTGATCTAAATTTTAGAGAATACGAAAGAGTTCTTTCATCAGAGTAACTAAAATAATCTAATGGAAACTTACACATATAAAGGCATCGCTGACGGAAAATATGTAGAGGGCGATATCGAAGCTGTAAATCCAGATGAAGCATCGTTTAAATTAAAAGAGCAAAAAGTCATTATAACTAATTTAGTACGCTCCTCAAAAAAGAAAAAAACTGATAAAAAAGAGAAAAAAAAATCTGGAAAGTCTTTATTTGGCAAAAAGAAAGCAAAAGTTGAAGATGTATTAATATTTTCTAAACAATTTGCAACCATGGTAAAGGCTGGACTGCCTATTTTACAAGTTTTATCTATGCTTAGGGACCAAATGGAAAGCCCAGCTATGAAAGATGTAGTGGAAGATATAAGAAAAAGTTTAGAGGGTGGTGTGACTTTATCTACATGCTTCGGAAAGTTCCCAGAACTTTTTGATAATGTTTATGTAAATTTAGTTAAAGCTGGTGAGGCTAGCGGAAAGCTAGATGTATTTTTGCTTAAAATTGTTGAAGCTCTTGAAAAAAAAGAGGCGATTAAAAAGAAAATTAAAGGAGCTTTAATGTATCCGGGCATTATGTTTACTGTAGCTATTACAGTGAGCGCTTTCATGTTGATTAAAGTAGTTCCTGTTTTCGCTAAAATGTATGATGGTATGGGTATAGAATTACCTGCCGCAACAGCAACAATTATGGCTATGAGTGATTTTTTAAGAGGCACAGGGGGTTTAATTTTATTAATATCATTGGTAGGTGGCTTTTTTATATTCAAATTCTTAACCACAAAAAATGAAAAGTTTAAATATGCCTGGCATAAACAAGTTTTAAAACTCCCAATTTTTGGTGATATGATTTTAAAATCTATGTTAGCTAGAATTTCTTTAATAATGGGTAACTTAAGTGCAGCTGGTGTAAACTTATTAGAGAGTATAGAAATTGCAAAATCTGTAAGTAATAACGTAGTGGTTTTAGAGTCTTTAGAAAATGTAAAAAAAGGTGTTTTTTCTGGAGATACATTAACAAAGTTATTTCTAAAAGACCCTTTATTTCCCCCAACCTTTGGACAATTAATTTCTGTAGGAGAACAAACTGGGCAACTAGATGAAATGTTCGGATCTGTTGCAAAATACTACGAATCTGAGTTTGATACTGTAGTTGAAAATTTATCAGCCTTGATCGAACCAATTATGATTGTGTTTATGGGTATATTGATTGGTGGATTAATGATCGCGATGTACTCACCAATATTCAACGTTGGTGCTTTAATTAATTAAATTTTATAATTGCTTTGTTAAGACTAAGTGATTTACCCAAGACTGTTTTCCTTCTTTAAATTCCATAGCGTCCATAATCTCTTGAATGAAAAAAGTTCCCAATCCACCCGGTCTTATATTATCAATATTACGATGTTTTATTTTTTTGGGATCAACCGCATTCCCCATATCAAAAAAACCAATTTCTAGTTTATTTTCCTTACATGATATTTGAACCGCCATTTTATCATTTGTATCTGGATTATCTTTATAAGCATGTTTAACAATATTTTGTGCAGCTTCTCCAATCGCTAATACAAGCTCATCTTTTAAATCATTATTAATTTGAAGTTTTTCAAATACTTCTCTTGAGAATTCTCTTACATTTTTTAAACTAGAGGACCGAACTACAAAATCCTTTTTTTCTGTAAGGTCTTGATGTACCTTTAGGTTCATTTTATTCTAAATTTAATATCTGTTCTAATTTGGCCATCATAATCACTTTAAGTACAGATTTACTAACATCTTTAATAATAACCTTATTGTTTTTTTCTAAAGCTTTTTGATGACTTTCAATTAAAACTGAAATACCTGAAGAGTCCATGTATTGTACTTGACTTAAATTTAAATGAACCTCTTTTCCAGAGTCAATATGTGGAAAAATAACCTCTTTAGCACTTTCAACTATGTCCATATCAATTTCACCATCAAGATGAATTGTTACAACGTTTCCTTCTTCTGATACTTTATAACTCATAAAAATTCCCTCGCTAATTTTAAAACTTTTTCTACTGGTTTACTTACTTCTTTAAGCTCACATTTGGTTTTCTTTTCCTCAGATAATTTTTTACTTTCAATTAAGACTGAAATTCCTGAAGAGTCCATGTAAGTGACTTTGCTTAAATTTAAATGAACTTCATGACCAGCTTCAATTAAAGGTAGTATAGTTTGTCTAGCTTGATCTGCTACGTCCATGTCAATTTCACCATTTAAATGAATAACTCTAACATTACCATTTTCCTCGATTTTGTATGTCATAAATAATTAATACGCCCATTATGGGCAGATATTCCAATATTTCTACTAAAAAAGGGATTTCTATTTAATTTTTAACATATTTACATAAAGCAAATAATCACTATGGTTACTTTATATATATTAATTAATTAATTAAAGAGGACTAAATAAAATGAAAAATACAAAAGGTTTCACACTAATTGAGTTATTAGTTGTGGTTGCTATTATTGGAATTTTAGCTGCGGTTGGAACGGTTGCTTACCAAGGTTACACAGCCGGTGCCATGAAAAATGCTGCTAAATCAAATCACGCAGCAGTAGTAAAGTATATAGCTGCTGAAGACCAAAAATGTACTGTAAATGGAAACACAGGAACTGCTATGGGTGGTGACTTAGCTTGTGCTGATAGAGATGGTACCACTGTTGTTACTGCAGCTGTAAGTTCAATGTCGGATACAAAAAATCCTTACAGCACCTCTAATAACGCAGTAAGAGGAACAGACTCAGCTTCACATGATGCTGATGGTGACGAAGGGTATGTAAACTTAGTAGCTGATGGAGATACAATTACAGTTACTACATGTTGGCAAGACTCAACGGATGGTACAAACACTTTCTGTACTGCTGAAGAAAATGCAGACATAGTTGAAAACACAGTTGAAATTGGTGGTTAATTCGTTAAGAATTTAATTATGTCAATTAAGAGCTCTAAAGGTTTTTCACTAATAGAGCTCTTAGTTGTTGTATCAATAATTGGAGTTCTTGCAGCAATAGGAACAATTGCTTATCAAGGTTATACAAGCTCTGCTCAAAAAAGTGCAACTGAAGCAGCAATGCAACAAATTGCATTAGCTCAAACAGAAGAATATTCAAGTACTGGTTCATATTATTTTACAGATGGGGGAAGCGATTCTTGCGAACCTAACTCTGATGGAATAAGTGACATTAATACAAATTTATTCGAAGGTAATAGTCAATTAGATAGTTCATTAGGTTATGATGTATGTATATTTGGATCAGGCAATAACTTTACAATATTTGCAAAAGAGAACACTGGTACTGAGACTGAGAAATGTCAAATAACTTTAGCAAGAAATGGCACTCCTTCAAGAGAAAGAGTTGACGGAGAAGGCTGTTAACTTAAAGACAATATTCGTTTAAATTAAAATTATGAATTTTTTAAAGAAAAAAAATTATTATAAATTTTATTTAGTTTTTTTTTTCTTAATTTCTTTGTTTCTTTTATTTTTTATTAAACCTGTAAATTCCTCAGAAAAAAATATTACTTACATGCAAATTTTACAAAAACCTAATGATCTGGAGTTAAATCTTAAATATGCACAGCAACAAGGAAAGATGGGTAATTTTAAGCAAACAATTTCAACGTTAGAAAGATTAAATATGCTTTATCCAGAAAATATTGAGATTAAACTTTATTTATTATCTGTTTTAGTTCAAGCAGACTCACCGCAAAAAGCGGGAACTATTATTGAGGAAATGAAATTAAGAAGAGATTTAAGCGCTGAAGATTTAGAGACTTTAAGAGAAATCGAAGAGGAATTGAAAGATAGAGAACCAAGTTTATGGCGTTTAACAGCAGATCTATCTTTAGGGGCCGTTCAAACAGATAATGTAAATAGTGTATCAAAAACAAGAACTAAGTATGAAAGCGGAAGCGTGGTTGGATTTAATTCTGCAAAACACGACAGAACTTTAGCAGGAGGAATTGGGTTGTCAGCCTCAAGACCAATTGGTGAGCTTTCGTCATTTTTGATAAATTTTTCTCATACGGCATCAGACCAATATCAGGAAACTGATGATGATTATGATAGTTATGGTCTTACAATGGCAGTAGATACTGAAGTTGGAAACCAAAGCTTAAGTCCGTACCTGATGTTAAGTAAAACAGATTATGAAACAGATGCAGATAGCTTCTCAATAATGTATGGTTTGGGGGGTTTTTTCTCGTTTGGTGAAAGGAATTCCTTTAGCTATGGATATTCTTTCGCAGACTCAAAAGGAAATCATAATTCTTCAGATACAACAGCGGACGAAACTAATTCAATTGGTCATAGTTTTTCACTAGGTCATGATTTTTTAGTTAACGAAATTATTTCAACTTCATTTGGTTTGGGTTATAGCGATAGTGATGCAAAAGTTGATGCAGGAAATGATTATGAAACTTACGATGTAAGTTTTAGATTAAATTTTGCTTATCCATGGGCATATATTTCAGTTGGTAATGCGTATAGTTTTAATGATTACAAAAAAGAAGATAGTTCGGTTAATTCATCATTGTTAAGATCAGATGTTACAAATACTTTTGATGTAATGTTAACTAAAGCAGTGGGTGATATATTTCCCAATTTAGATCCGAACAGAACTTTGTTCATAAATTTCGGGTATGACAAAGTAATATCGGAGGCTAATATTCAAAATTACGACTATATTTCAGATTCATTTTCTATGAGCTTTAACAAGTCTGTAAATTTAAACTAGGAGTTAATTTTTTGTTAAAAATAGCAAAATATAAGTATAAACTGAATAAAACTAACCAAAATGGTCTATTAGTGTTTTATTTTTTTTAAAAAATTGGTAATTTAAAATTATGGGAAGATATTTAATTGCAATCGTTAGTTTAATTTTTTTATTTAACATTTCTAGCAATGCTGAGGAATCGCTTAAAATAGAAAAACAACTTGTCGGAATTGTTGGAGCAACCTCAGGAATAGTTAAAACAGAAACAAGAGATTTAAAACCTGGCGATAAAATTTATTTAAATGAAACGATATATGCTGCAGAGGGTTCAGGAACACAAATTTTATTATTAGACCAATCGACTTTTACGGTAGGGGCGGATAGCGAAGTTGTAATGGATACTTTTATTTTTGATCCAGAAACAAATGACGGCAAAATTGTTGCAAGTGTAAAGCAAGGAAGTTTAAAAATAATATCAGGTTTAATAAGTAAAAAAGATCCAGATGCATTAACAGTTGAAGTTCCAGAAGGAACGTTAGGATCAAGAGGAACGGAGTTTCAAACAATTGTATCTAAAAAGAAAACCGACACTTTATTAATAGGACCTGGCAAAAACAATACTCTTGGTTTAAGACCAGGGGCAGTATTGGTTGGAAATAAATTTGGGCAAACGTTACTAGACAACCCTTATAGTTTTTCATCTATGACCAAAGGAAAAGCTCCAGGACAAGCGAAAAAAATTACCAAAGACCAGTTAAAGAAATTTAATAAAAAAATGAAAGCCTTAAGAGTTGCTAAAATAAGTCCTGACGAAACAAAGGAAAAGAAAAAGTCTCTTAAAAAGGCATTAAAAAAAGAATTAAAATCTCTAGGTTTTGAAAAAGAGGAAATTAAAACAATCATCAAACAAAATATTAATAAAGATAAGAAGAAAAAAGCAGCAATAAAAGAGAAAAGAAAAGAAAAGAAAAAAGCAAAAGCTAAAAAGAAAAAAAATAAAAAGAAAAAAGCTAAAGCAGAAAAGAAAAAGAAAAATAAAAAGAAAAAAGCAAAAGCTAAAAACAAAAAAAATAAAAAGAAAAAAGCAAAAGCTGAAAAGAAAAAGAAATCAAAAAAGAAAAAAGCAGTAAAGAAAAAAGCTACTAAAAAGAAAAAAGCAGTAAAGAAAAAAGCAGCTAAGAAAAAGAAAAAAGTAGTTAAGAAAAAAGCTAAGAAGAAAAAAGTAGTTAAGAAAAAAGCTAAGAAGAAAAAGGTAGTTAAGAAAAAAGCTAAGAAGAAAAAAGTTCAAAAGAAAAAAAGAGCAGCTAAGAAGAAAAAAGCTAAGAAGAAAAGAAAGAAAAAGAAGTAGGAATGTATGAAAAGGCTGCTTTTAACCATTCTTATAATTCCTCTATTAAATAATTGCACTCAATATTCGTCTATGCTTGGACCAAGTTATACTTTGGTTGAAAGTGGAAGTATTCTTCAAGCATCAACATCGCTCTCAAGTTCGCTTGCCGCTGGAAAGATCAGACAAAATATTTCGCAAGATCTTAGATCAGAAAAATATTGCCAAACTGTCCATTCATCAGAGTTAACGGAAATATTTTTTGAAACCACAGAACACATGGATT
>CENZ01072010.1_pt1 | contig 20371 bp, 13 predicted proteins | sample 361341 | NCBI WGS metagenome assembly CENZ01 (sample SAMEA2619782, study PRJEB7988) | marine metagenome | biome: marine biome (ENVO:00000447); feature: deep chlorophyll maximum layer (ENVO:xxxxxxxx); material: "saline water (ENVO:00002010), including plankton (ENVO:xxxxxxxx)" | depth 50 m
CAGTAGTAAGCACCAAATAACCCAATTTATTTGACAAGGCCATTAAAGTTACTCCTCTGCATCTTGATTGTAAATTTTCTTCGGTTTTATCAGTTTTTAGACCCTCAAAAGATTCGCTTAAACTTTTACTGAAAGATTCAAACATTTCTTTAATTGAGATTTCAGAATGGTTTATTCCCAAGTTTTTGGCTAGCTCATATGCATCTTCAATGCTTATATCAGCCGTAAAATCAAATGGCATCATGATTGTTTTTACTTTTTCCTTTCCTAAAGCGTCATGCGCTATAACCGTTGTTAAAGCTGAATCAATTCCTCCTGAAGATCCTATAATTACTCCGTTGAAACCATTTTTTTGAACATAGTCCTTGGTTCCTAAAACCAAAGCTTTATAAATATCCTCTAATTTGTCTGGCTTAGCTTCAGACTCAGAGTTTTCAAAAATAAATTTTGTATCTTTGTACATAAAAGAGAGAGAATCAGTTTTGAAGCTTTTTAAAATTTTGAAAGTTTCTTTTTTATTGCCTAATACTAGCGATGAACCATCGAAAACTAACTCATCTTGGCCTCCAGCTTGGTTTACGTAAATTATAGGACGCTTATATTTTTCATAATATTCAAGTAGCATTTTTACGCGGGTTTCTTTCTTTGATGTTGTGAATGGTGAAGCGCTTAAATTCAATATTATTTCAGCTCCATCATCTATTATTTTGTCTACAAATGTTTCAGACCAGATGTCCTCGCAAATTGAAAGGCCTATAGAAACTTCATTAACGTTGATAATTTTGTTTTCACTTCCTGTTGCAAAATACCTCTTTTCATCAAATTCTTTATAGTTGGGTAATATTTGTTTGAAGTAAGTATCTTTTAAATTACCGTCTTGTAAAAAAATAGCAGCATTGAACAAAGTATTATTTTTCTTCAAAGGAGCCCCAAAAATTAAAGAAATTCCATCTGTCTGGGGCATTATTTGCTCAATTGATTTCTGTATCTCGTCAAGAAAATCTTCTCTCATGACTAAATCTTCTGGTGGATATCCTGACAAAAACATTTCAGAAAAAACTAACAGATCTATGCCTTCCTTTTTAGCTAAATTTAGATGGTTTTCGACAAGTGAAGTATTGCCTTTTATATCGCCTACTTTAGGATTTTCTTGAATAGCCTTAATCTTGATCATTAATTATTAAAAAGCTTTAATTTAAAATGAAAATGTTTACAATCAGTCTTCTGAGCAATGCAATACCTAACTGATAATACCAGAATATCTGGACTTATGGAGGTCTCCCCTCCCAATGAGGTAATTTCTGAGATGCCTATTTCGCCTGGGGCTTCTGAGCTTGTTTTCAAATCAAGAAAAGAGATTTCTGACATCCTACATGGTAATGATGACAGGCTTGTGGTTGTGGTTGGTCCCTGTTCAATTCATGACCCTAAATCAGCTTTTGAATATGCTAAAAGACTTAAAAACTTAGAAACAAAGTTCTGTGATCAGCTTAAAATTGTAATGAGAGTCTATTTTGAAAAACCTAGAACTACAGTAGGTTGGAAAGGTTTAATAAATGACCCCAATCTTGATGACAGCTTCGATGTTAACCTAGGATTAAGAAAAGCTAGAAAGGTTCTTCTAGACATTAATAATCTTGGATTACCAGCTGGAACTGAGTTTTTAGACATGATTACCCCTCAATACATTGCTGACTTGATTTCTTGGGGAGCAATTGGTGCTAGAACAACTGAAAGTCAAATACACAGAGAGTTAGCTTCTGGCTTATCTTGTCCTGTGGGTTTTAAAAATTCTACTAACGGATCAATTCAAGTTGCTATCGACGCCATTGGTTCAGCTTCTAATTCGCATATTTTCCTTTCCATAACTAAAGAAGGTAAATCTGCTATTTTTAATTCTTCTGGAAATGAGGATTGTCATGTAATTTTAAGAGGTGGTTCAGACACTAATTACGAAGCATCCTTTGTCGACTCAACTTCTAAAGAATTAGATAAAGCTAAAAAAGCCTCCACGGTAATGATCGATATGAGCCATGGAAATAGCAAAAAGCAATTTAAAAGACAACTTATTGTCAACAAAGATATTTCTGATCAAATTTCTTCCGGAGAAGATCGAATTTTTGGGGTGATGATAGAAAGTCATTTAGAAGAAGGGAATCAAAAAATTGGACCACTAGACCAGATTAAATATGGGCAAAGCGTTACGGATGCTTGCGTAGGTTGGAAAGATACTGAAATAATGCTCAATCAACTCTCGACTGCCATAGAGACTAGAAGAAAAAAACTCAATAAATCAGCTTGATGGGAGACTTCCCAAATCACCAAGTATTTTCCAAAGACATTGCAGAATCTATAGGACTTGAAGAAGCAATAATTTTTGAAACAATAAAATCCCAAGAAATCAAAAGAATTTCTATAAAAGAATTAATCAAATTTCTTTCATATATTCCCGAAACAAAGATAATTAGGTGCCTTCAAAAATTAAAAAAATTAAATTTGGTCGAATTAAATAATGATTTCGCATCATTAAAAATCATTAAAACCAGACCCGTTAAAACAAAATCGACAAGGGATAACACAAGCTCTTTTTTGAGAGAAATAACCTTCCAGGCAAAACAACTAGGGGTGAAAAAAAAGACGATACAATCAAATTTGGAAAATTTAAAAAAACAATTATCTTCAAGCAAGCAAAAAAATATTATCAGAGATGGAATTCTCAAATTTTTGGTTGCTGAACAAAAGAAGGTAAATAAACTAAATTATTTACCTAATCTAAAAAAACCTATTGAAAAGACTTGGCTGCCTAATATGGACGCGGTCAGCATCCTTAAGTCAGCAGAGGTTTCAGAAGAATTTATCACCAATTCAATTCCAGAATTTATTTTATTTTGGAGAGAAAAAAATTTTAAATCTGATTCTTGGAATACCTTATTTGTTAATCACGTCCGAAAAGAATGGGCAAAGTTTACCAATAAAATTAACGACAAAAATAAACCAAAAAAAATGACCTCAAGTTGGGAACCAGATCCAAGTTGCTATGATGTTTTAAAACTAGCAAAAATTAACAAAAAATTTGCTGTCGAACAATTAGCAGAGTTTAGAATTTTTTGGATTGATTCGAATGAAATCATGACTTCCTGGAATTCTAAATTTATTCAGCACGTTAAGTACAAATGGTACAAAAACAATCCTGAAGCATCTGGTATTATATCTAGACTGAACGATAAGGAATGGGCGGTTGATGTCGAGCATTAAAATTCCAAACAATAAAGTTGAATTGGTAAACCTGATTTTTACTCAATTGGAAGTTACCTATCACAATCAATTTCATAAAGCTTATCCTGACAAAAATAGCTTAAGCTTAGCTAAACAACTTTGGTTGTCTCAATTACAGAAATTTGAAGAAAAAATTGTATTTGATAGTGTCAGTAGTTTAATGGTTTCTTCAGAATATCTTCCAAGTCTTTCTAAACTAGTGGTAAGTTGCAAAGAGCTAAAAGCAAATCTAAGTGGGATTCCAAGCGTCTCAAAAGCACATCAAGAAGTATGTAATTCTAAAAGTAATTTTGAAAGATTCTCTTGGTCACACCCTATTATTTTTTATATGGGAACAGAAACTGGCTGGGATTTTTTATGGACGCATTCAGAGAAAGATAGTTTCAAAGAATTTAAAATAAATTACGACAACCTATTGGATGAGTTCATTGATGGAAAATCTTTTCAAAATCCAAATTTTCCTAAGCTGCCTAAAAAAGTAGAGTCTGTCCCTAATAAAGCATCTCAATTGTCTCAAATCCAAAAATTAAAGAATAAGCTTATTAATTAAGTTTTGAATTCCTTGAGAAAGACAAATTTACATTTATAGTAATGTTTTCACTGTTAACTTATATGTTGACAGTGTAAACTTAAAATATATTATAACGCTTTGCTATGACCAGAATAATTGCTGTTAAAAATTATCTTACCTCTCGTTCAAACATCGAGTGGTCCATTATGTTCATATCGTTCGCAATGGTGTGGATGATTTCTGGTTATTTCTATTCTCCTGAAATCAAAACAGACGAAATCATAAAGGAAGACATTACTGTCAGAGTTATGAATCAGAATTCTATTCTTTACCAAGAAGAAATTTTAATTAAAGGTTTTGCCGAAGCTGACAAAAAAGTTGAATTAAAGTCAGAAACCTCAGGAAAAGTAATCAGCCTACCAATTCAACAAGGATCTTTTGTAAACAAAGGCGATGTTATCTGCTCTCTTTTCATAGCAGAAAAAGAATCTTTCTTTAAAAAAGCTGAATTAGAATTTAGATCTGCAGAAAAATTATTTGAGGAAGGACTTTACTCTTCAAATCAGTTCCAAAATATTAAATCAAATTTTGAAAGAGCTAAACTCGAATTAGACAACGCTTCAATCAAAGCTCCTTTCGCTGGAATAGTAGACAGAATCTCAATAGATGAAGGAGATTTTTTAAGCAGAGGCAGTACTTGTGCTACGTTGCTTGATCTTGACCCTATGATTTTAGTCGGAGAAATTTCAGAATCTGATTTAATGAACATCTCGACAGGATCTTCGGCATTGATTGAAACTATTGATGGAAACAAATTCAATGGAACTATTTCATACATAGCATCTTCAGCAAACCCATACACTCATACCTTCAGAATAGAAGTTGAAGTGTCAAATAAGAATGGCTTAATTAAAGATGGGGCTTCTGCAAAAATTTTTGTTTCTGGAAAAGAACAAATGGCAAATATAGTGCCGCTTTCAATTCTCAGGTTAGATGACGAAGGTAATTTGGGCGTTAGATTGGTTTCGAATGAAGGAACAGTAGAATTTAAAAAAATAAATTTAATTCAAGATACAAAAAGTGGAGTTTGGGTTTCAGGATTACCTTCTTCATCAAAAATTATCACTGTTGGCCAGGATTATGTAAACGATGGAGAAAAAGTAAATTTTGCTTTGGATCAACGACTAAATCCTAATGAAAAGCTTAATTAATTTTTTTATAGAAAGGTATCGATCTACCTTTACTATTCTTTCCTTCATAATAGCAACAGGTTTTGCGTCTCTATCCCAAATTCCTGCCTCTGCTTACGCTGACATCAACATCCCATATGTTTTCGTAAGTACTTTTTATGATGGCGTTTCTCCTGAGGATGCTGAAAGACTAATCGCTAAACCTCTTGAAAACAAACTAAAAACTGTAGATGAGTTAGTAAAAATAGAATCCTATAGCAGGGAAAGTCTGTCCCACATTATTTTAGAATTTCCTACGTCTTATCCGGTCGAAAAATCTGTCCAAGATGTAAAAGATGCGGTGGACGAAGTAATTCCTGAGTTGCCTCAAGATGCGGAACAACCTCAAGTAAAAGAATTTACACTTGATGAATTTCCAGTAATGAATATAAACATTACTTCCAAAAATGCTACCGACCGAGAGCTGTTAAATACTGCCAAGGCTCTACAAGACGACATCGAAAAACTTCCCGGAATTTTAGAGGCCAACATAAATGGTGTGCCCGACGAAGTTTTAGAAGCTGAAATTAATAAAACAAAACTAGATAGCTACAATGTTTCTCCTTTTGCGCTTTACAATGCTATTTCACAAAATAATAAAGCTATTCCAGCTGGAAAAATTGTTTCTAGTACAGGAGAATTTTATGTTTCAGTGCCTTCTGTTTTTGAAACTTTAGATGACGTTGGAAATATTCCAGTTTTAGAAAATAACAATGCAGTTGTGACCTTGGAGGATTTGGTCAAGCTCAAAAGAACTTTCAAAGATAAAGAGTCGATTGCAAACGTTAACGGCGAAAGAGCTATTGCTTTGACCATATTTAAAAAAAGTGATGCAAGAGAAGTTGTCGTTGCTCAAGGAGTAAATGCCATTGTTAATGAAGCTGTGAAAATTTTACCTGAAGGCATGGAGATAATTATCACCGAAGATAGAACTGATATGTCTGTTGAGTTAGTTTCAGAGCTCATGGGTAATATTATGACTGCTCTTGTTTTAGTTATGACTCTTGTAGTGGCTGCGATGGGAATAAGGTCCTCTATATTAGTTGGCCTTTCTATTCCTACTTGTATCTTATTTGCGTGCCTATTTCTTTCTCCTATTGGTTACACGTTCAATTTTATGGTTTGCTTTGGGATTTTAATCTCTCTTGGCATGTTAATTGATGGAGCAGTAGTCGTCGTTGAATATGCCGACAGAAAGATGAGTGAAGGCTTTGACAAAAAAGAAGCTTATAGAATTGCTGGGACCCGAATGTTTTGGCCCGTAGTTGTATCAATTTTGACTACTCTAGCAATTTTTTTCCCGTTCATATTTTGGGAAGGTATGTCGGGTGAGTTCATGAGGCCAATGATAGTTACTTTAGTAGCTGTCTTATCTGGTTCAATACTTTATGCATTAATTTTTACTCCAGCCATCGGCTCAATATTCGGGAACCTTGGAAACAGAAATAATAAATCGATAAAAAATTCTTTAGTTTTAGAAACTGGAGATCCGAAATCTTTAGAAGGATTCACAGGAAAATATGCAAGATTTTTAGACAAGATTTTAGATTACCCAGCAAAAGTGATTACATTTATTTTTTTGCTTGTGGTAAGTATTTACGTTGTCTTCTTTCAACATGGTCCTGGTGGAAACTTTTTTGTTGAAGAAGATCCAGACACGATAATTGTAGAAGTAGAAGGAAGAGGAAATTTAAACGTAGAAGAAAAATTTAATTTTTTAAAAGAAATTCAAGAAGTAGTAATGACCGTTCCAGGTCCTGAGACTGTCAGTATGCAGCAAGCAGGAAGAGATGATCCAAGAGATAGAGGTAATTCAGATAGATTGGGAGCAATCTATATTGAGATGCCATTTGATAAAGATATTCATATTCAATCTGGATCAGATGTTATGAAAGAATTGCAAGGCAAATTACAAAATACTCCTGGATTAAATGTAACCATTAGAGAAAGAAACAATGGTCCGCCAGTAGGCTCGCCGATTGAAATAGAAGTTTTTGGTAGTGATTTCGAGATGGTTTACGAAGCAACAGAAGCACTTTCCAATTTCATGAAAGCAAATATACCTGGGGTCATGAACACCTATACAACTATTCCTACAAAACAACTGAAGTGGAAGATAAAAATTGATAAGGAAAAAGCATCTCAATATGGCGTCGAAACATCTGATATAGGTGCGGCAATTCAATTTATGACAGGCGGTGTAAAAGTAGGTGAGTACAGGCCTAATGATGTCGACGAAGAATTAGACATAAGAATTAGATTTCCTCAAGAAGAAAGAAGGTTAGATATGTTTGAAAATTTAAACGTTCTCACCAATTTTGGTTCAGTGCCACTTAGCAGCTTTGTTTCTTATGAGCCAGAATACGAAGCTCCTTATATCAGAAGAGTTTCCGGCGAGAGAGCCTTTACTGTAGCTGCCGACTATGCTCCTGGAGCATTAACGCAAGACGTCATCCCCCTTCTAAATCAATGGATCGAGGATGCTAAAGAATATAATGACATTGAATTTGTATTTGGAGGAGAGCAAGAAGAAACCGATAAAAATGCTTCTTTCATGAGAGGTGCTGCAGCTGTTGGAGTTTTCTTAATGGCTATACTTTTGACTATTCAACTCAATAGTTTTTATCAAGTTTGGATAGTAATCTCGGCTATATTTCTCTCCACTGCTGGGGTGTACTTGGGCCTAACCATTACGCAAACACCAATGAGTTTTCTTTTCACTAATTTAGGAATAATTGCTTTGGCGGGAATAGTAGTTAATAACAACATCGTGCTTGTGGATACTTTCAACATATTGAGACGCGAAAACAAAAATTCCTCTCTTAAAGAGATAATTATCAGAACTGCTTCACAAAGATTACGTCCGATAATATTAACAACTGCAACAACTGTAATTGGATTGCTTCCATTAGCTTCAGGGTTTGGTGTTGATTTACTAGCTCGAGATGTAGAGGTTGGCGGCAGAGTTGCAGAATGGTGGAGTCCTATGTCTTTTGCAGTGGTTTGGGGTCTAACTTTTTCTGCCTTTTTGACATTGATCTTAACTCCTTGCTGGTTGATGCTTCCTGAGAAAATTAAATATTTCTTTGTGAATATTAAATCTGTAAAATCAGATTCTTTGATAAATGAGTAAACAAGAAAACAATAAAGATTTTGAAACTTCTCTTAAGAAATTAGAAAAAATAGTTTCTGATCTTGAAAACGGCGATCTTCCGCTAGAAGAATCAATTAAAACGTTTGAAGAAGGTGTGAAGCTTACTAAGCATTGCCAAAATCTACTATCCAAAGCGGAATTAAAAATCCAAAAACTTGTCGAAAGTAAAGATGGGTCTATAGACTTAGAAACTTTCGATGAAGAATAATAAAGTAACTTATCTGGACAAGAATCTTGTCAGAATAAATAAGGCTTTACTTGATTCTATCCCTAAAAAAAACTATTCAGAGATAACTAGAGCCATTCATTATTCTGTAATGAACGGAGGTAAAAGAATGAGGCCTCAGCTGATGTTATTAATGGCAGATGCGCTCAAGGTAGATGTTAAGAATAAAACAATTGATTTAATGGCTGCTGCAGGCGAATTAATTCATTGCTATTCACTGATTCATGACGATTTACCAGCAATGGACGATGACGATTTCAGACGTGGAAAACTAAGTTGTCATAAGAAGTTTAGTGAAGCCACCGCAATTCTTGCCGGGGACGCCATTCAGCCTTTGTCACTAGAAATCCTTACCTCAATAAATGATAAAAACTTATCAGCTGAGTCTAAATGTAAAATTATCAACGTTTTTGCTAAAGCTTGCGGACCAAAGGGAATGGTGGAAGGTCAAAACTTAGATATCAAAGCAGAAAATAAAAAATTGAATGAACTTCAATTGGATAAAGTTCACTATCTAAAAACTGGCAAGCTTATTGAAGCTTGCGTCCTATCGGTATGCCTTTTAAAGAAAAAAATTAAAAAAGATGAAATAGATAAGTTAATTAGATTTTCAAAAAAATTCGGATTAGCTTTTCAAATTAGAGACGATATCCTCGACGTAATCGGTGATGAGAAAAATATTGGCAAACCTGTTGGTTCCGATCAAAACAAAAATAAATCAACATACCCTTCTGTTTTAGGATTAGAAAAATCTCAAAAAAAAGCTCAAAGGCTTGCAAATACTGCAATCAATATCTTAACGTCACTTCCTTACGATACAAAAAAATTAGAAGATTTATGTAAATTAATTGTTGAGAGACAATCCTAAATGAAAACTTTTAAAGAAATTCCAAAAGATTTACCCTCAACCAATCTAATGGATACACTAGATTTGCCTGAAGGTATAAGAAATCTCTCAAAGATTGAACTAAATCAACTAGCAGACGAAGTAAGAGAATTTTTACTATATTCGGTTGGAAAATCTGGAGGACATTTTGGTGCTGGTCTTGGTGTGGTTGAGTTAACCGTTGCACTGCATCACGTTTATAACTCTCCAGATGATAAGATTGTCTGGGATGTTGGTCATCAAGCTTATCCACATAAAATTCTTACTGGTAGAAAAACAAGTATAGAAAGTATAAGGAAGAAAGACGGGCTGCATCCCTTCCCTTCGAGAGAAGAAAGCCCCCATGACGCCTTTGGTGTAGGTCACTCTAGTACTTCGATAAGCGCAGCCTTAGGAATGGCAAGAGGTAATTCCGACTCTAATAATAAACAAATAGCAGTAATTGGTGATGGAGCAATCACAGGAGGAATGGCATTTGAAGCACTTGCCCATGCAGGGTCCTTAGAAGATGAAGATTTTCTCATTGTGCTTAACGACAACAACATGTCTATTTCTAATAATATCGGAGGCATCTCCAATTACTTAAATAAAATTTGGTCGAGTAAATGGTATACGCAAATTCGAGAAGGTGGGAAAAAAGCCATGAGATTTATACCTTCGGCTAAGAGGTTCGCCAGTAAAGCAGAAATTCATTTCAAAGGCATGTTTACTCCTGGAGCGATGTTCGAGGAATTAGGTTTTCATTACATTGGTCCAATTGATGGGCACGATTTAAATTTTTTGGTGGAAACCCTAAAAAATCTAGAAAATTTAAAAGGCCCAAAATTTCTCCACATCATTACTACAAAGGGCAAAGGTTTTATTCCAGCTGAAGCAGATCCAGTGGGGTATCATGCTATTTCTAAAATGCCCTCTCCAGAAGAGGTCAACCAAAATAAGAAAGCAAAGTATTCCGATATCTTTGGAGAATGGGCTTGTAAGAAAGCTGGGATGGACGAAAACTTTGTAGCCATTACACCGGCAATGGCGGAAGGTTCAGGATTAGTAAATTTTTCAAAAACTTTTCCGAATCAATTTTACGATGTGGCTATTGCTGAGCAGCACAGTATGACTTTTGCTGCCGGCTTAGCTTGCGCAGGCAAAAAACCAGTTTTAGCAATCTACTCTACTTTTTTACAAAGAGCTTATGATCAGTTAATTCACGATGTTGCAATTCAAAACTTAAATGTTTTATTGGCTATAGACAGAGCCGGTTTCGTTGGAGAAGACGGTGCCACTCACGCAGGGATTTTTGATTTAACGTATTTGAGATGTGTGCCTAATCTAACCATCATGACCCCCTCTAATGAGGACGAATTATGGAAAATGTTAAATACTGGTTACGCAATTGATGGTCCAGTCGCAGTGAGATATCCAAGAGGTTCAGGACCTGGAGAAAAAATTGAAAACAATCATGAAACTTTATCAGTTGGAAAAGCAAAGATATTAAGAGAAAAAGATAATAACGTTGCAATTCTTTCTTTTGGCTCTCTATTAAATTTAGCTGATGAGATTGCAGATGAATTGAACTGCAGTTTAATTGACATGCGTTTTGTCAAACCTCTTGATGAAGATTTGATTGCAAAACTTGCTGAAAAGCACGAATTGCTAGTAACTCTTGAAGAGAACATGATTGCTGGTGGCGCGGGTTCGGCAGTGAATGAATTTTTAAATAATAGTGGTGCTTCTACTAAAATATTGAACATTGGAATTCCTGATTACTTTCCATCGATTGGTTCTCCAGCTGATCAAAAAACTGAAGCAAATCTAGAGAAAACAAAAATTATTGAACAAATAAATAAAAAACTAGACTCGTAGCTATTGCTGCATACACTCCAGCAATTAAATCGTCCCCAACTATCCCAAATCCATTTTTGAATTTTTTATCTATTAGACCTATTGGAGCTGGTTTCCAAATATCAAATATTCGAAAAAAAACAAAAGCTATTAGTGAAAAAATTAGTAGCTCTCTTACCATTAAAATACTGGCAGCTGGTAAACATGCGACCCATAATCCTGCAAATTCATCCAGAACTATTGCTTTTTGATCTCTTTCAGTTTCAGGCAACTTAATGGTGGCTCGATCGCAAATCCAAAAAGAAAAAAGAATTATAAAAACCGTGATAAAAGAAACCTCTATAAAATTTAATGCAAAAAAAATTACAGAAAATAAAAACACAACCAATGCAGCTAGTGAACCCCATGTTCCAGGTGCAAATGGTAAACGTCCGATTCCAAATAGTGTCGAAATAAAAGCAAAGGGAGATGAAAAAACAGAGAACTTTTTACTCATCAAAATGATTGTATCCCCTTTTCTTAAAAGTTACTAAACGACAATCTTTAAAAACTTCAACTTCAGAAGTTTTTGTGATTTCACCGATTTGTGTAATTTTAAGTCCATGTTTTTTTCCTAAAGATTCTATTTTTGACTCCATTTCTGACGGGACAGTAAAACATAATTCGTAGTCGTCTCCCCAAGTTAACGCATCCTCAATTTCACCTTCAACAGGTATTAAATCAGCATTCAATTGAGCGCCAACATTACTAGCTTCACAAATATGACCGAGATCTGAAATAAGGCCATCTGAAATATCGATACAGGAATTTGCATAATGAGAGATTTCTTGTCCGAAATTAAAATGTAATTTTGGGCGTATAAATTTAGATATATTTTTCGAGGTGAAATCTAAGTCTTCTGGATTCAGCTTAATCTCTTCCAAGCCTTTTTTAGCTAAACCAAGTTCGTTGGTTACAAAAATTTTATCGCCAACCTCTGCTCCACTACGCTTCATAAAATTTTGTTGATCTAATTTTCCACAAACAGTAATCGCTATATTGCATTGTTTTCCTCTACTTAAGTCTCCGCCTAAGATTGGACACGAATATTCATCCGAAAAATCTTTTAGTCCTTTTACAAATTCTTTCATCCAATTTAGGTCGGCTCTGTCTGTTGTTAAAGATACTAAGACCCATTTTAAAGCACCTCCGCAGGCAACCACATCGCTTGCAGCGGTACTGAGAGATCTAAAAGCGATATGCTCTGCCGCTAAGTTTTCAGGAAAATGAACGCCTGCCACCGAAGCATCTACGGAATAAACTGTTTCTTGAGAATTTTTTACTAAACCTGCGTCATCGCCTGGTCCAATGATAATCTCCGAGGAATCAAAATATTGATTCCCCAAAGATTTAAAAGTTTCTTTTAAAAAACTAAATTCATCCGAATCTTTCATTTAAAGATACGGAAAAATTTTAAGTTAGGATTGATAAGCCTCAAAAAGACCAGTAGCTCCCATACCGCCACCAACGCACATAGTAACGATTCCGTACTTGCCGCCTTTGCGATTAAGTTCACGAGCCATATGACCTACTTGCCTTGATCCGGTCATGCCAAATGGATGGCCAATAGAAATTGATCCACCGTTAACATTTAATTTATCAGTCGGTAACCCTAAAGTATCTCTGATATAGACTACTTGAGAAGCGAAAGCTTCATTAAGTTCCCAAAGATCAATATCTTCTATCTTCAGATCAGCTGACTTAAGTAATTTAGGAATTGAATACACTGGTCCAATACCCATCTCGTCTGGCTGACAACCAACCACAGTGAAGCCTCTGAAATACAATTTAGGTTCTAAGCCCATCTCTAAAGCCTTCTCCTCACTCATAACTAAAGTAACAGATGCACCGTCCGAAAGTTGTGAAGAATTTCCAGCGGTAACAGATCCGCCTTCTGGATCAAAAACTGGTTTTAAGGACGAAAGACCTTCAAGCGTAGTTTCTGGACGATTACAGTCGTCTCTATCTACTGTGACTTCAACATCTTTTTCAGCTCCAGTTTCTTTATTGACAAGTTTCATAACTGTATCCATTGGAACAATTTCGTCACTGTAAAGACCTGCTTCTTGAGCTGCAGCAGTTCTTTCTTGACTAGAAAGCGCGTATTCATCTTGAGCTTCTCTAGTGACATTGTAACGTTTGGCGACACACTCGGCAGTTTGGCCCATGGCGTGATAAATGCCGGGAACATCAGCAGCAAGTTTGTCGTTCACATACATGTGCATATTGGTATTACCTTGAGTTGTAGAAATTGATTCTACTCCGCCAGCCATAATACAGTCACTGAAACCACTTTGAACTTGAGTTGCTGCCATGGCTACAGTTTGTAAGCCAGAAGAACAATATCTATTCACAGTTGTCCCACCAACTTCAATTGGAAGCTTAGATAACACTGCTACATTTCTTGCAATGTTATGTCCTTGGGCGCCTTCCGGAGCTCCACAACCTAAGATCATATCTTCTACGGCTGCTGGATCTAATCCTGGATTTCTTTCCAAGAGTGCGTCGACCAAATGAGCCCCCATATTGTCTGCACGTGTTTGATTGAATCCCCCTCTAAATGATTTTGCTAGACCAGTTCTTACACTGTCTACGATCACTACATTTCTCATAATTTCTCCTAAAATTCGTTAACTCGGTCTCTGTACCGAAAGATGATTATAAATAATTTACGATAGTTATTCTATTCTGTTTTAAAAAAAAGCCCTGCTAAAGCAGGGCTTTTTTTACATATGAGTTTTCTTAGAAATTGTATCCAAAATCTAATCCTAGTTTTCGACCTTGGTCAAAAGTTAAGAATGGGTTACCTCCTTGAAGGTTACTGTTTTTAGATATGGAGTTGATATGTCTTTTATCTAAGATATTCCTTGCCCAAAGGTTGATATACCAATCGGCATTATCTGGCTCGTAAGTAGCATTCAAGTTGAAGTACTCAGTGTCAGGAGATGCATATCTAGAATTATTAAATAAATCTCCTTGAACCACATCTTTATAGTGATAAGAAAGGTTTATTGCTCCAGAACCACCACCAAATTGGTAAAGCTGAGTTAAAGTCACGGTTGTCTCCAAGTCGGCCGTGCCAGGAACTTTATTGCCACCAATTTCTTGCATGACATTGTAAGTGCTAAATCCTTGTGCTCCGATTGGAGTTAAAGTCTGATTAGCAATTGCGTAGACATCACCAAAAGAGTTGATCAGGTAATTACCCGAGCTGTCTTGAGCATAGCTCACAGTTGCACAAGTCCTAGCAATAGCTGCTGGAAGAGCTCCACAAATCGCTTGAAGTCCAGCATCCAAAGTAGTGGCACCTACTGTAGTCGCAGCTGCCGTAGCTCTGCTGATGTTAGTAAAACTAGTCGCTGCCGTAGGATTTTGTGGGTCTAAAGACATTGATCCCGCGGAATATGCATAACCAAGAGAAGCTGATGAAGTAGTATTAGTTGCTGATGCCGCGATTGTGTCAAACGTACTGTCAGTAGTTAAAGCATTCACAGAGATGATTGTTGTAGGTGTAATAAATCCTTGAAGATTTAACTGAAAGCCTTCGTGTGTGAAGTCATGAGGTTCAACGTAAGCTGAGGAGAACCTGATAACACTTTGTTGTGAATCGGTAACTTCTTGCGAGAAGAAAGTTGCGTTCAAACGAAGCGCTCCACCAAATAAGACGTTTCTGGTCCCAATTTCTATTTGCTCAGATTCAGATTCTTTATAAATCGTTGCGTCTGGGTTAGCTCCTTGAGGTCGGTTACCAGTCACAAATGATGCATATACCATACCTGCATCGTAGCTGTATTGAATAGCAGCTTTGTAAGTAGAAACTTCATTTTTAGACGCTGAAGTAGTTGAACCTTGATTGTAACAAGCTTGATAATCAGTTGTTACACAAGCCGCACCGCCTGTATATGCAGTATCTGATAACCCTTGCATTGTTCTAGTAGCAAATCGGTCATCCATGTAACGAGCCCCTAATGTTATTTTTAAGTTGTCAGTTGCATCCCAGTAGAATTCACCGTAAACCGCTTGCGAATCCCTTTGTGTTCTTTGGTCTGAGATAAGTCCACCAGCTTCCGTAGGCATGCTTTTCACACACGGATTAAATGCTGCAAGAGCTTGACCTGCTACTCCGAAAGCAGGATTTAGTCCTTCACAGGCAGTATTGATTCCTGGACCAACTAAATCTTGAAGAGCAGTAACTACTGCTGCTGTTCCTTGTGCTGCAGCCCCTGCTAAAGCAGCACCATTTGCTTGCAATGCCCCAGCGAAAACACTGTAAAAAGCTTGTCCACCAAAGGTGTTCATAGTCGGGGTATAGGTTCCAAACAATCCACTTGTAGAATACGGGTGCTGATCGAAATCGTTCAACAACAAGTAGGCAGTTGTTTGAATGTTGTACTGGTTATAAGTATTGTCCATGTAGTTGTAAGCCCCAACTGTAAAGTTGAAAGGCCCATCAAAATCAGAAACTAAGTTCACTTCGAACTGCTCACTTGTAGTGTCCACGATACTACATTCAAAAGCTCTATCGGTAGTAACGTTAGTCAGATCGCCTAAACAGAAAGTTCTTAACGTAGGAATACTAAATGCTGGCGCTGGAATAAAGCTACTGTTTAGAGCTCCAGTCGCATTGGAGTGATCGTTATCAGTGATGTGGTGATAGTTTTGATCAACAAAAGTTGCTTTTAATGTAACTGTCATATTGTCTAATTCGGTCACATTAGTTAATGATGCCATTTCAAAATTATCTTTTCTAGATGGATCAGTATCTTTATTGATAGTGTCAATGTTATTCACTCTAGCTGCGTCAGTAGCTGCAAATAAATCCGCACCGGAAGCATTAATGTTAGTTAAAGCGTTAAAGGTGTTAGTGATTGAACCGCTAGCTAATGTGGGTCTATTTAGATGCGAAGAGAAATCTGTGGTTAGAGGGCTGCAACCAAAGAATGCGTCTCTATTACAAGCTGATAAACCATAATTTTGACGATTATCGTTTACTGCTGTCTTTTCTAGCTGAAAAGTTAAAGTGTTCGTGTCATTTAATTCAGCAACGATAGTTGATCTGAGTCCAAAAGAGTCACGGTCGTCAATATCATTACCGGTACCTGCGTTGTATACAACTCCATCCTTGTCGTACTTTGTTCCAGCTATTCTCATTGAAACTGTGTCAGACAATTCAAAATCTCTAGCAAACTTAACTTGGTTTAACCCATCAGCACCAGCTGATATAGTTAAGTATTGATCTGCTCCTGGCTTTGCAGTAATAAAATTAATCAAACCAGTTGTACTGTTTCTTCCATACAAAGTTCCTTGAGGACCTTCTAAGATTTCAATCCTATCGGCGTCGTAAAACCCAATGGTTGAAAAAGGTCGGTTACCAATTTGGTGACCATTTTGTGCAGTTATCGCGGGTGCGGTACCAGCAGAACCAATAGTTGCAATTGATAATCCTCTAATTTTTAAGAGCACTCCACTTCCTAGGGCTTCAGAAAAGTCGAAACCTGGAATTGTAGAAGCTAAATCATCAGCTGTATCGATGTGTTGTAGTTCCAAATCATCACCTGTGATGGCTTGTACTGAAATCGCAACGTCTTGAACTGACTGTTCTTTCCTAGCTGCTGTAACTGTTACTTCTTCTAATGTTTGGGCAAACGCAAAAGTGTTAAGTAACACTAAGGTTGCACCAATTATTAGATATTTTATAAAATTTTTCACTGACTCCTCCCTCTTGAGCTCAATAATTAATACAGAAGAAATACTAGTTGTATCTCATTCCCTTGAGCTTTTATGAAAGATTCGTCAGTCCTTGACGAAAAGATTTCTCCCCTTTGGCAAAATAATACCCTAGCTAATTATAGATGACAAGCAAATGTAGGGCTTTGAAAGCATAAAAAAAGCCCCGCAAACGCAGGGCTTTTATTTAAGTTTTGGCTTTAGAAATTGTATCCAAAGTCTAACCCAACTTTTCTTCCTTGATCGAAAGTTAAATATGGGTTTCCACCTTGTAAGTTACTGTTCTTAGCGATAGAGTTGATGTACCTTTTATCTGTAAGATTTCTTGCCCACAAGTTTAAATACCAATCGGCATTATCTGGCTCATAAGTAGCATTGAAATTAAAATACTCTGTTGAAGGCGAGGTAAATCTCGGGGTGTTAAAGAAATCATTAAAGTAAGCGTCTTTGTAATGATATGAAAGATTTAACATTCCTGATCCGCCTGCAAATTGATACATTTGTGTCAAAGTCACAGTAGTCTCAAGATCAACAGTACCTACGACTTTATTCCCCCCGATCTCTTGCAATTGATTGTAAGTAGAAAATCCTGCTTCTGAATCAAGTGGCGTAAACGAAGAATTAGCTATTGCATAAACTTCACCTAGTGGATTAATAAGCCAGTTTCCATTGCTGTCTTGTGCATAAGTTACTGTTGGGCAAAAATTAGCTATTGCAGCTACGTTACTGCAAATCGTTTGCAAAACTGTGTCAGCATTAGATGCTCCGACTGCAATAGCCCCTGCTTGAGCTCTAGTGTAGTTAGTAAAACTTGTAGCATTAGTTGGATTATGCGGATCCAGTGACAGTGAACCGTTAGCATAGATATAGCCTAAAGTTGTTGAAGCTGTTACGTTATCTGTAGTCGCAGCTACCGTGTCGTATGTGCTGTCGGTTGCCAAGGCGCTGACTGAAATAATCGTAGTTGGAGTTACAAAACCTTGGACATTAAATTGGAGTCCTTCATGTGTCATGTCATGGGGCTCAACGTAAGCAGCCGCAAACCTTATAGTACTTGTCTGTCCATCTTCAATATCAGTAGTGAAGTAAGTCGCATTTAATCTTAAAGCTCCGCCAAAGAGAATATTTCTAGTCCCAATTTCAATTTGCTTCGACTCGGATTCTGCGAAGACAGTACTATCGGGATTAGCGCCTTGTGGACGGTTTCCAGTGACATAAGATGCGTAAACCATACCGTCGGCATAATCGTATTGAACTGCGGCTTTATAGGTTGCCACTTCATTTTTATCATCTGAAGGAAGCGCTGCTGATTGCCAACAAGCATCGTAATTAGTGGTTAGACAAGCTGCAGTGCCAGCGTACGCGCCAGCAGTATCTGATAAACCTTGTATGACTTGAGATCCAAATCGATCATCCATGTAACGCGCCCCTAAAGTAATTTTTAAGTTATCAAGTACGTCGAAATATAGCTCTCCGTAAAGGGCTTGAGAATTTCTTTGCGTATGTTGATCGGTATTCAAACCACCGGCTTGAGCAGGTAAACTTTTCACACAAGGGTTAACTCCTTCGGCAGCATGACCTGAAATAGCAAAAGCTGGGTTTAAAGCTATACAAGCAGCTGTAATATCTGGTCCGACATTAGTTTGCAATTGACCTACTAACGCAACTGTGGTTGCGCCAACAAAAGTAGCATCGCCTTGAGTTGCCCCGCTTTGAATAGCAGCTGCACCAGCAGCATTCGTAGCAGCAGTAATGTCAGCAGCATTAGCTTGTAATTGGCCGGCAAACATTGCATAAAACCCTTGTCCACCATAAGTGTTCATCGTTGGTGTGTAAGTTCCAAACAAACCAGAAGTTGAATACGGATGCTGATCAAAATCGTTTAGCAACAAGTATGGAGTCAATTGAATGTTGTACTGATTCCAAGTGGTATCTTTGTAAACATAAGCTCCAGCAGTAAAGTTAAAAGGCCCATCAAAGTCACTTACGACATTAACTTCATATTGTTGTGTCGTGGTTTCTGTGTCAGAACATTCAAAGGCTTGGTTTGTTGTGACATTAGTCAAAGTGCCGAGACAATGTGTTCTTAACTCGGCAATACTAAATGCCGGTGCTGGAATGAAAGTACTGTTTAAAGCTCCTGTAGCATTGGAGTGATCGTTGTCATTAAATTGAATTAAATCCTGATCTACAAAAGTTCCTTTGACAGTCACTGTCAGATCGTCTAACTCAGAAACGTTAGTGAGTGAGAAAATTTTCATGTTATCTTTTCTGTAAGGATCTAAATCCTTATTAATTGAATCGATGCTATTGATTCTGTTTGCAAAAGTGTCTGCAAATAAATCAGCTCCGGATGCATTAATATCTGTAAGAGTGGTGAAAGTACTAGTAATCGCCCCACTTTCTAAAGTTGGCGCATTGAGGTGCGGAGAGAAATCGCTGGTCAAAGGATTGCAACCAAAAAAAGCATCTCTGTCGCAAGCAGAAAGTCCATAGTTTTGACGAGAGTCATTAATTGCGACTTTTTCAAATTGCACTGTTAGTGTATTTTGATCATTCATTTCAGCTACTAGCGTAGCTCTTGCTCCAAAAGAATCTCTGTCGTCAATATCGTTTCCTGTGCCAGCATTGTAAATGACGCCATCGCTATCGTACTTTGTAGCGGCTATTCTCATCATAACGGTATCGGATAATTCAAAATCTCTTGCAAACTTAAATTGGGACAAACCATCAGCGCCTGCTGTTAAAGAAAGGTATTGGTCAGCGCCTGGTTTTGCCGTGATGAAATTAATCAATCCAGTGGTACTGTTTCTGCCATACAAAGTCCCTTGAGGGCCTTCTAAAATTTCAATTCTATCGGCGTCGTAAAAACCTGTTGTAGAAAACGGTCGGTTATTTATGTGGTGACCGTTTTGTGCTGTGATACCAGCTTCTACAATGGCAGACCCGATAGTAACCATCGTAAGTCCTCTAATTTTCAAAATGACTCCACTACCCAAGCCTTCTGTGAAATCAAAACCAGGAATGGTAGAAGTAAGGTCATCAGCAGTTTCAATATGACCTAAACGCAGATCTTCATTTGTAATCGCTTGCACAGAAATTGCAACGTCTTGAACAGATTGTTCTTTTCTAGCTGCAGTGACTGTCACTTCCTCTATTGTCTGCGCAAAGGCAGTGGCATTAAGTAGTAATAAAGTTAAACTTATAAAAATATATTTGGTTGGATTTTTCAAAACTCTCCCTCCTTGGTTATTAAAAAACGTGAAGGGATAAATTTTTAAAGAATAAAAAATGAAACAAGTTTCTCCTAAACTTTGTCACTTTTAATTAGTTTTTCCCTAAACTTGGAAATATTCTACATAAATTGATCGTTATCGCAAATATAATTGTGCTTAAATAAAGTACTCATGAACATAAAAGAAAGAGCCAGATATGTTCAAAGAACTCTAAATCGGATGTATCCTAATCCAAAGCCTCCGCTAAATTT
>CENZ01202833.1_pt1 | contig 20331 bp, 17 predicted proteins | sample 361341 | NCBI WGS metagenome assembly CENZ01 (sample SAMEA2619782, study PRJEB7988) | marine metagenome | biome: marine biome (ENVO:00000447); feature: deep chlorophyll maximum layer (ENVO:xxxxxxxx); material: "saline water (ENVO:00002010), including plankton (ENVO:xxxxxxxx)" | depth 50 m
TACAATTCTCTTACTCAATTTAATCCTTAAAAAACGTAAATAATATCATTTTTGGCAGTTTTAGAAATAGTAGCACTTTTAAAAGCATTCTTTTAGAAAGATAATAATTAGAGAGTATGTAAATATTTGTTTATAGAAACTAATAATTTGGTCAATTCATTAGTTTTTTAGGCTTTAATCAGATAATATAATGACTTTATTTTTGGAGAGACATGAAAAACATAGGTGTTGTAGGTAAGGGCTTTGTTGGTAGTGCTGTAGCGCATGGATTCTCTCCTGCAGTTGGCTATAATGCAAGTGTTCTTGTTTATGATAAGGATCCTTTGAAGTCTGTAAATACTCTTGATGAGGTCGTAAATAATAGTGAATTCATTTTTGTATCTGTGCCAACACCATCAAACAAAGATGGGAGCATAAACCTTGATATTCTTTTTGCATGTATTTCTGAAATTGAGAATGCAATTAAAGACAACAACCCAATTGTTTTGGTCCGTTCAACAGTAGTTCCAGGCACATGCGAGGAAATACAAAAGAAATTTCCTAAACTAAGAATAGTTTTTAATCCTGAATTTTTAACAGAAAGATCTGCAACCTTTGATTTTTTATCGCAAACCAGATATATCTTGGGAGGTAAAGAATCAGATACTTCGGAAGTAGCAGCACTTTATAAGGATAGGTTTGGTGAGTCTATTGCAATAATTGAAACAAATTTTCAGACTGCTGAATTAATAAAGTATGTTTGCAATATTTATTTTGCAACAAAAGTATCATTTTTAAATGAAATGAAACTAATTTCAGATTCCATTGATGCTGACTGGGAAAAAGTAATAGAGGGCTTTGTTAGGGATGGAAGGGTTGGTAGCTCTCATACCAATGTTCCAGGTCATGATGGTAAACATGGTTTTGGTGGAAGCTGCTTTCCAAAAGATATTCAGGCACTTATTAATTTTGCAGAAAATAATAATTTAGATCTCAATGTCGTAAAAGGTGCATGGAAGACAAATTTAGAGGTAAGACCAGAAAAGGACTGGGAAAAATTAAAAGGGCGAGCAGTAATTGATTAACTGCTCTATTTTGCCCAGGTGGTGAAATTGGTAGACACAAGGGACTTAAAATCCCTCGAAGGAAACTTCGTGCCGGTTCAAGTCCGGCCCTGGGCACCAACCAAATGAAAATTTTAGTGATACTTCCAACTTTAGGAGGCGGAGGAGCAGAAAAGGTACATATTTCACTTGCGAATAGATGGGCTGATCTAGGGCATAAAGTTACAATTTGTCCTTTGTTAAAATCAAATCAGAGTCCATTTGAGATTAATAAAAAAATTTCTATTGAGTATTTAAATGTTAAAAGAATCCGAAACTCATTTTTTAAGTTAAAGAAAATTTTTGAAAATCTTAAACCAGATGCAACCTTTGCTGCGATGTGGCCTTTAACTTTGATAAGTATCTTTTCATGGCTTACTTCTGGAAAGATAGGAAAACTTTTTCTTGTTGAGCATACATCTTTTAGCAATCAAAATGCTAAAAAGATAATGAAAACCAATTTATGGAAAATTTCATTATCTATGAGGCTAATGTATAAATTCTCATCAGGTGTAATATGTGTTTCAAATGGAGTTAAAGAATCACTAAAGGCTATTTCTTCAGTACCGCCCAAGAAACTACATACCATCTACAATGGCATTAATCTACCTAAAATTGAAGAAGGCTCACAAAGGTTAGATGAAAAAAAAATCAATATTCTTTCTATTGGTCGTTTGAGCGACGATAAAGATTATATAACCACGTTAAGATCAATAAAACATCTTTCAAAACAAGATATAAATGTTGAATTAAAAATAATTGGAGAAGGGCCAAACTTTGAAGATTTAAAAAAAGAAGTTCAAGAGTTAGGTTTGGAAAAAAATGTCACCTTCTTAGGTTTTCAAAAAAATATTTCTAAGTTTATTCTCAAATGTGACTTATTGGTTCATTCATCGAACTTTGAAGGTTTTTCTATGGCAGTGCTTGAAGCAATATCATTTGGTAAAAATGTTGTCTCAACAGACACCCCTCACGGTCCTTCTGAAATATTAAATAATGGTGAATTTGGGTCATTAGTTAGGATAGGGGACTATATTGAGATGGCAGATGCCATAAAATATAGAATTAAAAACCCAATTTCCTCAAAATTATTAATAGAAAGGTCAAAGAAATTCACTTTAGATCAGGCGTCAAAGGAATACTTAGAATTAACAAGTTGATGTTTTGCTGATACAATCTCATCTGTGAAAAGTGAAGGTAGACCTTTTTTAGGAAACGAAAATATTATTGAGATAATTAAAAGTCTTTTTTCAATATTTTTCGAAAAGATAAGACTTAACTTAATACTTGTTCTAGTGTCTGCAATTGTTTCTTTTTTTTACTTAACATCATTAGATCCAATCTACAGAGTTGAAACAAAATTAAATGAGGTACAAGAATCAAGTGTTTCATTAGGTGACAGTGCTCTCTCAAATCTATTGAATGTTCAGGAAAGCTCAAAAAACTTTGATATGTTTTACTGGCAGCTAAATTCATCTCAGGTGGCAAAAAAACTTTGGGATGAGGGGTTTAATGACATTTATTATAGATTTTCGTATGACGAAGATAAAAATATTTATGCTTACAGTTCTACATTTTGGGAAAGCTTAAATAATTTTATTTTTAGCTTAGAACCAAAGAGATCATATAACCACAATGATTTAAAAAATTTAATCAATGGTAAAGTGAACTTTTTGCGAGATAAAAGTACTAAAGATTTATATATTCTTTACATAGATACCACCTCACCAGAAAGGGATCTAGCGCTTCTTCAAAGACTTGTGAAAGTTACAGATGAATTCATAAAAGAAAGAAAGCTTATCTCTATTAATGCGAAGATGGATTTTTTAAGTAAAGAGGCGAACACAACATTAGACAGAGATGCAAGAGTCTCCTTGAACTCCTTAGTGAGGCAAAATTTACTTGAAAAAAGTCTGTTAAGTGGAGATGGACTGCTATATTTTGAAGTAATTGAGGAACCTTTCATTCATGAAAATCCTAGAGTTACTTCTCCAACGTTTATTTTTTTAGGGTTTGTATTTATTTCTTGGGCTAGTTCAGTACTGATAACTTACTTGAGAAGGAATATTGTTTAACGTTGATGTAACTAATGTATTTAATGTTGATCAAGCCCTAGGATTCTTCCCAGGGTTCTCTATAGAATATTTTTTATCTGAATTATCAAACTATTTATTACTGGTTTTATTTCTAATCATTTTTGTAAGAATAAAATTAATTCCAAAAGAATATTTTTTAATATGGATGATCTTTCTGATAAGCCCATTTTTCTTTAACTATTTATTGTTTGATCCGGGTTATATGGGAGATCAATTTAGATATATGGGAGTTCTCAATTTCGTTCATCAAGGTGCAGAAATACCAGACAAATTCTTAGACAAATTCGGTTTTAGTACTATAAGTACAGTTTATTTTGTAGCCTCTCTATGGTCGTATGTGCCTATTTTTTCAACTATGACACTAATTTCTGGAGCATTTATCAATAAATTCTTGTTATTAATCTTCTATTGCTACCTCTATAGAATCGCTGATAAGAAACTAATAACACTCACCTTGATCATACCAAGCTTTCTACTCTATAGTTCTGTATCGTTAAGGGAAATCCCAATAATTATTTTCGCGACGTTAGCTTTAATCTTTATGTATAAAAAAAAGGTAATTTTAATGCTGCTTTCTCTGCTATTTTTATTTTTTGTTAAACTTCAAAATGTTCCTGGGCTCCTTGTAATTGCTTTAGGGTACTTTTTAAATTTGCAAAAAAGCTATTTTAGAATAACACTATATTCAATTTTATTAATAGCAATTAGCTTCTTATTTTATGATTTTTATATACCTTATTTAGATTTATATAAACTAGCTTTTTTTGTAGAAGATGGTGGTGGTGAAATTGATTACACATTCAATATAAATGATGGTTATTTTGCCTTTCTTTCTGATCTTATACCTTCTTTCTTTAATTTTTTATTGAGACCGTTTCCATTTGAAGCTGGTGGCCTTCTAGGTGTTGCAGTTTTCTTAGAAGTGATGACACTCTATGGGGTCTTTGCATTTTTTATTTATAAGCTTGATCACTTCAACATCGACATAAAAATATTTCTCATCTTCGCCTTAGGCCTGTTAGCAACAATACTTTTGTATAGTTTTATTGCATCAAATTTTGGAACTTTCTCAAGATATCGCTTCTCAATCTATTACCCATTTATTATATTTTTTATTTTCTTAATATCTGAAAATAACTCAAAGAGAATCTGATGTTCTTTATAAATAATTACTCTTTTTATTCAACTCATAGAAAAGAATTAATAGAATTTTTATCGGATTATAAGAGAATGTTTGTTGTCTGTAATATGAAGGGCAATAAAGATGAATTTAATAGGGTTTCATTCATTGATACAAATTTCTCCGATGCCTCTTTTAGCCTAATAAATATTTTAAAAGACACCTATTTATCATTTAGAGTGCTTTTCAAATCTAAAGAACATATAAATTTCTTTGTCTCTCCAAGAATAATACTTTTAGGAATTTTAAATTCATTTCTTTTTCGTAAGAAAAAATTTATATATATTTTTTCTGGTTTTGGCTATTTATTTATTAATCAAACTTTATCTTCACAGTTAATTAGAGCAGTATATATGTTGTTATTAAGGTCATCAGTTTTTTTCAATAAATCAGAGTGCATTGTTCAGAACAAGGATGATTATGAGTTTTTAAAAAATTCCGGAATAAACAAGAAACATATAAAAATTATTCACGGAAATGGCCTGAACCATAAAAATTTTGTTAACTCTAATAACAGTAAGAATTTATCAATTGTAAAATTTCTTTTTGTGGGTCGACTTTTAAAAGATAAAGGTTTAATTGAGTTTCTGGAATCATCTAAGGAAATTATAAAAGCTTATCAAGGACAAATTTTAATTGGTGTTGCAGGATCTAGTGATAAAAATAATCCTGCATCGTTAAACCAAGAAAATCTAAAAAAAGAATATGACTTTGAGGAAATTAATTTCTTTGGTGATTTAAGTCAATCTGAAGTAATGGATCTATATGCAGAATATAATGTATTTGTACTTCCATCGTATAGAGAAGGATTACCAAGATCAGCTATAGAGGCATCACTAAGTGGCATGCCGTTGATTCTTAGTGATGTTCCAGGGTGTAGAGAGTGTCTAGAAGAAGGTAAAAATGGTTTTTTTGTCCGAGATCGGTCTGCCAAAGAGATCTTAAAAAAAATGAAATATTTTGTACAAAACAAAGAGAAAATAAACCAAATGGGAACCTACTCAAGAAAAATGGCTATCAAAAAGTTTAGTGGAGATAAAATTTTTAACGAGTACTTAGCAATCATAAAAGAATAAAATGTGTGGATTATTTTGTTTTGTTTCAAAAGATGAAGTAAGTGAAGATGTAATTAATTCTTCACTTGAAATTTTGAAGAATAGGGGGCCAGATGCTAGGGGAGTCTCTAAATATAGATTGGGGAATTATAATGTTGTCCTAGGTCACACAAGGCTTTCAATTCTGGACCTCTCTGAAAAAGCAAATCAACCATTTAGTGAAGATGGTTTTCATTTAATCTTTAATGGAGAAATTTATAATCATCTAGAGCTTAGAAAAAAATTCTTAGGCAATGACAATTTTCAAACTACATCTGATACCGAAACCTTAATTAAACTTTTTAAGAAATTTGACTATTCAAAATTCATGCACGAACTGAGAGGCATGTTTTCATTTGTAATTCTTAATGAACATTCTCATGAAATTGGAGTCTTTAGAGATCGGGCAGGGGAGAAACCCCTTTATATTTCGTCTTCAGAAAATTTCCTCTCTTTCTCATCAGATTTAAGAGTAAATAGATTAATGAAGGGCTTCGATTCAAATATTTCAAGAGAGTCTGTTGGAAAGTTTCTTCGGTATGGGTATGTCCCTTGTCCAGATACAATATATGAATCGTCTTTTAAATTAAGTCCAGGATCAAAAATCAAATTTAATTTAAAAAATTTAAAGTTAAAAAAAATAACTAATATTAAGGAATTTGAGGAATCGCGAAATTTTAATATTTCGAATTGGTGGAATTTGCCTGAAATAGCAAATGAAAGACTATCTCATGAAGACGCTAAATCACAGCTTACAAAGGCTTTAGAGGATTCAGTTAAAATGCAGCAAATCTCTGATGTACCAATTGGCACTTTTCTTTCAGGAGGCATAGATTCAAGTCTAATCACAAGTTTCGTAGCCCAAAACGCAAGTGATGTTAAATGCTTTAATATCGGTTTTGAATTCTCAGACTTTGATGAATCCGTTTATGCTAAGAAAATATCTGATCATCTTGGTTTGAAAATGGAAAATCTGACATGTTCAAAAGAATTAGCATTAAATGAAATTCAAAATATTCATTTAGCCTATGATGAGCCTTTTGCTGATTCATCACAAATACCAACGATGCTTATTTCTAGATTGGCTTCAGAGCAAGTAAAAGTGATATTGACAGGTGATTGTGGAGATGAAATTTTTGGTGGTTACAATCGATATTTATTGGGAAAAAAATATGCAAAATTAATATCCTCAATTCCATCATTTGGTAAAGATTTAATCTATGGATTATCAAAATCAAATGTTAGCTGGGTTTTTGATAAACTTGCTCCAAACTTTAAAGCTAAATTTGAGAAAGGTGCAAGAAAGATAAAAGGGATTGAATCTGATTTTGATTTCTATAATTCAATGGTATCTGAATGGAAAGATGAGGATAAAATTTTTGAAGATACTCTCCCTGGTAACAAAACGATCAATCAAACTTTCCAAAATCAAGACGACCTAGACATCATTGATAAAATGATGATCAGCGATTTTAAAACATACATGACAGATGACATTCTTTGCAAAGTCGATAGAGCATCAATGCATTACAGTCTTGAAACTAGAGTTCCCTTTCTGGATTTAGATGTTATTGAGCTGTCTAGAAAAATAAAACAAAACGATAAAATTAGTGAAAAAGGTGAAACAAAAAAAATTCTAAGAGAAATTCTTAAAGAATTTGTGCCAACTCCTTTATTTGATCGCCCAAAACAAGGATTTGGAGTCCCAGTATCAATTTGGCTTAAGGATGAATTAAAAGATTGGGCTTATGATCACTTATCAAAAGAAACAAATATGAAGCATAATTTTTTTAATCAAGAAGCAATAGAAAAAACTTTTAATGATCACATTGCAGGCAAGACTAACAACGAATATAAACTTTGGTATTTAATACAATTTAATCAATGGTATCTAAATAATCATGAGTCGAAATAAGATCTTATACCTAACTTATGATGGATTGCTAGAACCTCTAGGCTATACTCAAGTTTTAAAATATCTTGAGGGCCTTTCAAGAAATTTTACAATTTCTGTTGTTTCATTCGAAAAACCAAACCATTTAAGTAATACTAAAAATGTAGAGAGAATTAAAAAAATTCTGAGAAATAAAGGAATTAAATGGATTGTGCATAAATACCATCAGAAGCCACAGATACCCTCTACAATTTATGACTTGTTAATTCTTACCTTCACTTTGTTCTATCAAAGAATTTTTTTTAATTATAATGTTTTGCATCTTAGAGGTTATGTTCTTGGAATACCTCTTGTTTTTTTAAACTGGCTACTAAACTTTAAAATTATTTTTGATATTCGAGGTTTTTGGGTAGATGAAAAGGTTGATAGAGACAACTGGTCTAAAGAAAGCTACAAATATAAATTTATGAAATTTATTGAAAGGATTCTCTTCAGAAAAGCGGTAAAAATCGTAACTCTCACAGAAATGTCAAAAAATATTATCAAAGAACAACATAATATAAATCAAGAAACAATCCTTGTGATACGAACCTGTGCAGAAAAAGTTAAAACGTTTAAAAGAATAGATAATAAAAAGTTAAATTTTGGATATTTAGGCTCTACAGGGCGAGCATATAATTTTGAGGAAACTCTGAAGTTTTTTAAAATAATGAAACAAACTTTTGATGTGGGAAAACTTTTTATATTTAGCGGAGATGAAAGATCAAAAATTGAAGAAATGATTGCAACTTGTGATTTATCATCAGAGTCATATGAAATTAATTTTGCTGAACGAAAAGATATTGCCTACGCTTTTAAAAAATTTGATTGTCTATTGTTCAATTTGAAAGTTAATTTTTCAATTTCAGCCTCTATGCCAACTAAAATTGGTGAATCATTATCTGCCAATGTGCCAGTGTTATGTAATAATTTCAATGAGGATATTTTAGAGATTTCAGCTTTTAATAATGCCTGCAAAATAATCAACTTTAATAATCAAAACCCCCAAGAGGTAAAAGACTTCCTTTTAAATGATTCTTTGGATGAAAGGTGTCAGAATACTTACAGAAAATTTTTTACTCTTGAAGATGGAGTCCAGAAATATAAACAAATCTACAAAGATGTGTAAGTGAAAAATAAAGACATACTTCTTTTACCTAAATATACTGAAAAAGGTCCTAGTAGCAGGTATAGATTGTTTCAATACGTGCCGCTACTAAGAGAAAGTTTCACTATTTCAATCTCTCCGTTTTTTGATGAAAGTTATATTGAGAGTCTTTTAGCAGGAAATCAACCGCCAATCTTTTCAGCTTTAATGTCTTTTTTTAGAAGAGTCTTCAAGATAATTTTTATATCATCTAAAAATACAAAACTTGTTCTGATTGAATATGAGCTAATTCCTTATTTCCCAAGCATCTTTGAAAGTCTCTTGAAATTAAAAGGAATTAACTTTTTAACTATTTATGATGATGCTGTTTTCCATAGGTACGACAAATCTGATAATTTTATTATCAAACTCATTTTAGGGAACAAAATTAAAAATGTTATGAAAAAATCCTCTGCTGTAATTGTAGGGAATAAGTATCTAGAGAAGTATGCTATCAACGCAACAAATTCAAAAGTTTATCTGTTACCTACGGTGGTTGATACCAACCTGTATCAAGCAAAAAAAATATTTTCTGAGACGATAAGAATAGTTTGGATTGGTTCACCATCAACCTCTAAATATCTGTCTAGGGTAGATAAAATACTTAAGAATTTGTCAAAAGATTATAGTTTTGAAGTAATAGTAATAGGCGCAAATAATTTTCAATTTAGTGAAGATATTACACAAAGTTATGTTGATTATAATGATAGCAACGAGTCATCAAATTTAGATGAATATGATATTGGAATAATGCCTTTGTTTGATTCTGATTGGGAAAAAGGCAAGTGTGGTTTCAAGTTAATCCAATACATGGCATCAGGCCTTCCAACTATAGCTGATAATGTTGGTGCTAATTCAGATATCACTATAAATGGCACAACTGGTTTCCTCTGCAATTCAGATTCAGATTGGCATAATAGCCTGAAGTTACTTATGGAAAACAAAACTCTTAGAATGGAATTAGGAAGTAATGGAGTTAAGCGCGCCAGAAAGTTATACTCTCTAGACTCTACAAAGGAAAATTTATTAGGAATTGTAAAAGAATCATTGGGGAAGAATTAAATGAAGCCAAAAATTATTACAAAAAATATTTTTGTTGATTCCAGGGGTTTTTTTGTTGAAAACTTTAAAGAGCAAAACTTTTCTGAAAAATTTATTCAAGATAATCTTTCATTTTCATCTAATAAAGGGACTGTTAGAGGTATGCACTTTCAGACTGGAAAGTCATCTCAAACAAAACTAGTAACTGTTTTAAAAGGAAAAATTATTGATGTTGTGATGAATATGGAAACATTTGATGTTTTTTCATTTGAATTATGCTCGCAAAAGCTAGATAGTCTTTTGGTGCCAAATAACTATGCTCATGGCTTCATGACCCTTGAAGACAACACTCTAGTAAGTTATAAGGTTGATAATTATTACAGCAAGGACAGTGAAGGGTCAATTAACTGGAGAGATAAAATTTTTGAAGGGTTTTGGCCAAAGTTTGATGAATATTTTTTATCAGAAAAGGATGAGAGCGCACCTTTTCTGGAAAATGCAAAATGAAAAGAGAATTTAAATCAATATTAGTTTTTGGAGGTCTTGGATTTATTGGTTCTGAGTATGTGCTTCGTATTAGAAATAAATTTCAAAAAGCAAAAATTATAAATTTTGATTCACAAAATTATGCGACATCTGAAAATACTAAAGAGTTGCTTAACGCGATAGAGAATTACGAGTATATCAATTCTGATATTAGGGATAGAGAAGCGGTTAGAAGTGTTTTTGAAGACTATAAACCAGATCTTATAGTAAATTTTGCAGCAGAATCTCATGTTGACAATTCAATAGAAAGTTCAGAAATTTTCATAGATACAAATATCAAAGGAACTTATAACATCCTTGAATCAGCCAGAAAATTACAAAAAAATAAATCGAATTTTTTGGTCCATCATATTTCTACAGATGAAGTCTTTGGAGATTTAGATTTAAATGGAACTTCCAAATTTTTTGAGGAGACTCCATATGATCCAAGCTCACCGTATTCGGCCTCAAAAGCAGCGTCAGATCACCTAGTACGTGCTTGGTCAAGAACTTATAAACTTGATTATTTGATTACTAATTGCTCAAATAATTTTGGACCAAGACAGCATCCAGAGAAGCTTATTCCAAAGGCAATTAAATTGATTTTAGGCAATAAGAAAGTTCCTATTTATGGAAAAGGTACAAATATAAGAGACTGGATCTTCGTTGGAGAGCACGTAGATAGATTGGTAGAGTTGCAGGCTAGTTCAATTACAAATGATACCTTTTTAATTGGAGGCAATAATGAGCTTACCAATATTGAGATAATACAAAAACTTACGTCAATACTTGAGCCAACAAAAACATGGGATTTAAATGAAAGCATACAATTTGTTGAAGATAGAAAAGGACATGATTTGAGATATGCCATTGATGATTCAAAACTTAGGAAGTTTCTTAACCATAAAAAAAGAGAAAGTTTTTTAGAGCAACTGAAACAGACAGTAGACTGGTACCAAAATAATTTATCTTGGTGGAAATGAATATTATAGTCTTTGGCAAAAATGGGCAATTAGCTAAATCCTTAAGAAATCAAACTGATTTGAATGCACAGTTTGTATCTTCTTCAGATGTCAATTTTCTTAAACCTCGTGAAGTAACAAATTTTCTTGAGGGGTCAGACCCTGATCTAGTTATAAATTGTTCTGCATATACGAATGTAGTTGCTGCTGAAAGTGATGAAAATTCTGCTCATAAGATAAATGTGGAATCAGTTGAAAGAATAGCAAAATTTTGTGCGTTTAAGGATATCCACTTAATACATATCTCAACCGAACTCGTATTCGATGGAAAAAAAAAGCAGCCATATGTCGAGTCAGATGATACAAACCCATTGAATGTGTATGGCAAAACAAAAGAATTAGGGGAAAAAAAAGTTTTGGCGCATTGTAAGAAATACGCAATCTTAAGAACTTCATGGCTGTATAGCCATTATGGAGAAAATTTCCTGATGAAAATATATAAAGCTGCATTGAACAAAGATGCTATATTTGGTGTCTCTGATAGGCATGCAAATCCAACCTCAGCCTTTGACTTAGCAAGAGCTATCAATCAAATTACAAATCAAATAAAAAATGGAAAAGATATAAAAGGCATCTACCACTATGCTGGGTCTGAATCTACCTCTAGATTTAGATTCATCCAAATCATTTGTGAGGCAATGAAGGAAAAATCAATAATCAATGAATTTTCAATTCAAGAATCTTTCACAAATACCAGCTCTGATGGTGTCATGCGACCAGAAACTGCAACCTTTGATTGTTCAAAAATAAAATCATTGGTTGATTTAGAGCAGAAAACACTTAAGAATTGCATTAACGAGGTTATAGATTATATAAAATGAGAGGCATTATTCTTGCAGGAGGCATGGGCACTAGGCTGAGACCAATCACAAAAACGTCCTCTAAGCAGCTTTTACCAATTTACGATAAACCAATGATATTCTACCCGTTGACAATCTTACTTGAATCGGGAATAAAAGAGATTTGTATTGTTTCTACACCAAAAGATTTACCAGCATTTAAAAAACTATTAGGCAATGGAAGTAAATTTGGAATAAATTTAGTTTATTGTAAACAGCTTAAGCCGGTAGGTATTGCAGATGTATTTAATGTAACAAGCAACTTTATAAAAGACTCATCAGTTACCTTAATTCTTGGAGATAACATATTTTTTAATTTTGAAAAAAATTTACTTGAATCTGGCGAGATTGATGGTGCAAGAGTTTTTTGTAAGGAGGTAAAAGCCCCTCAAAGGTATGGCGTTGTAAAATTTAATGATAAAAAAATGGTAAGTGAAATTGTAGAAAAACCACTACAGCCACCATCTAACTTTGCTGTCACTGGGCTCTACCAATATGATAAGAATGTACTAAATTTAGTTAAAAGCTTAAAACCATCAAAGAGGGGAGAGCTAGAAATTACAGATCTAAATAATATATATATAAAAGAGAATAAGCTTCATGCAGTTATGCTTAACAGGAATACTGATTGGTTTGACACTGGAACATTTTCCTCACTATTTGAGGCAAGTGAGTATGTCCATAAATTTCAAATAAAAAATAAAATGCCCTTAGGATCACCTGAAGTTGCAGCAATTGAAAGCGGATTAGTAAGAAAACAAACTATGCTTAAGATTCTCGATAAAGAAAATAATCAGTATTCTGAGTTTATAAGCGCTGCTTTGAAAAAATAATTTAATTTCTCCAAAAATTTTTTATTGTTCTTAGAATTTGCAAAAATCCACCGAGAACATATCCTGGGCCTTTTACTAAATCTATATAAATCCCAAGAATACCTAGCTGCATGAATCTTAATGGAAATATCCTATTCATAGGAACACCCTTAGAAATAGGGGAAAAAATCCCTCTTTGAGAAAAAGAAGCTAACAAGACCACAGCAATAGAGATTTTTGTGATATGTGGTATGTAGAGTATTGCCTCTTCAATCCAGCCCGCAAAGAGAGCGTTCCAATTATAAGATAAGTAAAATATTGCAAAGAATGATGTGAATTGAATAAGTTTGAAGCTTAAAGAATCTGTTTGCTGATTAATTAATCTTCTTTGCACACCAAGGAACAGGAACAAGACAAAAATGGCTAACAAATATAATTTTGTAATGTCTGGAATATATAATGGGTTTTCATCCCAACCACCTATCAAATAATTCCATCTTGGCACAATCAAAAGCGATAATAATAAAAAAATAGAAAAATATATTTCTTTCTGATTGCTTTGTATGTCTATCAAGGCAGATGAAAAAGAATAACTAAAGTACTTTTCTGTAAGCTTCGTAATATTATTCTCGAATGTAGAGTACGAAATATATTTTTTTTCAGGATTGTAATACTTATAGTTTTTTTTAATTTTTAACCTCCATTCAATGTCATATCCTGATCTGCTATTTTCATTGAAAAGGTAATCTTTTTTAAATATTTTTTTTCTGAAAACAGTTCCTGGGACAGTTTCATGTTGAACTTCACCATATGAGCAATCTTTTATAAGATGTTGAAAATTAGTTTCAGCAAAGAATTTAGTTGATCCAAATACAATATCTAAATCCTTATTTTGAAGATATTTTAGATAATCTGATATCCAGCCTTTATCGGGTATGGTCTTAGTATCTAATAGTCCAATAAAATCACTTGAAGCCAGTTTTATTCCTAAATTTGTACTTTTTCCTGCAAATGCAGGCGGGATTTTTTTATAAACTTTTGGAACATTCCCCAGATCAGAATCTTCAAAAATTTTTTTGATATCGTCATTTGAAGAGGAATCTATCAGAATAACTTCATTTGGTTTTTGTATCTGATTCTCAATTGACGCTAGTGTTCTAGAGAACACCCTTACATCATCGTTTCTTGCTGGGATTACAATTGAGATCATATTTCAATATTGTAGTAATCTAAATACCAAGCTATAAAATTCTTGACTCCATCTTTGATAGATGTTTTTGGACTGTACCCAATCTTCATAATCTCACTTATGTCTGCATGTGATGTTGGTACATCGCCTGGCTGCATAGGCAGATAATCTTTCTTTGCAGATTTTTGTAAATTATTTTCAATTTCAGTAATAAAATCTTCCAAATCTTCAGGCTTACCTCTTCCTATATTTAAAATTCTATACGGGACCTCAGACAAAGCAGGATTCTTGTAGTCAAAATTTTCTTGGCTTTTAAAATTGCAATCATTTGCTGAAAGAAATATGCCCTGAACTATGTCATCAACATAGGTAAAGTCTCTTCTATGATTTCCGTTATTAAAAACTTTAATTGGCTTATTTTCTAGGATAGCTTTTGTAAAAAGGAATAATGCCATATCTGGTCTTCCCCATGGACCATAAACAGTGAAGAACCTCAGGCCAGTCGTCCTAATTCCATATAAATTTGAGTATGAGTGTGCCATGAGCTCATTTGTTCTTTTAGTGACAGCATAATATTGCAGAGGATGATCAACACCATGTGATTCTGAAAAAGGTAAATCATTATTAGCCCCATAAACTGAACTTGTTGAGGCATAAACAATATGTTTAAGAGATTTTGATGTCTTTGCATATTCCAGCAGGTTTAGAAATGAATCAATGTTGCTTCTAGTATAATCATGTGGAAACTGTAAAGAATGCCGGACTCCTGCTTGAGCAGCTAGGTTCACAATATAATCTGGCGAAATTTTCTCTAATTTTTCAATAATTAGGCTTTCTGATAAATCTAATCTTTCAAATCTAAAGTTCTTATTGTAATTTTCTAGAATATCTCGTCTTTTTCTCTTAAGTTCCTGATCATAATAATTATTTTCATTGTCAATACCAATAACTTCAAAACCCTCATCAAGAAATTTTTTAGAGGCATGAAAACCTATGAATCCACTGCTTCCTGTAATAACAACTTTCATAATTTAATATTGGACTATATTAATTCAATATACGATAATATCCCACTCATATGGATAAAAAAATTTCTTTGTTACTCATATTGTTAATTCAGCCATTTGTGTTATTTTCACAAGCGTCAGGCACTTCATCGGCTTTGGATTTTTTAAATAATTTACCGTCAAATACACAAGGTATGTTTTTGGGTGATCAGGGAGGTTCAGCAGGTCCAGAACAAGCCAGCAGCATAATTCAGAAAGAAAATCCCGATAAAGATATTTATACAAACCCAGAAGAACAAAAATTTGGTTTTGATTTCTACGATAATATACTTTATTCAACCAACGCTCCTTTGATGGATATACCGCTGATGGCAGATTATGTTATTTCTTTTGGAGATAAAATTTCTGTGGTGATGTATGGAAACAGGTCCAGATCTATTACTCTACCTGTTTCGCTCAATGGTTCAATTAACATTCCAGAGGTGGGTGAAGTAAACATTAATGGTCTTTCGCTTTTGGATGCTCAAGAAAAAATCGAAGAGATTGTTTCAAAAGCACTTACTGGGACATCTGTAGATATAAATGTAAAACAGGCTGGGTTCAGGAAGATTTCAATACTTGGATCAGTTAAAAGCCCAGGAATCTACATTATTAATCCTTATCTTTCTGTTATAGAGGCCTTGAGATACGCTGATGGGCTAAGTGATAATACGTCTTTAAGAACAATTACTGTAAAGAAAAGTAATAACCAAACGAAAGTCTTTGATGCTTATGAGTACTTAGTTTATGGAAATATGGAATCTAATGTTTCATTAGAAAATGGTGATGTAATTCTAATGAAAGAGACTAATAATTTCGTAAAGGTAAAAGGTGCAGCTATGCGTCCAAAGATATATGAATTTTTAGAGGGTGAAACTTTTGGAGACTTAATAAATTTTGCTCAAGGCCTTTCATCCTTAGCAAACGCAAATAATATCACAGCAACTTACTTAGAAGGCGGGGTTATAAAATCATCAAAAGTTAATCTAAATGATATTGTTCCTCCAAATCTGCGTGAACTTAACATATCATCAAATATTGAACTTGATCAGAGAGATATTGAGGTTTATGGATCAAGTGTATCTAATGGTTCATTTTCAAAAGAGGAATTTACCAGTCTTAGTTCATTGATTGACCAGCTAGATTTTTCACCAAATATCTTTCCATACTTTTCAATGCTAGAACAAAATGATAATGAAGGATTTACAAAAGAAATAATTTCTTTCTCTTTGTCAGATGCTGAGACATTTAGGAACATCGAATTAAAAAACAATGTGAAAATTACCTTTTTATCTAGACAAGATATAGAAGATCTTCAATTTTTAACAAAATTTAACGAGATTGAGTTTGAATCACTTCAACGGATTAATGATTTAGAAAACCAAAAAAATGAGATCCTCGATGCTTACTTTGAGAGTGCCCCTGATTCATTTATTAATGATATAGACCTACAGCTTGCGGAAAATCAGAAAGAACGTTACGACACCAACCCATTTGAACCACCATCTACCGAGTATGACCAAGAAATAGAAAGGAAAGAACTGCTGTTACAAGAACTAAAAAACAAAGTTGACACTCAAACTGAATTTACATCTTTCTTTCAAAGACAGCTCAGTGAAATCGACTATGAGCTCGATGTTGCAAAGAATGGGTTTAAAGAATTAAGAAAGAGAAATGTATCTGATTTTAATTGGAGTGCTGACATAATAAGTTACCTCGAGAGAAATTCATTGATTGTAAACTTAGGAAAAGAAAAATTTCTATTTCCTGTTACAGGTAATTTTAAGCCTGATAGGATCATTGACTATATAGGTCGCGATTACTCTAATTATGACTATGAGAATTCCAAGATTCTAATGAAGGGTTTTGATAGCCCTATATCGGAACTATCAACTTCAATTCTATTTCAATCAGGAGGTGTATTTTCAATACCTTTAGTTTTGGAGCAGAATATTCAAGTGAAGATTTTGGGTAATGTAAAGTCTCCAGGAGAATTCACTGTTCCAATAAACTCTACTCTTCAAGATCTTTATGTATTGGCTGGTGGTTTAGAGCCGTCAGCAGATGATAAATCAGTTGTATTTGCAAGGGAGTCATTGAAAGACAAAGAAAAAACAGCATTAGAGTCTGCAAAAAGAATATTAATTGATTCGATTATTTCAAGATCAAGCTCTTCAGCAGGAGCAGGAAATATTGGATCTCTTATACCATTGATAGAATTAAGTGATAAGACTAAACCCGCAGGAAGAATTTCAGGCGATTTATCATTTGGTTCAAATACATCAAAAGACCTTCTTCTTGAAAATGGTGATGTGATAATGGTTCCTTCAAGAACTAGCGTTGTAAATATCTTAGGTCAAGTGCTCTCACCAACAACTGTGGTTTATGATCCAAACGCATCATATAAAAAGTATGTTGGGTTAGCAGGTGGATTCAATTATTATGCTGACAAAAAGAATGTATATGTCATAAGAAGCAATGGTCTATCACAACCTTTAAGCAACTCAGCTTTTAGAAATGGTTATTATGATATTTTGCCGGGAGATACAATTGTTGTACCAAGAAATTTTTCGAGAGCTGAACTCCTTGGTAATTTAAGCATAGCAACTAGAGTTATTTCTGATATTTCAATAGCTGCGGCAAGCTTGAATGTTATTGCAGATTAGGCTTATAACAAAGTGAAGAAATTTATATTAATATTTTTTTTAATTTCCTTATTTTCTAAAGCAAATCAAATCTATAGTCACAAGTTGCAAGGAGGCATTGGTCTTATTCAAACTCCCACTGCAAGAATGATGGAAGATGGAAGCTTTAGTTTTGGCTATTCAAACTTTGCACCTTACAACAAATATTTTTTCTATGCTCAACCATTCCCTTGGTTGGAGGGATCATTTTTTTATAACGATACAAATACAATTCGTTATGCAGATATTGATGGAGACGGGTTGGGGGGTCTTGGGATCCAATCTCATAAAGACAAAGGATTTAATCTTAAATTTCGACTTTTAGAGGAATCAAGATTTTTACCTCAAGTTGCATTAGGTCTTGAGGATTTTGCTGGAACAGGAGTTTGGTCATCGGAATATATTGCAGCATCTAAATTAATTAACAATTTTGATATAACTATTGGTTACGGTTGGGGGAAATATGGTACGAGAGGTTCGCTTGATGCTAACCCGTTTTATCAAGTCGATGAGAGGTTTGCTACCAGAGGAGGTTTTCTCGGTTTTGGAGGTGTTCCTGGATTTAACCAATGGTTTAGAGGTCCTGCTTCTCCATTTGTAGGAATTGAAACAGGTTACGTGCTTAGGTTTAAAGACCAAGCTGTAAATATCCCACTATCTAGAAAAAGATTAAAAATAAACTCTTTTGGTATCCCTGTAAAATTAAAAATTGATTATGATCCAAATGATCACAAGAATGATTTTGGTGGAATATCAAGGTTAAGAGATTATCCTCCACCTGATTCACCAATTAGTTATGGTGTTGAAGCCGCATTTGGTGGTTTAAATTTAGGTTTGTATCATGAAAACTTGAATCAGCTTTCATTTAGGTGGACATGGAGTAAAAATTTTGCTGCACCTAGACAGCTTCCTGATTACCAAGTTACAGAAAATGAATTTGATAAAGAAACATTTTACTTAGATTTATTAAGAGAGCTTTACAATAATGAAATATATGTTCAAAGTGCAAATTTCTTAACTGATGATCATCTTTACCTTTCTTATAATCAAAACCTATTTAACAGCGAAAAAGAGGGTCGTATTTATGTTGATAGAATTGTAAGAGAAGCTTTTCCTTTTGTTGAAGAATTGACATTGATTCCAGTGCTCAATGAATTTACATACTTATCAACATCCAATTATCCAGATACAAGATATGTTTACGAAAATGATCAGGGGCCAAGGAATAGGGAGTTCTCAGAGCATTTTACACCTTCTGTGAATTATCCAGTGTTCTCTTATTCGTTTGTGCCTGGGTTTAAATCACATATTGGCTCAGCACCAAAATTCTTTTTTAGTGAAATAAATTTGACTGTACCGGGAGCAGTTGTCTTAAATAAAAACCTTGAACTTGGTTTTGCTTATACTTATCCCTTGAGGGATGATTACGAAACGCTGTCTTACAACCCCGTGCCAACAGATCTTCCACCGGTTAGAATTTACGTTTCTGAATATTTACGTCAAGGTAAAAAAGGATTCGAGTCCCTGTACTTACAGTATTTTAAATATTTAGGAAAAGATATATATTCCTCTTTGCAAGTAGGACATCTAGAGCAAATGTTTGCTGGCGCTATAGGTGAGGTTCTGTATGCTCCATATAATTCGAGGTTTGCGGTGGGTTTTGAGATCGGAGATGTTTGGCAAAGAGATTTCACAAAATCACTTGATACTTTTCAGGATTATAAGACAACGACTCATCACCTAAGCCTCTATTATAACGTCCCTTACCTAAATTTTGATTTCAAATTATCTTATGGTCGATATCTAGCAAGAGATGATGGTTATACATTTGAATTTTCAAAATCATATGCAAATGGCACACGATATGGAGCATTTTTTAGCCTCACAAATATTTCGTCAGATCAATTTGGAGAGGGTTCGTTTGATAAAGGAGTATTCTTCTTTTTCCCTGTTGACTTAATAGGACTTACATTTGGCCAAAAAAGGAATCGTCAGAAAGGATACAACGGTATTGTTTGGCGACCTATGACAAGAGATGGAGCTAGCAAATTAGCAAGACCATCTGAACTGTACCCTCTTATTAAACAATCAAAATTCCACGAATTTTACAGAGATTAGCGACGCCTATAATCACTTATATATATTTACTAAGGTAACACCTATTACGATTAAAAAAAGCCCAATTATTACAGGCAATGTAAGAGTTTGCTTATAAATAACATAACTTAAGATCGAAACGCTAAAAACACCTAAGCCTGCCCAAGATGCATATACAACGCTTAAAGGAAGCTTTTGAACTGTTATTGATAATAAATAAAACGAAGTTAAATATGAGAGTATTAAAATAAGCGTCGGTAGAACCTTAGTGAAATTATTAGATAACGGAAGAAGCATTGTGCCTAAAACTTCCAAAGCTATTGCTCCAAAAAGATATATGTAACTCATAAGTAGAATTATATAAAAAAAAGGCGTCTCTAAGACGCCTTTCTAATTTAGTTTCTATACCGTTATGGACATACGACCGAATTAGGATTTTCACAATTACTTGTTGTAGTAGTTGTGGTTGTAGTCGTAGTCGTTGTAGTCGACGCCGTAGTTGTTGTTGCAGCAGTTGTTGTTGCAGCAGACGGAGACGGTGTAG
>CENZ01203713.1_pt1 | contig 20289 bp, 21 predicted proteins | sample 361341 | NCBI WGS metagenome assembly CENZ01 (sample SAMEA2619782, study PRJEB7988) | marine metagenome | biome: marine biome (ENVO:00000447); feature: deep chlorophyll maximum layer (ENVO:xxxxxxxx); material: "saline water (ENVO:00002010), including plankton (ENVO:xxxxxxxx)" | depth 50 m
AAAGGTGCTGATATCATAATGAATACTGTTGGAAGCCCATATTTTGAAGTGGGCTGTAATTCTATGGCAAAAAATGGCAGGCATATTATAATTACTACAATTATCGAAGAAAATATGATTAACTTGCGGACTTTTTACCGTGGCAATTTTAAAATGTTAGGGATCAGTAATATGGACCACGATCATATTGTTTCCAGTCAATTACTTGAAGATATGAAATCTGGTTTTGATAATGGTACATATAAGCCCTTTCCTATTATTCCAGAAAATATTTATTCACTAAATAAAATTGAACTTGCTTATAAGACAGTTCTAAAAAATCTATCACGTAATCGCATTGTAATTAATCCAGAGGTAAATCCATGAATATGAGTTGCTTTGTTAATTCAACAAAAAATTGCCGGCTGCTTATACCGGTGACCAGAGATAAATACTCAAAATGGAAAACAAAACAAACTCATCAAACAAAATCCTGGGTTAAAAATTCACGGTTTACTGCGGAACCTGGAGATTTTTGCGTAATTCCTGATAAAAACTCCGTTCCAAATAAAGTACTAATTGGTATCTCTGAGAAAATTAACATATGGGATTTTAGCAATTTACCAAAAAAATTACCCCCTGGGGATTATAAAATTGATTACCCAAATATAGAAGCTATCGAGAAATGGTGCTTGGGTTGGGCTCTTGGAGCTTATTCATTTGATAGGTTTAAAACTACTAATCGCCAAAAAATTTCTCGATTGGTGATAAAAGATAGAAATAAAATTGAGGTAGCCGCGCAGGCTACTTATCTCGTTCGAGATTTAATAAATACCCCAGCTTCACATATGAACCCCGAAGAACTTGCAAAAGCTGCAAAAGAGATAGCAGATCAAAACAAAGCCAGCTTTAAAGTTATAGTCGGAGAAAATCTTCTTAAAAGAAATTTCCCGGCAATTCACGCTATTGGACGAGCTATCAAAGACAAGGAACAAGAACCTCGACTTATTGATATAAAATGGGGTAAGAAAAATGACCCTAAGGTAATTCTCGTTGGGAAAGGTGTATGTTTTGATACTGGAGGATTAAACCTTAAACCAACTAATGGTATGAAACTTATGAAGAAGGACATGGGCGGAGCTGCAAATGTCTTGGGGCTAGCCCAGATGATAATGTCAACAAAGTTGCCTATACAATTACGAGTTTTAATTCCAGCTGTCGAAAATAATGTTTCCGGAAATGCTCTACGTCCACTTGATATAATAAAAAGTCGTAACGGAACGACTATCGAAATTACTAACACAGATGCCGAAGGCAGGGTAATATTAGCAGATGCCTTAGCAGAGGCGTGTTCAGATAAGCCTGATCTTATCATCGACTTTGCTACACTGACTGGTGCCGCAAGGGTCGCGCTTGGTACGGAAATACCTGTGTTGTTCACCAATGACGATAAATTTGCCAAAGACCTATCAGAGTCTGGGCTTACTGAGCAAGACCCTGTCTGGCGTCTGCCGTTATGGTATGGCTATAAAAATATGATATTGGGGGATTCAGCCGATCTTAATAATGCACCAGATGGTGGCTACGCAGGAGCAATAACGGCCGCGTTATTTCTTAACGAGTTTATTGAGCCTAACATTAAGTGGGCCCATATAGACCATATGGCTTGGAATATTGCATCGAAGCCTGGCCGTCCAAAGGGTGGTGAAGCTATGGGTTTAAGGTCGGTTTATAATGTAATTAAAAATACTTATGCAGATTAAATCATCGCTCTGTAATATCGAGAAGCTTCTTATCGACGATTGCGTTTTCGAAAACGCTTAAGATAATCCCCTATTATCAATTCAACTGGGGTAGCCAATAACCCTAAATCTTTAAATGTTCCTAACTCTGAAGAAACAATATTATTTATTTTAAGTTGGGTAACTTGGTCACAAGTTAACAAAGGAGAAGGTAATTTCTGCAGAAACCAGCCCACAATGTATAAATACCAAAATGGGATCGGCACTAAGACTCGTTTTCGATCAATCTCTTTAAATATTAGTCTCATTAATTCAACCCACGTATAAACCTTTGGGCCACCTAGTTCATAAATATTGCCCTGCGCTTTCTTATTATCAATTACAGTCAAGATAGCCTCTGCAACATCACCAACATAAACAGGCTGAAATTTAGTACCACCATCTCCGTAAAAATTTGCACTAATTAATTTACCATTTTTAAAGAATTGAAGTTTGGGGAATGCTGGGCAACCAAAGGCAGGCATAAAAAATGTAAAACGTGATATCGCAGCAAATAAATTAAAAAATTTATCCTCAGCACCAAAAATAACACTAGGCCGTAACACTACAGCCTCTTTAAATTCAGCAAGAACCCGCTGCTCGCCCTCGGCTTTGGTCCTAGCATATAATGAAGCAGATTTACTATTCGCGCCCAACGCCGATATATGAACAAAATTTTTGACCCCAGCCGCTGAAGAAGCCTTAGCTAAGTTGGAAGCCCCGGTAGTATGTAAATTATTAAAACTCTGGATACCCCATTCTGCTAATATGCCTACTAAGTTAACAACGCTGTCGACCCCTTTTATAGCATTTTTGATAGTTGACTCATCGAGAATACTTGCTGCAATGGGTACAATTTGTCCAATATCACCCATCGTTAACAAATACTTTGCTGCCTCGGGGTCCCTAACTGCTACTCTCACAATAAAGTCTTGATCAGCTAACTTCTTTATAAGATGGCGACCTATAAATCCAGATCCACCAAAAACTGTTACGATTTTCTTATCCATAATTTAATTATCCAATTATAACTAGTGTAACTATCAGATACGTCTTTTCATACAGCGTCAAAAGTTACCAGACAACCAAAACCCTATACTTTATTCAATTTGATAATTGTAATTCTTAAAAATAATTAAAACTTTGGTAATAAAAATATCCAATTTCATTATAAACTAGTGTTGTTAAAATAAAATCTTGGTTAGCTTAGTCTACAAATATAATACCAATATCAATAATTTTGTTAATTTCGCAGAGAATGGTTATTGATTATATATTTTAAGCAAAAATATTAGGTATTGCATGCGTAATATAAATAGTAAAAAACGCTTTTAGTTGCTGAAGTAAATTTAATAATTGTAAGGCCATAAATCGTAGAGTCCCCAAGATGCATAAAATTGTAAACATCATTTTTAAAAGTGTTGGCTTTTTATCTTTAACTATTGCTTGCGGTATACTCATATCAATGTTCGTTGTTAACGAACCAACAAAATTTTAAATTAAAGAAAATTGTAAAACACAAGTTTGTGCTTTAAAGAAAAGTCACGCAATCGATTCCTATAGACGTTGTTTAGAAAAATGCTACTTAGAAAGCAATAAAATACAGTCAGGCATGTGGGCAATACCAGTTGTTGTAGCTATATTTTTTATTGGACTCGGATTAATTTTTCTAGTTATTGCTTCATTTTCCATTATAAATAAGGAACGCATTTAGTTTGAGTTTCCAATACACAAACCTAAATCAAGTTTATAAATAATGGCGTTGGAAACTTAATAAATTAGTTATTTATGTTTAATTATTAGAAACTGCGATAATACTGAAAATAAAGAGATTAAATATATTCAACTTCAGAGAGCATAGGAGTTTTTAGATGTCAGTAACATTTATGGCAATGTATCCAAACACACCCGATACCAAATTTGATTTTGAATATTATACTAAACAACATATTCCACTGGCGAGAAAACTGTGGGCAGATAAGTTATTAAATGTTCAAGTTGTAAAGAAAGCCTTCCTTTCAGTGTCAGACAAAAAAGAATCTGAATATTTAGTTATCGCCACGTTTGAGGTTACAAGTATGGAAGACCTTCAGGATCTGATAAAAAACCATAGCGAAATATTGAGTAATGATTTTCCAAATTATACGAACGTAAAACCAATAATTCAAATTAGTGAGGTTATTGTTTAATGATATATTCGATAATCTATTTGATTGAAAATGAAAAAATCTGATTTACCCAGTAAAATTTGTCGTAACTGTCAAAAACCCTTTGCGTGGCGAAAAAAATGGAAAGCTGTCTGGCAAGACGTCAAATATTGCTCAAAACGATGTAAAAAAGAGTTTTCTCGATCATGATCTTTAGTCGAGGATAATAACGCTTAACGCCAAGGAAATTCGTTTATATCTCCCAGCACTATATAGAAACCTGAGACTCTTAATTTTGGTTTTTAAAGATGCAGTTGAAACCTTAATAATTATTTATCAGGCCAATAAATTGATTTAAGCGCTGAGGGAATTAACTGAACGCCCCCAGAAGAGGATACTATTGCCGCAAGAGCAATACCTTCAATCGGACCAAATAAAATTGCAAAAAGTGGTATAAGTAATAGTCCGCTGGCAAAACCCGTATAACCACGTATTAGGCCGCTGAATAAAGCTATTACAATTGAAAACATGATATCACTAACCATGAATATCAAAAAAAAACTAACTAAGTAACATAGCAGAAAATATTTAAAAATTAAAAACCTAAAAATAAATTTTTAAAAAATTAGAAAAAAAATTGAAAATTAGGTATAAAACAAATTAAATAAAGGTCAACTTTGAAAAAATGGTGGCTAATGTATTTTAGATCCACTTTAGGAAAATAAATTAGGAGAAACAATGTATCTCTTGAAGCGTATTCTTAATTATTTAATCAAATTTGGTACTCTAACAATTATAAACTATGATGGGTCAAAGTATATAATTAAAGGGGCTAAGCCGCCTGAGCCACTCTCATCGGTATGCATCAGATTCCATAAGAAAAACTATGCCCTTTGGCTAGCGCTATCGCCAAGCGTGGCACTTGGAAAAGGTTATACTCGCGGAGATTTAAGCCTAGAAACAGGAACTATCCATGATTTTATTAAACTTATTTTTTTAAATATTGAACGAATTGGCTTTCATAAATGTCATAGTATCTACTTCTCTTTGGACGCGATTTTTAGGCGTTTACATCAATTTAATCCTATACGAAAATCAATCAAAAATGTCGCGCATCATTACGATCTTTCTAATAATTTCTATAGATTATTTCTAGATGAAGATATGCAATACTCATGTGCCTACTTTAAGGACCACACTAATGATATTCATACCGCACAACTTAACAAAAAAATACATATTGCTAAGAAATTAATGATTAACAACAATCACAGCCTGCTCGATATTGGCTGCGGTTGGGGGGGAATGGGGCTTTTCATTGGAAAAGAAGTTGGAGCGCGAGTTAAAGGAATTACCTTATCGAAAGAACAGTTGCAAGTTGCTAAACACAGAGCTCAAGAGGCTAAATTATCCGATAGAGTTTCATTTGAATTATGTGATTATCGTGTATTGAATGAAAAGTTCGATCGAATAGTATCAGTAGGCATGTTTGAACATGTCGGAGTGAACCATTTCGCTGAGTTTTTCGATAAGCTCTATAATAATCTTAGTGAGGACGGTGTTGCCTTGCTTCACACTATAGGCAGAACTGGGCCACCATCAAATACAGACCCTTGGATTAGAAAATATATATTTCCAGGGGGCTATATCCCAAGCTTATCAGAAATTATGCCATACATTGAAAAGACCAAATTAATAGTAACAGACATTGAGTATCTGGGCCTTCATTATGCAAAAACCTTAAAGTTATGGGCAAAACAATTTGAGAAAAACAAAAGTCAAATAAGATCCATCTTTGATGAAGATTTTTACAGGATGTGGGAATACTATCTAGCCGCTAGTCAAATGGCATTTAGACATCTTGACCTAACTGTCTTTCAGATCCAAATATCAAAAAATAGGAAATCTCAGCCCTTAACACGAGACTACATGATTTAACAATATACCATCAATCTATGCGATCTTATAAGTTACTAAAAATACTATAATTCATCAAATTTAGGCTCTCGCCGTAATATATTTTTATCAATTTGGCTTATTCTTTTTTGACGTAAGCTTACTATCTTCGCAACCACAAACAGCAATGCCATTACTAAAATAAATACAATTAAAGACACCAATAGAACTTTGGCATAATGGCCCATAACAGCGGCTATTTCAAAAGCAACCCCGATAAACCATGAGAAAAATTCATTTATACTTTGCGAAAACATCTTTAATCCTAAGTTAGATATAACAATGTCCAACTTAAATGTGGCAAAAAGATGCCGAGACGAAAATTAGAGCATAAATTTTAAATCTTTTATAACCATTTTAATAGGGGCTGACTAAACAACCATTAGAACGCTTTTAATCCTCTAATTTATTTTACTACTAACATAATCGATGTTAAAAATAAAATAAAATAAGTTACTTTGTTAAACCAATCGACGGGAGCAATTTTAAAAATATATTCCCCTAATTTAACTCCAAAGATAAATGTTGGGGCGATTATTCCTGCCCTTGCTAAAATATCTTGAGTATAAATATTCTGAAAAAATAAACCAGTAATTGCCACTGCTAGGCCACAAGCTAATGCGGCCAATACATTCAATCTTTTTATCTCAACTGAAGACGATGAAGTGTGAAAATACATAACCTGCAGGGGAAAACCGGGCACCCCAAATCCGCCTGTTATTGCTCCAGAAAAACCGCCGGTGAATAGCTTGCTAACTAAACCTCTTTTCCCAGTATAATTCCAATTAATGGCCATTAAAAAAGTGATTACAAAAATAATTATACCCATACATTTTCGTATGAACAGTGGGTCAGTTGTTACCAAAAAGAATATTCCGATCGTCATCGTAAATGCACTAGCAGCAGCTATCGGTCCGACTTCAAACCAGTCCACTCTCTGAATTGCTTTTAAAAAATGCACCCCCTGACCAAATAAAACAACAACCAAAATTATTGCAAAACCGGATACGGGGTCAAAGAGTATGGCGAAAAAAGGTACCGCAACTAAAGCACCACCAAACCCAGCATAGCCTTGAATAATTCCGCTAGGTAGGGCTACTAAAGCAGCCATAAGTAAACTAACGTTAAAAAAACCTTCCATATACACCACTCTCAACACCAGAAAATTTACGTGAGTTAAATAATACAGTACTATATTAAGAAATCGAATATGATTTTAAAATTATATAAGTTTAAGTTCAGTTTCAAGGAAATCAATTATAGCCTTTGATTCGTACAACCAAGTTGTCTCACCATTTAGCAAATCGATCCGAAGACATGGCACTTTATGGCGTCCCCCATTTAAAACCAACTCTTTTTTATAGATTTTGTTATTTTTAGCATCTTTAAATTCAATTTCGAGACCATATTTTCTAACCTGCCTTCTGACTTTAACACAAAAGGGACACGCCTTAAATTGATAGATACTATAATTTGAAGTAATATTATTGAGCTTTTGTTGTTCAATCGGATTACGCTTTATTGGCTTTGGTCTAATAAGAGTATCGAGAATTAAAATAATAGTTCCCAAAAACCATCTTACAACTTTCCATACAATACTCATATTACTCTCCTAATAAAATTACTTGATTTATTACTTTTAATTTTAAAGCTAGACTTTGATTTTTAAATAATGAGACTCTAAAGGTCTAGAAATAAATAGTATTATTGTTTTAATTAGTCTATTGAAGAGGTAATAAGATAATAATATAAGAGAAAAAATTGATAAATTTTGCCGCCTTACGTGATGAAGTAAAAAAACCACTTAAACACATGGAAATGCGAAAACTCCATATCGCAACTAAGGAAAAAGATAATTATTGTTCGCTAGAATCTAGCATGCCTGGATATTTATGTTTATGTTCCTGCATATTAGACGGTATCACCTTTTATATTTATGAGAAAAAATGAAAAAAATTTCTACTCACATATTAGAAGAGAATTAATGATAAAATTGTTGCTTCTACCTATCAAAATTTATTAGTAAATTATCGAAATGTTTCATTGAAAGGGCTCACGGTGACTATCCATTTTTATCAAGATGATATACCTTCCAAATTAGATTTTGGCAAAAGTATCGCTATAGATACCGAAACTCAGGGACTCAATCTACAAAGAGACAGATTGTGTTTAATTCAATTATCAAGTGGTAATGGGGATGCTCACTTAGTTCAATTTAAACAAGAAAGATATGATGCTCCAAATTTAAGAAAAATGCTCGACGATGAAAAAATTCTTAAAATCTTCCATTTTGCGCGCTTCGATCTTGCTGCGATAAAAATGTATTTGGGAATCCAATGTTCGCCTGTATTTTGCACAAGAATAGCCTCCAGATTAACACGCACATATACAGACAAACATGGCCTAAAAGATATCTGTTCTGAACTCCTAGGCGTTGAAATATCCAAACAGCAGCAGCAATCTGATTGGGCAAGCCCTGAGTTATCATTGAGTCAAAGAGAATATGCAGCTTCAGACGTTCTTTACCTCCATCAACTAAAAGATAATCTAGAAAATAGGCTCAAAAGAGAACATAGGGCAGAGATTGCACAAGGTTGTTTTGACTTTCTCAAATATCAAGTTGACCTAGACCTTCAAGGTTGGGGTGAACAAAATATTTTTGCTCATTAATGCTGGAAGAAATAATAATTCTAAACAAAAAAATATGATTTCTGTTAAGATCGTTATTATAAATGGTAAATTGGCTTGAGTAGTATATGAAAAGTAATCAAAACTTAACGGAAAGAGACATTGAACGTGCTCGACAAGTTCTAAGGATCGAGTCTAATGGTCTAGAGTTATTAGCATTATCTATAAATCACGATTTATCTCTGGCAATTAATATTCTTCAGAGAGTGAAGGGCCGTATTATTGTAACGGGTATGGGAAAAAGCGGTCATGTTGCAAGGAAAATAGCATCGACTTTATCTTCTACCGGAAAATCCTCTTTTTTTATTCATCCGGGTGAGGCTAGCCATGGCGATATAGGCATGATTAACACGAATGATGCAATATTAGCATTATCTAACTCAGGAGAAACTCCCGAGTTAAGCGATGTAATAGCATATAGTCGTCGGTTTAAAATTCCACTGATAAGTATGACAAGTTTTATTGATAGTTCTCTGGCTATTGAGTCTGATGTTACACTTATTCTGCCAAAAGCAGAGGAGGCTTGTTTCATTGGCCTAGCTCCCACAACGTCGACGACAATGATGATGGCATATGGAGATGTATTAGCCGTAGTTTTGATGCAGAGAAAAGGATTTACAGCTGAGGATTTTAAAATTCGCCATCCGGGGGGAACACTCGGCCAGCGTTTGTTGAAGGTCTCAGAAATTATGCACCAGGGTGACAACCTACCTTTGGCACAAGGCGGAGAGTTGATGAAAGAAATTTTACCTGAAATGACTCGTAAAAGCCTCGGCTGCGTTGGTATAATAAATGAAAAGGGTAAACTCAAAGGGATAATAACAGATGGTGATTTAAGAAGACATATGGGAAATGACATGCTCAATTTAACTGCCTCTCAAGTTATGACAACGGGTGCCCATACTATTCGACCAAATGCTCTTGCCAGTGAAGCACTCCAAATAATGAATGATAAAAAAATAACGAGCCTTTTTGTTGAAAATGATTATAAAATTATAGGTTTATTGCACATACATGATTGCTTAAGGATTGATTTAGCATAAATCAATTTAATGGAGATAATAAGATTTTTCGTATTCCCTACATTAGTATTCCGATTAAAAAATTAAATTTCAAACCCAATGACCAGAAATTGTTGTTCGAAAATAATTTAGATGTAAGAAAAACTGATCGAGCAAGCTCTTATAGTCGCTTTGTATCTATTATGAAATTCCTTTTGCCTTCGATTGCATTTATTTTAGTTAGTCTGTTATTAATTTGGCCAGAAATCAACTTATCAAAAAAAGAATTCTCCCTAAAATTTTCATCTATAAACCCGACTAATCCAACTCAACCCATGATGATAAATGCTCGTTTTGTGGGCACAGACTCTAAAAATCAACCCTTCTCAATTACAGCTGATTTAGCAAAAAATATTTTGCTAAGTGGTTCATCGTTAGAATTAGAAATGCCTAAGGCTGATATTGGAATTAAGGATGGGACATGGTTAGCGATTATAGCAAATACAGGTATATATGACCAAAACAAAAAAACACTAAAGCTAAAAGGTTCTGTAAACTTATACCATGATACGGGTTATGAATTTAACACTGAGAGCGCAATTATCGATATAGAAAACGGTATAGCATCTAGTGATTCAAATGTAACCGGACAAGGACCCTTCGGAAATCTTATTGCCGAGGGTTTAAAAATATCAAATAAAGGTGGTCAATTCTTATTTTCAGGAAAATCAAAATTAATTATTTACCCGGATTCACAGAAATGAAATTTAACCTTAACTATATTAAAATAATTAAATTTCAATTCTTTATTTTAATAATATTATTTATATCTTCAGATGTAATTCCGCAGTCTTTTAATTTAGCAACTGGTAACAAAAAACAACCAATTGAAATTACGGCTGATGACGGAATTGAGTGGCAGAGAGAAAACCAACTAATGGTGGCCACTGGCAATGCAAAAGCTGCCCGGGGGAATGCAACGATAGAGGCAAGTACACTTAGAGCTTATTACCAAAAAAATAAGAAAGGTGAGACCAAGCTAACAAAGATAGAAGCATCACAAAAAGTGAAAATTAAATCTCCAACACAACATATTACAGGACAGAATGCCATTTACGACCTTGAAAAGGCAATACTTGTTGTAAGTGGTAAAATAGTCAAATTAGTATCGGGTTCTGACATTATAACATCAAACCAACAGATGGAATATTTTGAGAAAAAAGAAATGGCAGTTGCGCGAAAGAATGCCATAATTAAGAAAGATGGCAAAGAATTGCGAGCTGAAACATTAGTAGCCTTTTTTTATACTGATAAAGAGGGAAAATCAAAAGTAAGCAGGATACAAGCTTTTGATAATATAATAATCAATACGCTATCAGAGCGCATTAAAGCTAACAAAGGCATCTATGACCTAAAGTCTGGAATTGTTACTTTAAGTGGCGATGTTCGTATAAGCAAAGGTAAAAATCAATTAAATGGAGATAATGCAATTATCAATTTAAACACTGGCATTAGTAAATTACTGGTTAATAATAATTCAAAATCGCCACAAAAAAAGAAACGTATCAGAGGGTATCTGATGCCAAAGCAAAATTAAAAATATCTATTTAAAGAATTTTTTTTAATATAATAAAAATTAAATAAGTTTTTACTTGTAAAAATATAGTATAAAAAGATGGTAATAAAGACTACTTCCTTGAATTAACTGAGCAAGAAATATGATTTTCGAACTAAATACTGAATGGAAATATTTTGTTGGTAAATGAGAGCCCAAAATTAATTATAGACGAGTTTAGAGGTCTCGTTGCTGAAGACCTAGGAAAACGTTTTGATAAACGCCCCGTTGTTCGAGATGTATCATTGTCTGTAAAACGCGGTGAGGTCGTCGGACTGTTAGGTCCTAATGGTGCTGGTAAAACAACATGTTTCTATATGATTACTGGACTCATACAACCTGATTCGGGAAATATTATTTTGGATGGCGAGCATCTAACTGAACTACCGATGTATAGAAGAGCGAGACTTGGAATAGGTTATTTGCCTCAAGAAGCTTCTATTTTTAGGGGTTTAACGGTGGAAAATAATATTAGAGCAATACTAGAAGTAGTTGATAATTCTAGTGAGGAGAGGGAAGCTAGACTAGAGTCGCTTTTGGCAGAATTTTCTATTACTCATCTAAGACGAACTCCGTCCCTTGCTCTTTCGGGGGGAGAAAGACGTCGCGTTGAAATAGCCAGAGCTTTAGCCTCGCGACCACATTTTATTTTACTCGATGAACCACTTGCCGGCATAGACCCAATTGCTGTTAACGATATTCGAGATCTAATTTCCCATCTAAAAGAGAGGGGCATAGGAGTATTGATAACAGACCATAATGTCAGGGATACATTAGATATAATTGATAGGGCATATATTATTCATGATGGAATGGTATTAATGGAAGGCTCACCTTCTGATATAGTTGGCAATGAAGATGTACGTAGGGTATATTTAGGTGATCGCTTCAATCTATAGTAGCGTAGTGCAATGGTATTAACTCCCAGATTACAACTTAAACAAAGCCAATCTCTTTTAATGACTCCCCAATTGCAACAAGCTATTAAGTTGCTTCAGATGTCTAATATAGATTTGGCAGTATTTGTTGAAAATGAACTTGCTGAAAATCCTTTGTTAGAACGTGATGATGGTAACAATAATGATGGGAATAACCAAGAGCTAGAAACAGAGGCCTATGAAAAAAATAGTGCTGCGCCAATCGACGACGTTAAAGAAAACTCCGCCATTGAATTTAAAAATGCAGAGTCAATAACTGACGAAAAAGCTAGCTCACTCGACATGGAAAACTATGAAAATTTATGGGACTCTGATCTAACAGCGAGTGCAACAAACGTAATACCAAATGAAGACCGAGGCATTGCTCTAGCAAGCACAGACACAAAAAACATAGCAAGCAACCAACACTTTGAAAAAAATGACTATTCTATTGAAAACAACATAAGCCAAGAAATCTCATTAAGGGAACATTTACTTGGACAAATTAATTTAGATTTTCAGTCGCCTTCAGATAAGATTATTGCAATATATTTATTGGATCAATTAGATGAATTAGGTCGCCTACCAGATAACTTAGATGATTTTTCTGCTACCCTTGGTTGTTCTAATAGGAGATTAGAAGATATTATAATAAAATTACAATCATTAGACCCCCCTGGAATATTTACTAGAGATCTTATCGAATGTTGGAGCGTACAGTTAAGAGAGTTAAACCGTTTTGACCCTGCGATGAGAGAATTATTAGCAAACATAGATTTGGTAAGAGATCAAGATTATGGCCAACTCTCATTATTATGTGGTGTCGATATTAATGATGTGAAGGACATGATAAAAGAACTTAGAACGCTAAATCATAAGCCCTCAGAAGCTTTTGACAATGTTATAATTCAACCAATAATTCCCGATGTTTTAATGCGAACCGGCCCATCAAATTCCTGGATTGTTGAATTGAATACCGATACTCTGCCCCGTGTTTTAATTAACAATCAATATTATTCTAAAATCAGTAAATCAGCCCGTAAGAAAGAAGATAAACAATATATTACAGACAGATTTCAAATGGCAAATTGGTTGGTAAAGTCACTTCATCAAAGAGCGACAACTATTCTAAAAGTTGCTACTGAAATAGCCCTCAAACAACAGAATTTTTTTGCCTATGGTGTTGAATATTTAAAGCCACTTGTTTTAAGAGATATAGCGGAAGAAATTGAAATGCATGAAAGCACAGTGAGCAGAGTAACTTCAAATAAATATATTCACACACCACGCGGGATATACGAATTAAAGTATTTTTTTTCAGCATCTATCAACTCATCAATCGGGGGTGAAGCGCATTCAGCAGAAGCAGTACGTCATAAAATTAAATCTTTAATTGAAGATGAACTCCCTAAAAGCATTCTATCTGATGATAAAATTGTCAATTTCCTTAAGGATAATGGTATTGATATTGCACGCAGGACTGTTGCTAAATACAGAGAGTCGATGGGAATACCATCTTCAGTGCAAAGAAGAAAGGAAAAACGAGTTAACACCTAAGTTATTCTTTATTACCATACGACTTTAAACTAATTTACTTATTTTTTAGAAGAAGACCTAATTAATGATCAACTTGACATAAATCACAGAGAATACTAATTTCCGCCCCACTAAAGAGCTCAGAGGTAGATACAGTACGTTACTATTTTTAGAGTTTTTAGTAAGAAGTTTAATGGCAGGTAAACGTTCATAATGAAAATAGCTGACCTTATAACACCAAAAAGTATCATAGCAAATCTAAAAGCCACAAGTAAAAAACAAATACTTCAAGAGATGTCACGTGGCCTCTCTGATTGTATAGAACACAACTACCAAAATATATTCGATGTTTTATTAGAACGGGAGAAACTAGGAACAACCGGGGTTGGGGAAGGAGTAGCTATACCGCATGGAAAAATACAAACATTGGATAAATCGTATGGATTTTTTGCTAGTATTGAACGGCCCATAGATTTCGAGTCAATTGATGAGCGGCCTGTCGATTTGGTCTTCTTGTTACTCGCACCAGCATCTTCAGGAGCCGAGCATTTAAAAGCTTTGGCTCTCGTGTCTAGATTATTAAAAAATAAAAGTAGCTGTGAGAAATTAAGAGGCTCATCAACACCTGAAGCACTTTATGCGATTCTGGCCGAAAACCGAAATGATCAATCTTAACAAAATTAAAGTCACCCGATTAATTCTGTGATAGAATGTTTAGCCTAAATCAGACTATCAAGAAAAATTCATAGTTGGAAAATATTAAAACCCAAAATCAATTTATAATCCTTAAACCAAGACTCGCTACTTGACTTCCAATTCAATCGTTCCAATCGAGGTCATATTTTCTGAAGAGTTGGTTGATACTTTTTCGATTTTTATCTTTTTTACCTTAGGCTCTGGAAGTGGCCTAGTCATATCTATGTGCAACAAACCGTCTTTAAGACGTGCACTACTTACCTCGATGCCTTCAGCCAAAATAAAACTTCTTTGAAATTGTCTGGAAGCTATCCCACGGTGCAAATAAATGCATGATTCCTTATCATCTCTACTTCGGCCCCTTATAACTAGTTGGTTGTCTTCGGTAGTAACATCTAGGTCATCCATCGAAAACCCTGCCACAGCAAGCGTAATACGAAGTTCTTCCTCGCTAATTTGTTGAATATTATAAGGTGGATAGCCCTCAGCTGACGATTTTGATACTCGGTCTAAAACGCGCTCAAAATGATCGAAGCCAAGTAAAAAAGGACTATCAAACACCGAAAGACGTGACAACTCTATCTCCTTACCACCCATTTTAAAAACATTAATTTATGGATAATTGTATATTAACATTTTATATTCTTAGATAACTTGGCATATTAATTCTTCCCGTCAAGCTCTAGAGATAAAAAGACTAGGTTTTTGACAAATATCTAGCCAGTTAAATCTATGACTAATTTATATTATAATTTAAGCTTAAACTATTTAAGTTTAAATTATCATATTGATAATTAATTTTTTTCCATTAAGGTTATGGAATATTTCTAGAGGAAATCGGCATGAAACGGGAAAAATTTGACCCACAATTTGTCAAAGAAGAGTGCGAGAAGTACGTAAAGAAAAAAGGAGGCCTAGCCTTTGGAGTCGCTAATCTTGAATCTCTGGAACAAATAGCTCCTCAAGGGCATAATCCTAGCTCAATGCTACCTAAAGTAAAAACTGTGATATCAATTGGAGTTGGTGGAGGTACTCAAGGGTCTTGGTCGGCAGATGCAAAGACATTGGCATACATTGGAGATACAGAAACAATGGCGTATCGGATAGCTTATGGCCTAGCTTTCTTTATTGAATCGAGATTTGGTTATCGCGCTATATTTGTACCTCCAGATATGGACCCCGAGAAAGGGGCTCGTGTTCCAATGCAAAGTTTAAAACTTCACGCAGAAGTTGCTGGTATCGGCGCTCGGTCCATGGCTGGCGATATTCTTCTCCATCCTGAATTTGGAATGATGTATTATGCATCAGTTTTTACAGAATTAGAGATGCCACCTGATAAACCCATGGCTGAGAATCCATGCCCGCATCCATCCTGCGTCACTCTCTTTAGGCGCAGTGGACAAACGCCCTGCCAAAAATATTGTCCCGTAGAGTGCTTAAGTGGAAGTATTGATGATAATGATCAGATAGAAGAGATGAAATACGATTCTCATGCTTGTGCAGAAATGTCTCAGCAGTATGAGGCAATCCCAAGCGTATTGCTAGACACACTCGATGCCAAAGATCCTATAGAGAGAGGAATGGCGTTACACGGCCCTGAAAATCAAGTTTTATGGTACAAACTATCAATAGGAGCCGGCGAATTACTCTCTCTATGTTACGAATGCATGCGGGTATGCCCCATTACTCAAACAGCGTTAATGGCAAATCCAGTAGCAAGAGGTGCCGGAATTCGGCAAAAAATTATAGAAGCTGAAGCTGCCGCAAGAACTGAGCATAATATTGAACACGAGAGTACAAAACTCAAATAATATGTCATATGGTGTCACTCAAGAAATGATAGATACGTTTGGGGATATCGTCTTCAAACTAAGTCTAAACAAACAAACTAGAAGAGGCGATCCAGTTCGGAATCTAGATTTTAAGGCCATAGCAGCTTCCAGATCAGAAACAGGTCTAACTGACGAAGAAATTGCAAAAAAAATTGGCCTTTTACCTGAACAAGTTAGTGTTGTAAGAGTATTTACTGAGCGGAAACATCATAAAATTGATCAACATCGAAGATTATACCACTTGGGAGGTGGAAAAAGGTGGAGAAAGGATAATTATAAGAATCCGTCAGAAAGACTAAAATTTAGGGAGGACGCGATGCTGCTTAGAGAGTCAATTAAGTTTAAACCTGAGCTTGTTACAAAATATGTAGAAAAGGGTTTTTGGGTTGATGAAACACTTAACAGTTACCTCAAACATTATGCCGTCAATTCCCCCAACTCTCTCGCAATCATTCATCCTGATGGTAAACTAACCTATAAAGAACTAAACGAACAAGTTGAACAGTTAACAAACGGATTATTAGGTTTAGGTTTGACCAAGGGAGACGTTGTTTCTGTCCAATTACCAAATACTGTAGAGTTTATTCTGTGTTATTTTGCAATAACAGCTTTTGGTGGAATAATGCAAACCATTCATATGCCTTACCGTGATACTGATGTTGAGTTTTTACTGAGCCATTCGAGATCAAGAGCCATCATTTGTCTTCCAAAATTCAAAGACTTTCCCACACAAGATGTTATGTTAAGGCTTAAAAGTAATTTGAATACACTAGAATTTATTATAAATATTGGAACAGAAGTTGTTGACGGTGTAATAAACATAGAAGACCTTAAATTTGCTGGAACCCCTCAAATTGAAAATCCACCAGTTGGTTCAGATCCATTTCTATTACTATACACTTCTGGAACAACTTCCAATCCCAAAGGAGTTCCGCTTACCTATCAAAATATGATTGGTAATGCCCGCTTAAGTGTGCCAGAATTTAATATGTGCTCAAAAGATATGAATATATCTGCAGCGCCTTTTACCCACCTTTATGGACTTTATAATTTTCATGTAGCGTTATGTGCCGGAGCTACAAACGTTCTGCTTCCCGCTTTTACCCCTAATGCACTCGCTGAGACGATAGAAAAAACAAAATCCACAACTGTCTTTTTGGGCCCCCCCCATGCAGCATCCATGTTAGATTTAAATCTAATAGACAAGCATGATTTCTCTAGTGTTAGATTCTCAATGTTTTCAGGGTCAGCATGCCCCAAGCATATTTTAAAAACATATAGGGAAAAAATCTTAATGCAGAATCGAAATACGCGTATTGGACAATTGTGGGGAATGACAGAAACAGCAGGAGCAACCTATTGCCGTGACTCCGGTCCTAAAGATTTGGCGCTAACTTCCGCTGGTTCAGCTGCTCCCGGCAATGAAGTAAGAATAGTTTCTCGTGATGATGGGGGGGTATTATCATCTTACATCGAGGGGGAACTTCAAGTACGCGGTAGCTCAGTCTTTCCAGGTTATTTTGATAATCCTGAAGCTAATGAAGAGTCCTTTACGGATGACGGCTGGTTTAAAACGGGTGATCTAGCTATGTTAGATCAAGATCAAAACCTCATAATAACCGGTAGAATAAAAGATATCATTAGTCGTGGAGGGGTAAAATTTAACCCAGCAGATATCGAAGAGTTAATAATGAGCCATCCTAGCATTAATCAAGCAGCCATAATACCCATGCCAGATGAAGTTCTGGGCGAAAGAGCCTGTTGTTTTATTACCGTGACACAATCCCAAAATATAAATTTAAAAGAAATATGTGAGTTTCTTGATTCAAAAAGAATTTCAAAAAATAAATGGCCAGAAAGATTAGAGATTATAAAAGAAATGCCACTAACTCCAACCAAAAAAATTATAAAAAGTAGATTGTTAGAGAAATTATAGCATTATTCCACTAAATATAATTATTTGAATAATATTTAATAGTGTTTTATAAAATTTAATTATAAAATATTGCACAATTAAAAATTTTCTTAAAACTCTAGCGAAAAATCTTCAAACAGTTTATAATAAAGTAATATTTTTCTTATAAAGGGGTTTTATAAATGCGTATAATTATCAGCTTAACCATAGCGATGTTTTTAGTTGGAGTTTCGAGTAATAGTTTTGCAGCTTCTCATGCAAAGAAATCCGAATATTCAGCATCAATAATAACAGATAATCCGGCAACCACTGTTGGAGTGGCCGCCTGCGGAGTAGCTGTCGCTTTTTTCCCGCCAGCGCTTTTGGTTTGTAGCGGAACAATTGTTACAGGTGCTGCAGTAGATGCGGCTTCTGAATAGCGAAGAGTTCTTTTTATGGTCGATGAAATCACATCGACCACCTTCGCGTTTAGATTATTTTTAAAATTATAATTATTATTTCTCTACTGTTTGGATTGTACAATTTTCTGATCACGTGGCATTCATAAGGTCAGTAGTAAATCCCTTGAAAGAAGAGGTTTATGAAAAATTCAGAATATAATCAATCCCTTAGTGATAAATCAGTTGGTCAAATATTACATGATGCTCGTCTTAGACTTAATGAAAACATATCTGAAGTTTCAAGAACATTAAAAATTCGTCAGGTATACCTTGAAGCATTAGAGAGCAACAATTTTGATCAATTACCCGGAAAAATTTATGTCATAGGCTTTATTAAAGCTTATGCAAAATATCTTGAACTAGACGTAGAAGAAATAATTAATTTACACAAATCAGCTAACGTTACAGAAATTAGTAAATCAGATTTAGTTTTTCCGACGATTGTTCCTGAAGATGGCATGCCAAGTAAGGCAATTATTGTTTTTGGTCTTATAATCGTAATTTTAGTTTATGGGGGATGGCATTATTACAACAATAATACCTTCACAGAAAATAAGAGAACTCTAAACAAAAGTGAAGTATCAAAATTAAACCAAGTTAAGAACCTAAGAAAGATTAAATCTAATGAGATAACAAAAACACCAAAAGATAACGAAACAACAGACGACTCATCTAAAAAGCTAAAAATAGCAAAAAATACGGATCAAAAAACCAGTATAGAAATTGGTTTGGGTGCCAAAGTACCCAAAATATTATTAAATAAACAAATTGTTTCAGATAAATATAATAAAGATGTTGATTCTAAACCAACCTTGCAAAATACCAAAAAAGAACCCAATTTGGCGAATGGTATTAAAACTTATTTAAAAGAGCCTAAAGAAAATAAAATTTCTTCTTTGGATAATAAAACCAAGGTTGATGATAAATCCATATCACAGAAACCCAAAGTAAAATCGGAAAATAATATTTCTTCGGCAGAAACAAAAGTTAAAAAGCCAAGTCGAATTAAAATTCGTGCACTCTCTGATAGTTATTTGCAAATACGGAATAGATCGTTAAACCAAATTCTAACTACACGACTATTAAAGAAGGGCTCAACTTATGAAGTACCTGATCAAGATGGCTTGAGTTTGATAACTGGTAATGCTGGAGCTTTGGAAATATTTGTTGATGGTCAGAAGGCGCCACCTTTAGGAGCGATTGGATCAGTTCGTCGAAATGTGCTTTTAGTACCAAAAGATTTAATAGCTGGCACTTCTAGGGGCGAATAAGCTCCTATACTTATCATTAAATATTTCTTCAATTTTAACATGACTAAGTTACATTGATGCTTTAATAACTAAATTTTAGCATCTTAATGAGAAACATATGGAAACACTAAAACCTGTTAGAGGAACCCAGGATACTTTACCAAAGGAAAGCCGTATTTATCGACTTATAGAAGAAACGGCATATAAGGTTGCGCGACGTTATGGGTTTGAAGAAATAGATATTCCAATTTTTGAATTTTCTGAGGTGTTTAGCCGTACTTTAGGCGATTATTCGGATATTGTTACTAAAGAGATGTATACTTTCGTAGATAAAGGTGGAGATACAATTACACTCCGACCAGAAGGAACGGCTGGAATAGCTCGAGCATTTATATCAAATGGATTGCAACATTCTCTACCCTTAAAATTATTTTATAAAGGACCAATGTTTAGATATGAAAGGCCACAAAAAGGTCGACGAAGGCAGTTTCGTCAAGTGGGAGTTGAGGTCTTAGGTGTTCATGACTATCAAGCCG
>CENZ01038994.1_pt1 | contig 20278 bp, 18 predicted proteins | sample 361341 | NCBI WGS metagenome assembly CENZ01 (sample SAMEA2619782, study PRJEB7988) | marine metagenome | biome: marine biome (ENVO:00000447); feature: deep chlorophyll maximum layer (ENVO:xxxxxxxx); material: "saline water (ENVO:00002010), including plankton (ENVO:xxxxxxxx)" | depth 50 m
ATTATCTTCTAGTCCAACAGGAAAAAGGAATACTCCTAATTCTGACAGTATAGTGCAGTCTATAGATGCATTAAATCCTAAGAATTCAGAAATATGGTACGATTTACAAAATAATTTATTAGGAAAAGATATTAATATTGTCTTTGTTGATGATATCAAACTTATAATGCAAGATTATATTGAGGAAGCGCATAAGGTTCCGCTAATAGTTACGCTTCCTAAAAGACTACATAATTTTAAAAATTTTGTATTAATTATAGAGAATAATCCTATCCAGCAAGCAATGGCTATTAAACCATATAGACCTATAGAAGCACTTGGGATGAATATTAGATTAGAAGATGATTCTCCTGTTAGAGCTGCAGTTTTAGGTGATAATGGTGTGTGGTATATTGGTTCAAAAATGGTATTTGTAGCAAGTGCTGGAGGATGTTCAACTCCTGCTTGTGATCCTTCAGTTGAAATATGTGAGACTGGAACTATAGGAAAAATTGCTGTTAAACAGTATGAAAGGGAAGCTGGAGCAGAAAGAATAAAATTAAAAATTACCCATCCAATGGAAACTGGTTTTGTTACAGATGTGCAAGGAGAAATTATTCCAGAATATTTTGTAAAAAATATTCATGTTGATGACAATCAAGGTCCTATTGCAGATATTACAACATTTGCAGCTTTATCTAGTGACCCTGTTATATTATTGGATCTACCTAAGAAAGGACAAAGCGTTAGAATACACGCCAAAGATTCACTTGGATTAGAATTCTTTTCTTTTAAAAAAAATAATACTATGTAATGAGATTTCTTAATAAAATTATAATTTTTTTATTATATTTTTATACTTATCCTACTTTTTCTTCAAATAATTTTGATTTAATGCCTATTGAAGTAAGCAAGAATGTATTTGTTTTTATAGGTGATAATAATGATGCAAGTGATGATAATGGTGGTGCAATAAGTAATACAGGTTTTATAATAGGTGAGAATGCTATACTTGTTATAGATGCTGGGCCAAGTTATTTATATGCTTCAAATGTAATAGATATCATCAATTCTTATTCTAATTTACCTATAAAATATTTAGTGGTCACTCATCACCATGCCGACCATTCTTTTGGTATTTCTAAGTATTTAGAAATTAATACAGAAATTATTATGGCTGAGGCAGAAGTAGAAAGATATATAAAGTATGGTAATAGGTCACTTAGGCAATTGAGTAATAACATTGGAGAAGAATGGTTTTTTAATACAAAAATAACCTCATTTCAATATAAAGAAAAAGAATACCCTATAAATTTAGACTTAGGTACAAGGAATATTATTATTGAATTATATGAAGAAGGACATTCAGATGGAGATTTAATTGTTAAGGATATAAATAGTAATACTTTATTCGTAGGAGATTTAGTTTTTGGTCAAAGGGCCCCTACCTCACCTCATGCAAATATTTATAATTGGAAAAATTATTTAGACGAAATTATAAAAAAAGATTGGGATATATTAATACCTGGCCATGGCGATATAATAAAAAATAAAGAAGATGTTTTACAAACTAAAAAATGGATTACGTTTATCGATAAAACTGCAAAAGAAGCCTCTGCAAATGGCATCAGTGCATTAGAAATATTTAATAAAGGGCTACCAAATTTTATTAAAGGATATAAATTAGCTAAAGAGACTTGGTATAGAGACCTTCCAGTATTAATTAATAAATATGAATTTGATTAGTTTTTTGTTGCCCTATTAAAAATTATATATTACTGATTATTTTTTTATTAAGCCACTGTGGCGGAACTGGTAGACGCGACGGATTCAAAATCCGTTTGGGGTAACTCAGTGTCGGTTCGAGTCCGACCAGTGGTACCATAAATATTTTTATCATATAGGAACTTATTTTATGGACTTAGATTCTAAATATTCAAAAAATAAATATACATCACTTGATCATTTTGTTGAAGAAAATGGCAAAATATATGCAGGTCATCATTATCTAATTGATATGTGGAATTGCCTTTATTTAGAAGATGAAATAAAAATTAGAGATCTACTAATGAGGGCTGCTAAATCAGCTGGTGCCTCAGTTTTACAAGTAAAAACCCATCATTTTGGTGAAGGGCAAGGAGTTTCGGGAGTAGCTATATTAGCTGAATCACATATAAGTATTCACACTTGGCCTGAAAGAAGCTTTGCAGCATTTGATATTTTCATGTGTGGAAATACAAATCCTGAATTGTCATTAGATTTTTTAACTAAAACATTTAAGCCTAAAAAAGTAGATATAAAAAAATTAAAAAGAGGAATTATAAGTTAAGAAAATGAGTTTTAATAATATTAATAAATTTATAAATAATTCTAAATTAGAAACTCCTTTTTTAGTAATTGATTTATCATTGGTTGCAAAGTCTTATAAAAATATTAAGAAATTTTTTCCTGATAGCAGAATCTATTATGCTGTTAAAGCTAATCCTGCAAAAGAAATACTGAATATTTTAAAAAATGAAGGCTCTTATTTCGATGTTTCTAGTAGAAATGAAATAAAATTATGCTTATCACAGTCTATAAAAGCGTCAAATTTATCTTTTGGAAATACAGTAAAAAAAGAGAAGGATATTTTATGGGCTAATAAGAAGGGCGTTGAACTATTTGCTTTTGATTCTATCGAAGAACTAAATAAGATAGAAAAGAATGCAAAAAATTCTAAAGTTTTTTGTAGGCTTCAAGTACCAAATCAAGGAGCTAATTGGCCCTTATCCAAAAAATTTGGTTGTTCTGTTAGTATGGCAAAAGAATTAATGTTAAAAGCAAAAAACAAGAATCTTTTTCCAGCAGGCTTATCATTCCATGTTGGATCTCAACAAATAAATATAAATAGATGGATAGAGTCTCTCAAACTATGTTTTGAGGTTTATTCTTATCTAAAAGATAATAATATTTTATTAGACTTTATAAATATCGGAGGAGGTATTCCAGTTGATTATGCTGACTATAATTTTGATATAAAATCATTCTCTCAAAAATTAAATAATACAATTAAAAATATATTTAAAGGAGAACCTATAAAAATTATTTTAGAGCCTGGAAGATCTATAGTTGCTGCCGCAGGAATTATAGAGTCAGAGGTCATTTTAGTTTCGAAAAAAAATCAGAGAGATAAAAAAAGATGGGTCTATTTAGATATAGGAAGATTTGGAGGTTTAGCTGAAACAGAAGCTGAAGCGATACGTTATAAAATAATTCCCGTCAATAATAGCTCTGAGTGTAGTTCTGTAAATATTGCAGGACCTTCTTGTGATGGAGCAGATATTCTTTATGAAAAATATAATTATGAATTGCCTATAAATTTAATGGCAGGTGATAAGGTTAGGTTTTATGTAGCAGGAGCTTATACTTCAGTCTATGTTTCTGATTTTAATGGTCTACAAAGATTAAGAGAATACTTCATTAAATAAAATTTATTGTTAAATTTCTTTTATCCACTGCGGTAAATTAAATGAAGATCGATGAATTTCTTTTGTATAATATTTCGTATATAGTTTTTTAATTATTTGAGATTTTTTATCTATATTTTTTGGTTTCGTTAGGTTTATTTTATTTGATGACCAGGTTAATGCCATATAACCACCTATATATGTGGGTACAACAGTTAAATATATCCCAGAATATTTAAAAATAGACTTTAACTGTTTTTTGGCATCTTTAAGTTCATCTTTTTGAAAAAAAGGTACTCCATTTTGAAACACGGCTATTCCATTATTAGATAAAGCTTTTTTTATATTTTTATAAAATTCAAGTTGAAATAATTTTTTTCCAGGTCCTATTGGATCCGGTCTATCTGCTATAATTAAATCAAAATAATTTTTAAAATTATCTTTTGAAATAAATTTTGAAGCATCTTCAATTACAATATTTACTTTTGGACTTTTTAAAGACTCACAATTAATTTTTTTTAAATATTTATTGCTTAAATCTATTACATCTTTATCAATTTCACATATAAATATTTCTTTAATTGAATTATGTTTTAACACTTCAGAAGCAATTGCCCCATCGCCTCCACCAATAATCAAAACTTTTCTAATATTTCCATGAGATATGATTGGCAAATGACTTAGCATTTCCGAATAATAATAATGATCAAATTCTGTTATTTGCACTACCTTATCTAAAGTCAAAATTCTTCCAAAATATTTTGAGTCAAATATTAATATATTTTGGTATTTACTTTTTTGGCGAGCTATAATTTTTTCTATAGTGATAGTCTGATTATATTTTTTATATAGATTCTCTGTAAATTTTTTCATTTTATATAAATATAATTATTTTCTTGTTATCCATTGCTTACCCATTTTCCAGGTAAACATAGGACGGTTCTCTAATTTTCTTTTTATTAAAGAGATATCACCATTATATTCTATAAGTTCATTTATCATAAATTCTGTTACATCTGCCATTGGAAGTTTAGTTGCTGTTTTAAGAGGTATCCACTTGATTTCCACTAATTCACTTGTAGTTTTTATTTTTCCTAAGAGGTACTTTGCATCTGCCATAAAAAATCTCGCATGAAAACGTATAGGACTAAAAGTTGGTGTAATTGCTCTACCTAAATAAACAAGCTTTGCCAGATCTGGGACTAACCCTTTTTTTGACATAATGGTTATACCATTATTTATATTTTCATCATTTATATGCGAAACATTTTTGGATTTTTTACCTAATATTAAACCTGTTTCCTCAACAGTTTCTCTAATGGATGCAATTGCAAGAGCATTAGCAGCTTGAACATTATTAGAAACTACTAGCTTTTGTATAATATTATTATTTAATTTGGTAGTTTCAGGAATTTTGTAGTCACTTTTATCTAATACACCGCCAGGAAAAACCCATGCCCCTGGCATAAACCTAGTTTTTTCAGACCTTTTTCCCAATAATACTTTTACTTCTTTTCTAGTTTTTTTTAATAATACCAGGCTTGCAGCATCTCTAGTTCGTGCTATTTTAGTATCTTTTTCTTTTTTAGGAGTGAACTTTAGCTCTTTTTTAACCATACTTCTTGCGATATATTTTTTTTGCTGCATTATTTTATGTTTTTTCATTCTAAGAAGGTTATAATCTATTATATTTTATATATATTTATTATTCAAAGGTACACCGATTTATAAAAAAAGTTAGGAGTAAATTTTTGGAAGATAGTAAAACAGATAAACAACCTTTACAAAATTTATTATCTCATGAACTAGAGTTTAAATATGCTCAATCTAAAGAGGTTCTCCCTGGCATTAGGAGGATAGTAGCACCTAATCCTAGCCCTTATACTCTTCATGGGACTGGAACATATATAATTGGCTCAGGTGAGATTGCTATAGTGGATCCTGGACCAAATATACCTTCACATATTGAGGCTATAATGAATGAAACTAAGGGAGAAAAAATTACTCATATCTTAGTTACTCATACTCATGCTGATCATTCTCCCGCAGCAAAACCATTATCAAATTTAACCGGAGCAGTTGTAATGGGTTATGGGCCTCATGGAGAAAAAGAAGGTGAAGAAGGTGCTGACCTAAATTTTACTCCAGATTATATTATTCAAGATAATGAAGTAATCAAAGGAGCTAATTGGGAATTAGAATGTATACATACTCCAGGCCACACATCTAATCATATTTGTTATTCTGTTAAAGGTGCTAAAGCAGTTTTAACAGGAGATCATATTATGGGTTGGTCTACAACTTTAGTTTCTCCTCCAGATGGTAATATGAAGGACTATTTTTCTAGTTTAGAAAAAATGTTATTAAGAGATGAGGAATATTATATACCTGCTCATGGGGAAATAATTAAAAAACCAAAGAGATTTGTTAAAGCACTCATAGGGCATAGAAAAATGAGAGAGAAACAAATAAGAAAATATTTACATGCTAAAAATATATCTTATATTCCCGATTTAGTATCAAAAATGTACCCTACCCTCGATAAGCGTTTAATAAAAGCAGCAGGAAGATCTGTATTAGCACATTTATTACACATGAAAGAATTAGGTTATGTTAAATCTAGTGATAATGGCTGGTTTTTAGTCTAATTTATTAAAAAAAAGAGTTAATAGATGATTTCCGTTTATAGAGAATTTACTAATTTAAAAAATATTATAAAAGAATCAATAGTTGTAGTTGGTAATTTTGATGGACTACATCTTGGCCATAAAGCAGTTTTGGATTATGCTAAATCTCTTAAAAAAAACTCTCATGAAAAAATAGTTTTATTTACATTTTACCCTCATCCATTAAAAATACTTCGTCCAATTTATGCACCGAAAAACATTATTTCCTTTAGAAGCAAGGTTATAAAACTGAATGTATTAGGAATAGATATTATACTTGCCCAGCGATTTAATAAAAAATTTTCTAATATAACTGCAGATAATTTTATTAAAATAGTTTTATCTGAAGCTTTAAGGGCTAGACATATTGTAATAGGGGATGATTTTCGTTTTGGAAATAAAAGAAAAGGAGACGTAGATTACCTTAAATCACAAGAGAATATAAATAATTTTAAAGTACATATTATTAAAGAAATATCTAGTGAAAATGTTAGATGTTCATCCAGTCTCATAAGAGAAATGATTCTTAAAGGTAAAATGCTAGAAGTTAAAAAAGTATTGGGGCGTTTTCATGAAATAGAAGGTAAAGTTGTAAAGGGGGAACAATTAGGAAGAAAATTAGGTTTTCCTACTGCTAATGTGCATTATATAAATACAATTATTCCATGTGATGGGGTGTATGCTGGTTGGGTAAAATTTAATAGTAAAACTTATATGTGTGCAATATCTACAGGTTGTAGGCCACAATTTAAAGGAGAGAAAAGGTTTTTAGAGGCATATATTCTAAATTTTAGTGGAGATATTTACGGAACACGTATAAAAGTTTTATTGGTAAAGAAAATTCGTAATGAGGAAGTGTTCTCTAATATAGAGAATCTTAAAAAACAAATGAGTAAAGATTGTAAGGAAGTTATAAAAATATTAGAAGAAAACAAAATTTAATATTTTTAAGCACAATAAGGAAAATTGAATGGATTATAAGGATACAGTATTTTTACCTAAGTCAAGTTTTGGAATGCGTGGAGGTTTACCTCAGCGCGAGCCTGAAATGATTGATAGATGGAATAAAATTAATTTATGGGGTCAATTAAGAGAAATATCTAAGGATAAAGAAAAGTTTATACTTCATGATGGTCCTCCTTATGCAAATGGCCCAATTCATATAGGCACCTCTATGAATAAGATTTTAAAAGACATCATAAATAGAAGTAAACAGATGAGTGGTTATAACTCTCATTATATTCCTGGTTGGGATTGTCATGGCTTACCTATAGAGTGGCAAGTAGAACAGAATTATAAAAAAAAAGGGATTAATAAAGAAGAAATTCCGATTGCTGATTTTAGAGCAGAATGTAGAAGTTTTGCAGATAAATGGATTGGCGCCCAAATGGATGATTTTAAAAGATTATTTGTTTTAGCAGATTGGGATGATAAATATTTAACGATGAGTTTTGATGCCGAAGCACAAATTGTTAGAGAAATTGGCAAATTTATTGAAAATGGTAGTTTATATAAAGGTTCTAAACCTGTTATGTGGTCTCCCGTAGAAAAAACGGCTTTAGCTGAGGCAGAAGTTGAATACAAAGATATAGAGTCTACTGCAATAACTGTAGGATTTAAAGTATCAATAACTGAAGAGGAGATATTGCAGGAAGCTTATATTCCTATTTGGACAACCACACCTTGGACAATTCCGGCAAATAGAGCAATTGCTTATGGTAAAGAACTAGATTATATACTTATAAAGATTAAAAATAATAATGATAATAATCAAATTAAGATTGGGCAAAAAATTTTATTAGCCAAAGAAAGACTAGATAAATTTTTATTAGACACAAATATTACAGAATATGATTTGATATCAGAAATAAAAGGTGATTTTCTTGAAGGAACTATATGTAAGCATCCATTATATAAAGAAGGCTATTCTTTTGAAGTACCTTTACTAGAGGGAGATTTTGTTTCTACAGAACAAGGTACAGGCTTTGTTCATATTGCACCTGGTCATGGAGAAGATGATTTTGAATTAGGTCAAAAATATGGAATTCCAGTTCCTGATGTAGTAGAAGATGGAGGAACATATTTTCCTAATATTCCACTATTTGCAGGAGTTCATGTTTTTAAAGCTTTAGAGCCCGTTTGCGAGGCTTTAGAAAAGAATTTTTCTTTATTTGCTTCAGAAAAATATATACATAGCTATCCTCACTCTTGGAGATCTAAAAAACCAATAATTTATAGAGCTACACAGCAATGGTTTATATCAATGGAGAAGAACGATTTAAAAAAAATTGCTTTAGAATCTATTGATAATACTATTTGGGTACCTTCTGTTTCTAAAAATAGAATTAAATCTATGGTTAAGGATCGGCCAGATTGGTGTGTATCTAGGCAGAGAGTTTGGGGCGTTCCTATTACCGTTTTTTTAAATAAAAATACAGGAGAAATATTAAGAGATCCTGAAGTAATAGATAAAATTGCTCAAGCAGTAGAGGAAAAAGGAGCAGATGCTTGGTTTACTGAAGATCCTCAAAAATTTTTAGGAGATAAATATGATGCGAAGCAATATATGGCTGTCCAAGATATTTTAGATGTATGGTTTGATTCAGGCTCTACTCATTCTTTTGTTTTAAACAGAAATAAACAGAAATGGCCTGCTGATTTATATTTGGAAGGTTCGGATCAACATAGAGGATGGTTCCAATCTTCGTTATTAGAATCATGTGGTACCAGAGGAAGAGCACCATTTGAAGCAGTACTAACTCATGGTTTCGTGCTTGATGGTCAAGGGCGAAAAATGTCTAAAAGTATAGGTAATGTGGTTTCACCTCAAGAAGTTATAAAACAATCAGGTGCAGATATATTAAGACTTTGGGTTGCTATGACTGATATCACTGAGGATGTAAGGATTAGTCCAGAAGTTTTAAAAGGAGTAAGCGAATCTTATAGACGACTTAGAAATACTATTAGATTTACTATAGGTGCATTAAATGATTTTGATGAATCTGAGTCTATAGATGTAGATTTAATGCCAGAATTAGAGAGATGGGTTTTACATAGATTAAAAGAATTAGATTTATTATTAAAAAAATCTGTTACAAATTATACATTTCAAACCTTTTATAGTGAATTACATACTTTTTGTTCTTCAGACTTATCAGCTTTTTATTTTGATATAAGAAAAGATTCTCTTTATTGTGATGATTTTAATGACATTAAAAGAAGATCAAGTAGAACTGTTCTTTATGAAGTATTTAAATGCTTAACTACCTGGTTAGCCCCTGTTATTTGTTATACTGCAGAGGAAGCATGGTTAGCTCATACAGGATCAGACAATGAAGATAGTATCCATTTGAAACAGTTTCCAAATATTTCAGAAAAATGGTTAGATGACGACTTAAATAAAAAATGGGTTGATATTAGAAAAATAAGAAGAATTATTAATGGTGCTTTAGAATTAGCAAGGCAAGATAAGATAATAGGATCAAGTCTAGATTCTGAAATTAAATTATATGTTCAAGATAATGAATATATTTCTTTGATTGAATCAATTGATATTAATGAAATAGCTATTGTTTCAAAATATGAGATTATTGAAGGAAGTAATATTCAAGGCTCATATAAAGAAGATAGTTTAAAAGGCTTGGAAATAGTGGTCTCTAAAGCAAAAGGAAATAAATGTGTGAGATGCTGGAAAATTTTTGATAATTTTGCTTATTCTTCAGAAGACCCTTTATGTGAAAGGTGTACAAACGTAGTAAAATAGAAATGAAAAAAAATATTTATTTTTTAATATTAATGCTGGTTATTATTTTACTTGATCAAATTTCTAAGGTAAAAGTTTTGGGTTATATGTTAACTCATTCTGAAGAATTAGTTTTACTACCATTTTTAAATTTTACTTTAGTCTTTAATTCAGGAGTTGCCTTTGGAATATTTAGAGATTTTGGTCAATTAGTCCCTCATATATTTTCATTTATAGGGGTAGTATTTGGATTAGGATTAATATCATGGGCAATATTTAATAATAAACACCATCTTGCAATGACTTTAATTTCTGCTGGAGCATTAGGAAATGCTATAGATAGAATAAGGTTAGGGGTTGTTATTGATTTTATTGATGTTTATTGGAAAAATTTACATTGGCCAGCATTTAATATTGCTGATATTAGTATATGTATAGGAGCTTGTATTTTTTTATATAATGAATTTAATGAAGGTAAAAAAAGAAAGGTTTTAAAGTGAAAAGCACAAACTATAAATTATTTTTTAAAACTATATTAGTTGTTAATTTTTTATTTCTATATAGTTGTGGAGGTGTAAAAGAAAATATAGGCTTAATAAAAAAATCTCCTGATGAATTTCAAGTATATGAAAAAAAACCTTTATCAGTTCCTCCTACTTTTGAATTAAGACCTCCTCTAGATTCTGAATTAGCAACAGAAGATTCAGACTCAGATAATGTTATTTTTAGAGAAGAGGTAAATACTGATGAATCATTAACAATAGGGGATGAAGTTTTATTAATCTCAATAGGAGAGAAAGACACTGAAAAAGATATAAGAAAAGTCATTAATAATGAAAACTCTATAAGTGAAGTTAAAAAGCCACTTTTAGATAAAATATTAGATTTTGAACCTATATTTGAAGGAGAGAAAAAAGAAAGTACAATTAATGCTGAGGAAGAGAAAAAAAGAATTGAAGATTTAAAATCTGAATTAAAAGAAATAAAAAATAATTTAAAAGAAGATAATAATGTTCAAGAAGCTAAAAAAAATATTGAAGAAGTTAGACCAAATAATTCTTCTAAACAAGAAGATGAGGATAAATCATTTCTAGATGAGATTTTTGATTTTGATTTATTTAGTTCGGATAATGATGAACTAGAGTCTAAAAATCAAAGAGATAAAACTTTCTGGAACAAAAAAAAAGATAAAAATATTAATAATGAAAAAGAAGTAGTTTCAAGTGATAGAAAAGAAAGAATTGATTCTTCAAGGGAAGAAGATAAAATAATAGATGCAATAATTTCTGAAAAAGAGGGAAGTATAGATTAATAAAAATGGCTCAAAAAGAAAATTATATTTTTAATTCTGCTAATTGGGAAATTGACAATGAGTTGTTAAATAAAACTAATGATATACTTTTTAAATTTAGAAATGATATTAAATCCAATAAAATACCAATATTTTCTTTAATTAATTCAGACGAAGATATTGAAGAAATTATACGAAATGTAAAATATTTTACTTTCAATAATAAATTAACTGACTTTATTTTAATAGGAACTGGAGGTTCTAGTCTAGGAGCTGAGGCTTTAATTCAAGCAAATTTAAATAATCCTACAAATAACAAAATAAATTTTCACGTATTAAATACACTGGATTCAAATTCGGTATCTAAAGTATTAGATACTATAAACCCTAAAACTTCAAAATTTCTTGCAATTTCTAAATCAGGCAAAACCACAGAAACAGTAGCTTTGTTATTAGTGGTTATTAACTGGCTATCCTCGAATAGTATTAAAATTGAAAACGCTGGTATGGTTATGTGTGAAGATATAAATAATCATGCAAACGACCTTATGAAAATTGTTAATCAATATGGCTTAAAAGTTATTGAGCATGAAAATATTGGAGGGCGTTTTTCTGTTCTTTCTTCTACTGGCTTATTACCTGCAGCCATAATGGGAATTGACCCTTATTCTATAAGAAATGCTGCTAGAAGATCATTAAGAAATATCTTTGAAAATACCTCATTTATATTAAGCTCTTCAGTTTTCTCTAGGGTTAATAATATGGGTGGAAAATTAAACTGTATTATTCATTATGGAGATGCTTTGGCTTCTTTTGTTAGTTGGTATAAACAATTATGGAATGAATCATTAGGAAAAGCTTCTAAAGGGTCTTTTTTAATAACTGGTAAAGGAAGTATAGATCAACATAGTCAATTACAGATGTGGCTAGATGGACCAAATATTGCAAATTATACTTTTATTAAGGTAGAGAAAAGTGAAGGTTATAAAATATTATCAGATGATAAAGAACTTTTATTATCAGGACTAACACTTGAAACGCTACAGAATATTATGGCAGATTCTACTTATACTGCATTAAAAGATAATAATAGGTCTGTAAGAATGATTAGTATTTCAGAAATTACAGTTGAGAGTGTTGTTGAATTAATGGTTAAACTTATTTTAGAAGTTTTAGTTGTCGCAGAATTAACTGATGTGGATCCCTATACCCAAAATGCAGTTGAAAAAATTAAAATTAATATATCTAAAAGATTAAAAAATATATGAATAATATAAAAAAATTACCTGAAAATTTAATAAATCAGATTGCTGCAGGAGAAGTTATAGAAAGACCAAGTTCCGCTCTAAAAGAATTAATAGAAAACTCTATTGACGCAGCAGCAACTGAAATATCTATATATCTATCTGATGGAGGAAAAACCTTAATTGAGGTAGTTGATAATGGTAAAGGTATGACTCTTGATGATTTAAGCATGTGTTTAGAGAGACATGCAACATCAAAAATTAGTGATGGTGATCTTATGTGCATTGATTCCCTGGGTTTTAGAGGGGAAGCTCTTCCTTCAATTGGGTCTATTGCTAATTTATGTATTGAGTCATTTGATAAATCAAAGAGTGAGGCTTGGAAAATATCAATAATTAACAGTAAAAAGCATGTTGAGCCATCTATTATTAGATTTGGTACAAAGGTTACAATTACTGATTTATTTTTTAAAGTTCCGGCAAGGTTAAAGTTTTTGAAAACTAATGGAACAGAAATACGTTATTGTAAAGAAGTAGTTAAGCATTTGGCTATGTCTCATCCTACAATCTCATTTACCCTTACAATTGATTCTAAAAAAATATTTTACTGGGATAAGAGTGAGAGGAACAATTTTGAGGGAACAAAAAATAGATTAAATCAAGTGATGGGAGAAGATTTTATCAATAGTTCTGTTTCTGTAGAAATGGAGCGAGATGGATTAATGTTAGCGGGAATGGTAGGCATGCCGACCTTAAACCGAAATACAGGAAGAGAACAGTATTTATTTGTAAATAATAGACCTGTAAAAGATAGAAATTTAATTGGAGCCCTTAGAGGTGCTTATAAAGGTTTAATAGAAAATAATCGTTTTCCGGTAGCTGTACTATTTATAGATATAATTCCTCAAGATGTAGATATAAATGTACATCCAGCTAAAGCTGAAGTTAGATTTAAAGATTCCGCAAAGGTTAGATCAATAATTGTATCTGGAGTTCGCAAATCTCTGGAGAGTGCTGGATTGAATACTGCAACTGAAATTTCTAACGCTTTGATAGATAAAATGAGTTTTAGTACAAAATCAATTAATGAAATTAGTTATGATTCTAATAATTTAGATTTAAATAATATAAATATATCACCTTCTTCCAGATTTACCGAAAATTTTGATAGTGACAGTTTTGAGAAGAAAAAAACTTATCCTTTAGGATCAGCCATAGCTCAAGCACATGGGACTTATATAATTTCAGAAAATGAAAACGGACTTATATTAATTGATCAACATGCGGCACATGAAAGGATTGTATTAGAAAAAATTAGAGCGGGTTTTTTAAATAGTAATATACAAAAACAAATATTACTTATACCTGAAGTAATTGAATTAACTGAGGATCATTTTGATGTAATTATCAAGCAGAAAGATAATCTATTAAAATTAGGATTAGCAATAGAAGAATTTGATACAAATACAATTCTTGTTAGGGAACATCCTGCTATTTTAGATAAGGTTAATTTTTCTACTTTAATAAAGGATATAGCAGATGAGATCATTAACTTTGGCAGTGAATTTATTTTATCTGAGAGATTAGATAATATATGTGGGAATATGGCTTGTCATTCAAGTATTAGATCTGGAAGGCTGTTATTAACTTCAGAAATGAATGCTTTACTTAGAGAAATGGAAGTTACTCCAAATTCTAGCCAATGTAATCACGGAAGGCCTACTTTTATAAAACTAAGTGTTAAAGATATAGAAAAATTATTTGGAAGAACTTAATATTTTTTTAAGATAACTATTTCACTAATTCCTTGTTCTTTTTTCTCAATAACCTCAATATTTTTATCTAATTTTAGAGGCGAATTTTTATGTTTTTCATATACATAAAGTGTATGTTCTTTCATCAAGTTAGACTTTATCCATTTTTCTAGAATAGTAGAAAAGTTTTTAATATCGTATGGAGGGTCAAAGAAACATAGGTCATATTTATTTTTACTATTTATAGGGTTCAAAGCATCACTTTTTATAATATTAGTATTTTTTTCTTCCTTTAAAATTTGAATATTTTTTGTAATAGTTTCAATAGCCTCTGGCGAGTAGTCTATAAAGGTACAATATTTACATCCCCTAGATAGAGATTCGAGCCCTAACGCGCCACTGCCAGCAAAAATATCAATAACTTCCATATTAATAAAACTTTTAGGTAAGTGCTTTGAATGTAGTAAGATATTAAATATAGACTCTCTTAGCCTAGATGAAGTTGGTCTAGTATTAAAACCATGAGGAGTATGAATATATTTTCTTCTATGTTTACCTCCAGATATTCTAATCACAATCCACCTATACTCCTTATAAATAAATTCAATTCTTTTTCTTCAATATTGATTAGTTCACCTCTTTTTAGGTTTTTTAAGTGAAATGGGCCAAATTGAACTCTTATTAAATCATTAATGAATAGATCATAATATTCCATAATTTTTCTAATTTCTCTATTCTTTCCTTCGTAAAGTTTAACATTTAACCATGATATTTTTTCTTTATTTTCTATTATATCTATATAAATTGGCCCATATTTTATATTGTTAATAGTTAAACCTTTGGATAATTGTTTTTTATTTAATTTTTTTACATTACCATGAATCTTAACTTTATAATTACGTTCAATTTTATTTAGTGGTAATTCTAAATGTCTTTTTAATTTGCCATTATTGGTTAATAATAATAATCCTTCAGTATTATAATCTAATCTTCCAACATAATGAAACTGCTGCATATTTGCAGGAAGAAAATTATATATAGTTTTTCTTTTTTGTGGATCATTTTTACTGACTATGACTCCTTTAGGTTTATGAAAAACAAATAATTTTGTTTTAGTAGAGCTTTTAAGCATTATATTTTTAATAGTAATTTTGTCATTTTTGCTTACAAAAAATGCAGGTGTTAATATTTTACTTCCATTTACTTTTACTTCACCCATTAAAATTAATTTTTCAGCCTGTCTTCTAGAGCAGTAGCCTGTCGAGGCAATACTTTTAGCTATTCTCTCTAATTTTGTATCTTTTATCATAATAATTTAACAAGATTTTATAAATGCTTTTAGTAATAATTTATCACTATTTTGAATGAAGAATTCGGGATGCCATTGAACACCAATACAGAAATTCATGCTAGGGTCTTCTATTCCTTCTATTACCCCATCATGAGAAAAAGCATTAATTACTAATCCTTTACCTGGTTTTTTTACTGCTTGATGGTGAGCACTATTAACCATTATATTATTTTGAGATATTATACTATGAAGTTTAGTATTTTTTTTTATAGTTATGCTATGTCCTGCTTCATTTCTAGGATTGATTTGTTCATGTTCTAAAGAATTTTCAATTTCATCAGGTATATGTTGTATTAATGTTCCTTTATAAAGAACATTTATTAGTTGTTCTCCACCACAAATACCTAATAGAGGCTTATTATTTTCAAGCATAATTTCTGAGGCAAGCATTTCAAATTTTGTTCTTTGCTCTTTTAATTTAACTGTTTTATGAATAGTATTTTCTCCAAATATATTAGGATTAATGTCAAAATTGCCTCCAGTAATTAATAATCCATCTACCTTTTTTAGAAGTAAATTAATATCATTAGTGTTATGAGGGATGCCTATTGCTATTCCACCACATTCTTCAATAGCAGTGAAATAATTTTCCCTTATAGCGTACCAAGGAAATTTAGAATATTCCTTACTAGTTTCATAATCTAATGTTAAAGCAATTATAGGTTTTGACATAATACCCAATATTTTTATTATATATTACTAGATATATGCTATTTTATGTAATCATGGAAAATAATAATTATAAAAAATTTATGTTATTAGCCATTGAAGAGGCAAAATTAGCATCAAAAAATGGAGAGGTTCCTGTTGGCGCAGTGACCGTTTATAATAGTAATGTAATTGCTAAATCAGGTAACCTAATGGTTAAGTATTCGGATCCACTGATGCATGCTGAAATGATAGTTTTAAAAAGGTCTTCAGAAATTTTAGCTAATATGGGATTATCGATAAGACATGAAAAGTTGGATATATATGTAACTTTGGAGCCTTGCGCTATGTGTGCCCAAGCAATTTCTTTATGTCGAATTGCAAATTTATACTATGGGGCTGATGACCCTAAAAGTGGAGGTGTTAAATATGGCAGTAAAGTATTTGAACATAGTACATGTCATCATAAACCGAATGTATTTAGTGGAATTGAAAAAGAAAAGTCTAAAGAATTACTCCAAAAATTTTTTAAAAAACTAAGAAATTCAAATATATAGATTAGTTTTCGCCTATATCTTTTCTATAAAATCCTTCATCCCATTTAATATTTTTTATAGCACTATATGCTAAAATTCTTGCTTTATTCATGGATTCCGCATTAGCTGTAACTGATAAAACTCTACCTCCATTGGAAACTAGATTTTGATCAGAGTCTATTTTAGTCCCAGCATGAAATACTTTTATTCCTTTGATATTATTTGCCTCTGAAATACCTTTTATTATTGACCCATTTTTGTATTTTCCTGGATAACCTTCTGTTGCCATAACGACAGTTAATGAAACTTCATCGTAAAATCTAATATGGAAGTTATTAAGTGTGTGATCAACAGCTGCAAGAATAGCTTCAAATAAATTAGATTTAATTCTACTTAGAATTACCTGACATTCTGGATCTCCAAACCTTACATTATATTCTATTAGCTTTGGCCCTTCATTTGTGAGCATTAAACCTGCATATAGTATTCCTTGGAAAGGAGTTCCCCTTTCATGCATTACTGCTAATGTAGGCTTTATAATATTATTTAAAATATGCTCATTATCTTTTTCAGAAAGGTTAGGTGTAGGAGAGAATGCTCCCATGCCTCCTGTATTAGGTCCAGTATCACCATCTCCTACTCTTTTATGATCTTGTGCATTAGTTAGAGGTATTGCATTCTTTCCATCACATAAGGCAAAATAACTTGCTTCTATTCCTTCAAGATATTCTTCAATTAAAACTGTTTTTCCTGCTTCACCAAAAATTCCTTTAAATAAGTTTTCAATTGCTAATATTGCCTCATCTTTATTTTTTGCAATTATTACACCTTTGCCTGCTGCTAATCCATCAGCTTTAATAACTATAGGAGTATTAATATTTTTTATATAATTTATTGCATGATCTTGATTGGTAAAAGATTCGTAATTTGCAGTTGGAATATTTGCTGCTTTACATATTTCTTTAGTAAATTTTTTAGATCCTTCAAGTTTTGATGCCTCTTTTGAAGGACCAAAAGCCTTTATATTAACTTTATTTAAATCATTAATTATCCCATTAACTAATGGAATTTCTGGGCCTGGAATAACTAAATCAATTTCTTCTTTTAAGGCTAGAGAGATAATATCTTCATTATTATTAATATTTAAATCTATACATTCAGCTTCTTCTTTTATTCCTGGGTTTCCAGGAGCACAGATTAATTTTGTTATTAGTGGAGAGTTAGCTAATGACCAACACATTGCGTGTTCTCTTGCACCACTTCCTAATACTAATACCTTCATTTATTATTCCTATTTAATATTCATGATGTTAAAGTTTATAGCAATATATAACATTCTATTTTATTATTATTAAGTCTTTAATTGAGAAAGTAGTATATGAATTATAATAATACATATGAAAGCAATATCAAAGAATATACTGTTACAGAACTTAGTAATGCACTAAAGAAAACTTTAGAGGTTAATTTTGATATAATCCATCTTAGAGGAGAGGTTTCTGGCTTAACAACTGCTGCTTCTGGCCATGTATACCTTTCATTAAAAGATAAAAATAATTCTTTAATAGATGGTATTATATGGAAAGGACAGGCAAGTAGAATTAACTTTAAATTAGAAGATGGTATGGAAGTTTTGGTAATTGGAAGACTTTCAACGTATGCACCTCGGTCAAAATATAATATTATTATTAATTCTATTGAAATTGCAGGCGAAGGAGCATTATTAAAATTAATTGAAGAAAGAAGAAGAAAGCTTGCTGAAGAGGGATTATTTAAAGAAGAGTTTAAAAAAACCTTACCCTTTATTCCGGAAGTGATTGGAATTATTACAACTGATTCTGGTGCAGCTTTTGATGATATAGTTGTTAGAGTAAAACAGAGGTATCCTGTAAAAATTCTTTTTTATCCAGTAGCTGTTCAAGGACCTGGAGCAGCTGGTCAAATTTCAAAAGCTATTAACCAGATCAATAATCTATCTAAATTAAAAAAAAATATTCAAGCACCTGATATATTAATAGTAGGTAGAGGAGGCGGAAGTTTAGAAGATTTGATGGCTTTTAATGAAGAAGAAGTAGTGAGAGCTATATTTGAGTCTAAAATACCTATAATATCTGCAGTTGGCCATGAAATAGATAATTCACTATCTGATTATGTTGCGGATGTTAGAGCTCCTACCCCTACAGCAGCTGCAGAGATAGCTTTACCAGATATAAGTGTGGTTAAAAAAAATATAGATGTTTTTTCTAATACAATTTTCTCTTCTATTCAGAATAGAATTAATTTTAATAAAGAAAAATATAAAAAATATATTTTACCAAATTTTTTTAAAATTATTGAAAATAAAATACAAAGTTTAGATATAAAAAATAGTGAGTTAATTTATAAAAAAAACTCTTTTTTTGAGAGCACTAAAAATAAAATTTCTCAAAATAAAATAGAATTTCATTCTCCATTAAATTATTGCAAAAACCAAATGCTAAATTTATCTTCAAAGGCCAAGCTATTAGGTTCCGTTTATAAAAATTTAATAGATAAAAAGTATTATCTATTTGCTAATAAACCTGAAAGTATAAACGAGAAATATAATAAAATTATTACTTCTATGCGTCTGAAATATATTAAGTCTTCTTCAGCTTTAGAAGCTTATAATTATACAAATATTCTTGAAAAAGGTTTTGCTTTAATAAAAAATGAAGATAACCAATCTATAATAAGATCAAAAAGTGTAACTAAAGATACAAAAGCTAATATACATTTTTATGATGGAACAATAAAAGCATTATTAAAAAAAAAAGGTAAATAATATATTGATAAAATTTTTTGTGGTCTTTTTATGTTTATTTTTTTTATCTAATAATTTAATAGCTAATGCTAAAACTACTATAAAAGGAGATATAATAGCTGGAGGTATAATTTTGGTTAATACCTTTCCTGGAGCTAGTGCTCGTTTAGACGGAAATGATATATTAGTTTCTGATCAGGGAATTTTTATAATAGGATTCCAAAGAGATCCAAACCCTATACAAGTTTTAGAGATAATTCATGAAAATAAATTAAAAGATAAGATTATATTAAATGTAACTAAAAGGACATATAATATTCAAAGAATAAATGGTATTGAAAAAGAAAAAGTTGATCCGCCAAAATCATTTTTAGATAGAATATATTTAGAACGTAAAAGTGTAAAAGAATCTAGAAATAAAGCTATATTAATTGAAAAACTTTTTTACAATAATGGCTTTAACGTTCCTGCTATTGGACCAATTTCGGGTGTCTATGGCAGTCAAAGGATACTTAATGGTAAAGCAAAGAGTCCACATTATGGAATAGATATAGCTCTTCCTGAAGGTGATAGAGTTTTTGCCCCGATGGATGGAATAGTATTATTTACTCATAATGATTTATATTTTAGTGGTGGAACTATTATAATTGGTCATGGTCAAGGGTTAACTACTTCTTATCTTCATCTTAGTGACATTTCAGTTAAAAATAATGATCTTGTTAAGAGAGGTGATTTAATTGGTAATGTTGGTTCTACTGGAAGAGCGACGGGTCCTCATTTACATTGGGGAGCAGAATTAAATGGAAAAAGACTTGATCCACAATATTTAAAAGTATTTC
>CENZ01060802.1_pt1 | contig 20250 bp, 19 predicted proteins | sample 361341 | NCBI WGS metagenome assembly CENZ01 (sample SAMEA2619782, study PRJEB7988) | marine metagenome | biome: marine biome (ENVO:00000447); feature: deep chlorophyll maximum layer (ENVO:xxxxxxxx); material: "saline water (ENVO:00002010), including plankton (ENVO:xxxxxxxx)" | depth 50 m
TGCCATTTTCGTTCTACTGGGCGCTGTCCATGGCGGCACGGTAATCGCTCAATCCGCGGGCGATGAATCGCTAGAGGATTCTACGGTCGTATTCGAGGCGGACTTCTTTGACCAGTTTCAGCCGGTGTCTGTAAATGACATGATCGATCGCATCCCGGGCATCGGCCTGGCGCTTGGCAGAGGCGGCGGTGGTGGACGTCGAGGCATCGGCGGAGGCGGTAACGAAATACTTATCAATGGCCAGCGCATCACCGGCAAGTCAAATGATAGTCGTGATCAACTGCGCCGAATTGCTGCCGATCAGGTGCAGTATATTGAAATCATTCGCGGCACCTCTGAAGAGATCGATGTCAGGGGTGGCAGCCAGGTTGTCAATATCGTCCTGGTTGAAGCTTCCTCTCGATCAAGTGTCAACGCAGAGGTGAATGCTGACCTGATTCAGGATGGCACCATCGCGCCAGGCGGTCGCTTTTCCTACACTGGCCAGACCGGAAACCTAAACTATGTTTTCGCAATGGAGTCCGAGCCCAGATATCGCAAAAACGATACCTTTGAGGTCAGCCGCGACGCTGCCGGTAATTTGTTGGAAGTGCGGGAAGAAAACATTATTCGTGACCAGGACGATCTGCAGGCCAGCATGAACCTGGGCTACCAGTTTGAAAACAGTATTGTGCAGTTCAACGCCCTGTTCGGACAGACCAGTCCGCCCACGTCCGTTCGCCGGACAATTACTGATTTTCGCGGCAGCGAAGTAAGCGTCAATAACGTCCGCGAGGGCAACCAGTTTGACCGGGATAACTGGGAAGTGGGCGGTGACTTTGAGTACGATTTTTCAGCGGGCAGCACCTATCGGGTGCTGTTTCTGGTCAATGATGCTGAAAGCGATTTTACCCGGGAACGTTTCGATGTGCTCGATACTGGCGATGACAAGAATTTGTTCCTGCGAAGCCTGGGGCGCAATCGTGAACGCATTATGCGCACTTCCTACACCTGGAACGTCGCCGCGGAACAGGCTCTCGAACTTGGCGTCGAAGGCGCTCAAACTATTCGCAACAATGGGCTGCTGGTTGGCTCTCGTTTCAACCAAGGTCCAGCTTCAGACCAAACCGGCGGCCTCCCTTCCTCCGAGATAGACAATGCGTTTTCGGAAATCGAAGAAATGCGTTTTGAATACTTCGGTATTCATAACTGGCAATTAAATGATCGGATGGCTCTGGAAAGCCAGTTGATCTATGAAGATTCAACCATTGAGCAGTCTGGAGATGTAAACAACGCCCGCAGTTTTGGCTTCTTGCGTCCCAGGGTTGACTACCGTTTCGACATCACACCCACCATGCAGTTCAGGGCCACTGTCGAGAAAGAAATATCACAGCTGAGCTTTTCTGATTTTAGCGTGTCTCAAGATAACAGTGACGATGACCAGAACATTCAGGGCGGCAACCCTGATGTAGTTCAGGAACAGTCGTGGCGCTATGACTTCAATCTTGAATACCGTCTACCTGAAGGACTCGGAGTAGTTAACACTCAGCTCTATTACCGCGACATCGAAGATGTCATTGGCCGAATCGATGTCTCCACCTCTGAAGACAATCTGCTTTCAGCCCGGGGCAATATCGGTGATGGTCAGCGCTATGGCATCAATGTCGAAGCAAGTTCCAAGCTCAGCTATCTGGGGTTGCCTAACGCCCTGGCCACAATGCGAGTCGGATTCGGTGACTCCAAGGTAATTGACCCCTTCTTGAACCGCGAACGCCGCATGCGATATCCCGGTCGCTGGTCAACTCGCGCAAGTTTTCGCCATGACTACCAGCCCTGGAATTTCAGTTACGGCTTCAACTACAGCTGGTCTGATCAGCAGGGACTACAGCGGGTTAATTTTGACCTGTTTGATACAGAGCGTGATTTTGAGGAGTACAACCTCTCCCTGTTCCTGGAGAAGCGAGCTTCCAATGGCGTCACCTTCCGTTTCGACGTTCAAAATGCGAACGACCGCGAATCATGCCGCACCCGAACCCGCTACGAGGGTCGCATCACCAGCGGCGTGATTGAAGAGATCGAAGATTACTGTCGAACCGAAGGCATTCGCTATGCTTTTCGAGTGCGACATACCTTCTAGAGAGAGCTTCCCTGGTTACAGAATACCCGCTTGGAGCAGAGTTTTTAACCGCCGATTTGCTACGGATGACAATCAGACCAGGCCAAGTAGTAGCAATCAAACCCCCTATAAATTTGTGTGAACCGGTATCGGATTACCATACCCTCTCAGCTCCTCAATCGATGGGTCGCTAGGCCTCCCGCGCAGACATCGCCTATAGAGTGGTGGGCAAATAGACCGGCTGGGCCACCGATAATCTTGAATGGGTCGAACAGCATAAGGCCCCCGGTCCTTGCTGACCTCAGTTAATATTCTGAATCTTCTGGTTTTGAAGAAGCGGCTTCCTCGGTCACCAGCTCTTTGACTTGTGGGCGGCGACGACGGCGTGCTTTCTTGGGCACCATGTCGCGCATATATTCCATCTTGCCAAAACATAGTAGCTTGTCATCTGGCTCCAGCACCCGATCACCCCGCGGATTTGGAATCACCTTATTACCGCGATAAAGAGTGAGGACATTAATATCAAGTTCGGGCAGGCTAGTCTCTTTTATTGATTTACCAACGAAATTTGAGCCATCGGGCACAAATATTTCTGTGACCCCGTACCCCTTGCTTACCGTGAGTCGCTGACGCAGATCGATCTCTGGGAAGTCTACTTGAGCAGCTATATAGTCGATCACGGCGCCTGCGATATCCAGGTCAGTGCAGGTTTCAATGCCTTCCAGGCCGGGCGAAGAATTGACCTCCATAATTTGCGGGCCATCCTTGCCTTCCAGCATATCTACACCGGCCACCCGCAATCCCAATATTTGAGCAGCGCGGACGGCTGTTTCCCGATACTGTTCGTCTAATTCAACAGCCTCAGCGACTCCGCCGCGGTGTACGTTGCTCCTAAATTCCTGGCCCTGGGCGATCCGGCGCATACTTGCCACTACACGATCACCAACGACGAATGCTCGAATGTCCTTGCCTTTACTCTCGGCAACGAATTTCTGCACCAGCACGTTCTGCTTCTGACTCTGTAGCAATTCAATAATACCTTCGGCGGCCTTGCGAGATTCCGCCAGCAGCACGCCGATACCCTGCGTACCTTCGATCAGTTTGATCACCACAGGCGCCCCACCGACGCGCTCAATCGCGGGAATCACATCTTTCTTATCCTTAACAAACGTGGTCTTGGGAATGCCAATATGATGGCGACTTAGAATCTGCAGGCTGCGAAGTTTATCCCGCGAATTCAAGATACCGTGGGCAGTATTGGCACAGAACACATCCATCTGTTGGAACTGTCGCACTACGGCTGTTCCAAAGTAAGTAATTGATGTACCGACTCGCGGCAGCACAGCATCATAACTACTCAACGGTTTTTGCCGATAGTAGAGATCAGGGATCCCTTTACGCAGATCGATCGCAAACTTGAGGGTGTTGAGAATCTTTACTTTGTGATCACGCTGCAGCGCCGCCTCTTTGAGCCGGCGTGTACTATAGGCGCTTGGCGCACGGGAAAGGATCGCAAGTTTCATGGTAGACTCGTCTCCCTATCTACTCAAAAATTAATGTTTAGGCTGCTATGCTTTTTCCAAGTCTATCGTTATGGTTACTAATTACTAGCTTAATTGAGGGATCAGTAATTGAGTGACCCCATCATCATTGGCTGGCGCGAATGGGTTGGATTGCCAGAACTCGGCATAAAACAAATCAAGGCAAAGGTAGATACAGGGGCTCGCACCTCAGCACTACATGCCTTTGAGATCAAGCCATTTTCAGAAGGCGGTGTTGAGCACGTCGAGTTCCGTCTTCACCCGATGCAACGCGACCTGGAAACCATTCAGGTTTGTCGGGCGCCAGTGATAGACCAGAGGACAGTAACCGATTCTGGTGGCCACAAGGAAGACCGCTGGGTAATCGCAACCTCAGTTACTATCGGGCCCCACACTTTGCCAATAGAAATGACACTTACATCCAGAGATGAAATGTTATTCAGGATGTTACTTGGGCGCACCGCCATAAAAAATATCGCGCTGGTGAATCCGGCCAGATCCTATCTTGTGGGTAAGCGAAAGCGCAAAACGAAGCCAGGCCGTTAAGATTGAACCTGTTATCCCTATATAGCCAAACAAGTCCTCTTAAATTCTACCTTGACGAATAGCAGACCTGGTTTATGAACAGAATGCAGAATTATGGATAAAATTATTGTAGGTGGGGAAGAAATCAAACCGGGTCAGCGCAGGACTCTGGAGATTGCTGTCCCCAGCCTTTATACGCACACTCAACTCGAGATGCCGGTGCAGGTGATTCGGGGCAAGAAACCGGGCCCCTGCCTGTTTATCTCCGCAGCAATTCATGGCGACGAAATCAATGGCGTTGAGATCATCCGCCGAGTCCTAAATCAAAAAGCCATTAACCGACTGCGAGGCACTCTAATTGCCGTGCCGGTGGTCAACATTTTCGGATTCATCAATCAATCCAGATACCTTCCAGATCGACGCGACCTGAACAGATCTTTTCCAGGCTCTGAGTCGGGCTCTTTGGCGTCACGACTCGCGCAGCTATTTTTAAATGATGTGATTGCCAATTGTACCCATGGAATTGATTTGCACACCGCAGCCGTGCATCGCGAGAATTTTCCCCATGTCCGGGCAGTGATGGATGATGAGGAAACCAAGCGATTGGCCCATGCCTTCGCTTCACCGTTGATCCTGGGTAGTGAAATCATCGACGGCTCTTTGCGAAAAGCCGCTGAAGCGCTTGGGATAAGCATCATAGTTTATGAGGCTGGCGAAGCGCTACGCTTCAACGAGGTTGCAATCCGCGCTGGCGTTCGAGGCGTCATGTCGGTAATGCGCGAATTAGATATGCTTCCACCATTGAAGTCATCAAGAAAACCGCCAAAAACGTTCCTTGCTTTGGCTAGCTCCTGGGTGAGGGCACCACAGAGTGGTATTGTCAGACTGATCAAGCCACTGGGCTCGCGGGTCAAAGAGAATGAGGTGCTGGGTGTCCTGGCAGACCCCTTTGGAGAGGCGCAGCAGGAAGCACTGGCACCATTCGACGGCATTGTCATCGGGAAGACCAACCTACCGCTGGTGAACGAGGGGGAGGCCCTTTTCCATGTGGCCAAGGTTGATCAACCCGCCTCGGCTGAGCTCCACATTGAGCGCTTTCAGAACCGGCTTGATCCAAGTCTAGATGACGGCAACAATTCTGAGCCTGCTTTGAACTAACTCAGGTCAGCTAGCATGACTGCGCTGATAACAGTCTCGTAAAACTCGCTGTCTAACTGACACGTTCGTTTTAGGCAGCGCAAAAAGCTTTGCTCCCAATTGAGCATGTGAGGTATTGCGTTTAGGCAACTTGTGTAGGCCTGATACCGAAACAGCAATTCAACGGCGTTTAATTAGACATTGGCTATCGGCAGCTGATATCAGCTTCTGATCATGGTTATCTTTTTATCGCGGCAAAATTCTCCTAAGCAGAGTTCAACCAACTGGCGGCACTCACATCACTATCTTGAATTTGAGTCCATTGAGCCGGGGGCTAACCTGATCACGCGGTTAAGTTGCACAGCTTTCTTTTTCTTTGCTCTGCGCGCCACCATGTTGAGTAGTTCAACCACAACCGAAAAAGCCATGGAAAAGTAGATGTAACCACGCGGCACATGGAAGTCCAATCCTTCCGCCACCAGGGTTGATCCAATCAGGATTAGAAATGCGAGGGCAAGCATTTTAAATGTTGGATTCGCCTCAACAAATTGCCCAATTGGCCTCGCCAGAACCAGCATAACCAGCATTGAAACCAGAATTGCCGCAACCATGATCGCGATGTGGTCGACTAGTCCGATTGCCGTGATTACCGAATCCAGTGAGAACACCATATCAATGACGCCAATTTGCGCGATTACAGCACCGAAGCTGGCGTGAACGACGTTGCGCGAGTCGTCTTCTATCACTTCAAGACTGTCATGAATCTCATGGGTGGATTTTGCCAGCAGAAACAGGCCGCCACCAATCAGTATCAAGTCTCGACCAGAGATCTCGTTACCAAATAATGTAAGCAATGGTGTAACCAGGCCAATTAACCAACTCAATGCAAACAGCAGACAGAGACGCATGATCAGAGCGAGTCCTATTCCCAAGCGGCGTGCTCGCTCCCTTTCCTGGGGCGGCAAGTTGCCAACCAGAACGGAGATAAAAACAATATTGTCTATCCCAAGCACAATCTCGAGCGCGATAAGCGTCATCAGTGCAATCCATGTTTCGGGGCTCGCAAACAATTCGAGCATGAAAAGTCTCCTTAAATGTATTCGAGTGCTTGACGCGAAAAGTTGATCTCGGTGCGGTGGTAATTGGATGATTGTCCGACAATTCTATCAGCCGCAACAGGAAATTCTCGCAGACTCGCTCTGTCTGACTGGCGCCTGAACCACGAACCTTAATCAAACTACTAACAACCTCAATCAGCGCATATGTATCTCATCCCCGCAATGTAAACAGTTCAAAAGTAGACGCCCCGTCGCAATCAAGGTTTACCCTACTGTGTTTGGGCCGCATAATGAGGGATGTGATTGGGGCAGCAGCAAGATTCGAGGCCACATGCGCCAAGCTCGATTCCCCAAGACCCTGATAACAGAAGAACAATAAGCAGCCAGCCCATGCTCACCACACTGGAGAATACATCACTTGCACTTTGGGTCGGAGAATCACTCTGGGCTTATCCTTCGCTGCTGGCCTGTCACATTGTTGGCTTGGCCATCGTTGCAGGCATCTTTTCCATGCGGGATTTGAAACTGCTTGGATTTTTTCCAACGCTGGATATCGCAGCATTCCGCCACCTGCTGCGACTCGCCCTGCTTGGCTTTGCCATCAATGCGATTTCTGGCTTTCTCTTATTCAGCTCCCAGGCCACTTATCTTGCTACCAGCATCCCGTTTCTTAGCAAACTCGTTTGCATCGCGGTGGGGATGAGTACGGCGCTAGTGCTGCAGAGCAGGCTTTCCTTTCAGCTGGTATCAGGGTTGGAATCAGCCAGTGTAGACCGCGCCACGCAGCTGCTGGCGGCACTATCACTTTCAGTCTGGGTCGGTGCCATCATAGCTGGCCGGCTGATCGCCTATATCTTCTAGCCCCATGTGGAATCTACTCGCCAGTCTTGCCGACGGAGGTTCACTGAATCAATGGATTCAGGAAACCTACTGGCTATGGCCGGTCATGGAGATCATCCACTTTATCGGTCTGGTGCTCTTGCTTGGCGGCTTGATTGTGGTGGACTTACGCATGGCGGGTCACCTGCGAGTCATAAAGCCAAACGCCACTCACCAGCTGTTACCGTTTGTGATAGCTGGTTTTGTGCTTAACCTGGTAACCGGCACGCTATTTTTCGTGGGCGATCCGGGCCGCTATTCCATCAATATAGGATTTCAGATCAAGATGGTGCTGGTGGGTCTCGCCGGATTGAATGCGCTGTTTTATCACTTGAAAGTCAGCCCGATTATGTCGAACTGGGATCACGAAGCAGACTCACCCTTGCTGGCAAAATGCGTAGCCTACACCTCATTGACTGTCTGGACTGGCGTCTTGCTGACTGGCCGCCTGATTCCCTATGTGGGAACCGGCTAGCCAGTCTGTTTGCTAGTCATACTTCGAAGGAAAAAAGCGCACTGAAGTACGCGAGGCTTCAGGATCGCAGTCATAGGGCTGCAGCCTGTAGTCTGGCCCGGCGGGCAACCAGCGCGTGGTGTATCCGGTAGGCTCCAGCAGGAACATGGGATCTGCAAGGGTAAGAGTCATCTTCAGCTCTTCGCCCTCACGCCAATAGCGTTCGGTCACGACTTTTTGCGCTGAAGAAGGAATGCCGTTGTAGTCGTCAAATCCGGCGATATCGAAGACAAAATGGGTCGTGGTCACAAACAGAGAGCCGTCTTCATAGTGGCCGGTTGAAAAGCCCTGAATACTGAAATCCGTGGCTTTGGGCTCCCTCCCATCCAACCAAACCGTACGCAGCTGATCGTCTTTCTCATAGCGCAGCAGCACGCGATCTGGCCACTGGGTAATCTGCATTGCGTAGGGATCGTATTGTATGGCCGGTGAAGCCGCAGGCTGGCAATCATACTTGGGCGCCATGGTTTCTTCCCATGCTTCCTGGTAAGCCAACGCGCGAGCGTTCAGCTTGGGGAAGTTGTCCTCGCCCCAGGGCACATCCACGCCATTAACCGGGCGCACACTGAATCCGCCATCCCAGATACCGGATAAGTCAGGAATTTCAGCGTCGCTCTGGGCGACAATTGCCGTTGCGCTGGCGGCAACCAGAAAGCCTAGTGCTGCCGTAACAGCTAACTTGTTATTCTTGTTCATGCTCTTGCTCCCCGGTGTTGGTCTAGTTGGTGTTGGCTTCACGGACGCGGCCGCCTTCCAATACAGGGCCGCCGTCTTCCCGGGTCATACGCACGCAGCACAGACCGTGGGTACCCTCAGCGCGGGAACGATTGCCAGTTACATTTACCACCATACCTACTTCGAGAGTGTCTGGCGTCCAGCCGACCCGCCGCAGACTGACGGGAGCGCCAAGCTCAACCTGCCATTCCACAACATCGCCACTCTCATCCGTCACGTCCAGGAACAGAAAGGCATGGGGATTTCTAAAAACGAAGCGGGTGATCGCTCCCTGGAGCTCGACGCGGTCCTCTGGATCATAGAATGGCGCACTGGCGTGATGCGCAAGAATTGGCGCGCCGACCCCTATCATTAATGCGAGACCAACTGCAATGAGTGCTTTACGATTCATGGGTGTTCTCTCCGTCTCTGGACTCTCTATTTGCCTCGCCGCATGGCCGGTAGAGTCTCTTGCTAGGATTCATCGGAGCCTCTGTTAACATGAATTGACTGCGACCCGATGAGCTGTATTAAGTCTTAGGAAGGGTAAAGACAATATCCCCCTGAGTCAACGATCATAATTGACCGAGAAAATTGGTGATCTCTGCAAAATATAAATGTGTTTCCTGGCCCCTTAATTAGAACCGACAAAAGGAATGAAGGCGAAAAAAATGCCGCCGAGAGCTATGAGGAATCTCAGAAAAAAGCGAGGCACTCTATGATTGCATCATTATGGATTTGACCCTCCCGGGTGTTATGGGAGATATGGAAACGCTCAACAACAGTCTTGCCATCGATTCTGACGCCCGCGCCATGGTCTCCAGCGGCTAGGCGGCGGATACCACCATGTCTGATTATGCTTCGCAGGGTTTCGAGGACTGTGTCTCAAGGCCCTGCTTTATGCGGCTGTTGACAGAGACTGTGGCCGAGGTCATTTCGCAGGTTTGAGTTCGATGGGCTGGCCGTGGGGTGTCGCCAGATAAGCCTGCTTCCATGATTCTTTTCGTGCTGCCATCTCTTCTGGTGCAGACAGCCCCTTGCTTACGGTGAGTTTTTCCAGCGCCGCCAGCCAGTGCTGGTAATAGGTTTCTCCAGTGTCAGGATCACCTGCTTCCTGTGCCGCTCTTATCGACTCACTCAAAGCCGTTGCCCATTCATCCCAGCTGAAGGCTCCCTGTCCGTGCAAGGCGATGACCAGGCCGAAGGCCTGCGCCTCCCAGGGTTCCCTGAAGACTGGCTCATCCTGTTCGAGCGGTTGTCCTGGAAACTTTTTCATATTGCTGTTGCCTCCAGGTAAGGCTCCCACAGATCAATAAAAACCGACTGCCCCTGTGACTCATTGCCCCACAGCGATTCGCCATCGAAGCGCACCGAATACAAGTGTTCACCGCGGCGATCTCCCCGGGCATTGGCATCGGGAAAAACATGGGTTCCGTAGTGATCGACGATTTCGCCACTGGCGCCTTGCACATAGGCTGGCACTCGAGTGTGTCCGCTGCCCTGGCGCTTCGGTACCGTAACTTTGGCGCCGATACCAAAGCGCGCTAGCGCCGTATCCGGCATTAGGGTGGGTCCACCGCTGGCAAGTATTTTCTCGGCGCCTACAGCATCGGGAATGCGGAGGTTTTCTTGCTGGTTCTGTTGCTGGTTCGCGCGTTCAAGCAGATGCTTTTCATCCAACAGCTTCTCCAGCCCAACCAGCCAGTTTTCGAAATAGCTTTGCTTGAGATAGTCAACTGGATGCTGACGCTCGCGCGCATGGCGAGACTCGTCTATGTTCCATTGCCCCAGCATGCCGGTGGCAAGGGTCAGCGCAAAAATCCGGCGTTCCCATTCCGCATGAAACAAAGGTTCTTCTGATTCAGGCTCGGGATTAATTGGCCCAAGACCGTGTTTTCCGCCGAGGTCATGTCCGCCGATCATGATTCGGCATCTCGCTGGGCTAATGTTGATGCAGGCTTTGCCAGCTCGACACCGACCATGCTGTTGCGACTCACCAATGCCTGCAAACGCGCTTCGCCCCAATCTTCGGTACCGGCAGGTTGCATAGGTAACACCAGATAGCGCATCTCAGAGGTGGAATCCCATACCTGGATGCCAGTAGATTCAGGGAGTTCCGTGCCGAATTCGGCCAACACAGAGCGGGGTTCACTCACCGCGCGGGCACGATAAGGGGCAGACTTATACCAGACCGGCGGCAAACCCAGTAGGGTCCAGGGATAACAGGAACACAGGGTACACACCACCAGGTTATGCACTGACGGTATGTTTTCTACCACAGTGAGATGTTCACCCTGTCGACCCATATAGCCGAGATCGGCCACGGCTGATGTTGCGTCTGTTAACAGCGCCTGCTTGAAGTCCGGGTCGGACCACGCCTTGGCAACAACATGAGCGCCGTTCTTCGGGCCCACTTTGTGTTCATAGGTTTCGATAATCGCGTTGAGCGCATCGGGGTTCACCAGGCCCTTTTCCAACAGCAGGCTTTCCAGCGCCTTAACTCTCAGTTCGAGATCCGAGGGCGGCTCGGTGTGATCGTGATCATGAGGCATGGTTCGACATCATTTCCATGTTTGAGAATTTTCGCGGCAAGCGTGGCGGTTATTCGGACAAGGTTGTCACAGCGCTGCTCATGACACAAGCGCATGAATACTCGAATCCCGTCGCGATTAGGCTTAGCTTCCATTCCGCTGCTGCGGCAGAAACCGTTAAGGGGATCAGGAACAATGCTGCAATGCAGGTTTTACAAAAGCCTTGCATCGATTCGTCCTTCCTTCCAACATGATGATTAAGACAAGCAAGCTGACCGGCAACACTGACATTTTCTCCCCTATGCAAATAATAGACAGGAAAATGACTCGACCCGTATTAATTACCGTAGCACCAAATGGGGCGCGCAAACTCAAACAGGATCATCCGCAGCTGCCTCTGACCGCATACGAGCTGGGCGAGACGGCAGCCGCCTGCTCCGCGGCTGGCGCCGCGATGCTGCATTTACATGTCCGGGACAAGGGTTTCGCCCACAGTCTGGACCCCGAACGCTACAGGGCTGCTATCAACCAAATTCGGCAGGCGGCAGGCCCGGATCTGATTATTCAGATTACCACCGAGGCAGTTGGCCGCTATCAGCCAGCCGAGCAAATGGCGAGTGTGAAAAAGACCAGGCCAGAGGCTGTCTCGCTGGCACTAAGGGAACTGATTCCTACACCGAAGGATGAATCGGCTGCCGCCGGTTTCTTCCAGTGGCTTTACACTGAGCGCATCGCACCCCAGTATATTCTGTATGACGAAGATGACATCCTTGCTTTCAAAAGCCTCTACCAAAGAGGCTTGGTACCGGATGAGTCTATTCACGTACTGCTGGTACTGGGACGTTATGAGGCATCTCAGGAATCAGATCCTGCGGCGCTACCACCTCTCCTTGCGCATCTAGATGCGAGTTGGCTTTGGTCAGTATGCGCCTTTGGCCGCAATGAATCCCGCTGTATGGATGAAGCGATCAAGGCCGGCGGCCACTGCCGGGTGGGGTTTGAAAACAATCTGTCGTTGCCTGATGGCATCACGGCCTCCTCTAATGCCGATCTCGTGCGATCAGCTTCCGAACTAGTACTAGAAGCAGGGTGCAGCGTTGCAGACCCGGCAACAGCTAGAGAGTTATTGCAGGTGCATTGGAGGTAGATTCAGTTGTCCCAATCCAAGGTGTCCGGGCTTGTGACAGAAATGTGGCTCATGGCATGGTGGCTGTCAAGCCGAGAGAGATATCCCTATGGAATATTTAGCTAAGCTACAGCAGTTAGAAAACGCGCAGGGTTCATTGCTTGGCAAGCGCATCGTAATAGCTTTCGTCTTGCTTTTATCGCTGCTAGCGACATCCTGTTCAAATCAGGCGCTGTTCGAATCCATTCAAATAGACCACCGGCAGCGCTGCGAAACCATTCCCATTGCACAGCAGGCCGCCTGTGTAGCGCAATACCAGACTTCCTACGAAGAATACCGACGTGAGCGCGAAGCGCTTTTAAGGGAAGATTCATTTCGCTAGAACGGCTCTGGTTCTCTGCCTCTGATTATCGCTTTTCTCATTATTACCATCTGATTAACTGACAGCTGAACAGCAGCCACGAGCCATAGGCACTGGGCTCGCTGGCGCAGCGTGTCGCAATTAGAGTAAACAGTAGTAGTTTAAACGTCGTTAATCCGTACTGAAAAACGATAGCCTGCACCGCGCACCGTCTGGATGAGCTTGGTGTAGTCAATCGCCGTGTTCTGGACGGAAGACAAGGCTTTTCTTAGACGCCGAATATGTACATCGATCGTGCGCTCTTCCAGATACACATTACCACCCCACACCGCATCCTGAATATGATCGCGGCTAAACACTTTCTCCTGGCTGAGTAGGAAGAACTTGAGCAGACGAAACTCGGTAGGACCCATTTCAACGGGTTTGTCTTCGATGGAGATGCGATGGCTGGTGGGGTCGAGCTTCAGATCGAACACCTGCAGCACTTTATCTTTCTGCTTGCCGTTTACCCGACGTAGAACCGTCTTGATACGCGCTACCAACTCACGTGGCGAAAACGGCTTGGTGATGTAGTCATCCACTCCTTCGTTGAGACCCTGGACCTTGTTGTCCTCGGAAGCCTTGGCGGTGAGCATGATAATTGGAATGTTAGTTGTAATTTCATCTCGACGCAGGCGTCGAGCCAACTCTATGCCGCTGCCGCCTGGCAGCATCCAGTCCAACAATATCAGATCAGGCTTGTTGTCGATAATGGAGACGTGGGCCTCGTGGGCATCGGTTGCGCTGATGGCGCTGAATCCAGCAAGATCTAAAGTGATGCCGACCATATCGCGAATCGCAGATTCGTCATCAACGATGAGGATGGTAGATTCAGTCATGAATAGCACCCAGAGTCATGCATTATTGTAAGGAGAGTCTAAATATTTAAGCAATAAAATATTACAAATGTGTGACATAAGATACTCTAAAGGTCTCTATTCTCAGTGATTTCTACAAATATATCTGCTTCCCAAAAAATCGAATACTGGCGCTTGCCAGAGGCCCGAGTAGAGTGGGGCCATGCTTGCCCCACGTCACTCTTATGCATGTTGGCCTAGGTTTTGGAATGTGTAGTCCAGCTAGAAACTGAACTCCCTGCTCCGGTTGTAGCCGATCTTAATGAAACCGTTCTGGGTGATTTCATTACGCTGATCGCCTATGTTTTTAGCCTTAAAGGTCATGGCTAGGTCATCTGTGAGACCCCGGATAAATACAAAGTTGAGCTCGCCAAATGGCAACCAGACCAGATTCAGCACACCCTCCATACCCACAAGGCCGATGCGCCCCTCACTTTCCAATTATCTGGCGCACTTTACTAATTCGGATCATTGATTCGATCAAATATCGTTCTATTCTAGAACGAATAATCTAATTGAAAACTAAACTCTCGACCTTTGTTGTAACCAAAGTTTATATAACCCGCCTGGCTAATCTCGTTCCTCTGGTCAGTAAGATTTCTCGCCTTTATTGTCATGTTAAGGTCATCCGACAACGAGCGAATGAACACAAAATTAAGTTCGCCGAAAGGTTGTTCCACAAGGTCTGGCGCCGTCTCGATTCCCACCTCATAGATTCTCTCACCGTAGTAGTGATAAAGAAGAGTCGCCGTGGTGCCTGATGCAGGCTCATATCCAATCTGCAGGTTAAAAAGATAATCGGATTGCCCCTGCAGTGGCCTGGATGACGAAGTTAGCACACCCAGATCCTCTTCCGAAATCACAACCTCTGAATCAATAGCTGATGCGTTAGCCTGTATATAAAAATCCTCGCCGATTCCATTTAAAAAATTGTCGCCCAGAAAATCCAGCCGCTTATAAATTTCAGCCTCTACACCGAAGTTCTCAGCACCCTCTGCATTGATATAGGTCCCCGCTCGCTGGGTGCTACCTACAATTGATGATTCTATCGGGTTTTCAAATTCCTTGTAGAAAACACCAACTGACGCATAGTCGCTAAAACCAAAATACCACTCCCACCTAAAATCAAAGTTCTCTAGCTCGGTGATTTTAAGATTAGGATTTCCAATTATATCGCGCCCGTTAATAGGATTAGTGAATGCGGCCGGAGACAATTCCCGAAAATCTGGTCGCGAAACGGTCTGACTGTAGCCAGCACGAAACTGGTGATCACCTAATATCAGTGTAAGACTAGCCGAAGGTAAGAGTTGATCCGTATTCTGAGCTGCTTTTGACCCAATTCCAGGCCTAAATAAGTCAAAAGTGTCTACACTTTGCTCAAACCGCTCCTGTCGTGCGCCAAGAGTAAATCTCAACCTGTCGTCAAAATTTAACTCGACTTCACCATAAAAAGCATTAAGAACGTTTTCAGCAGTATAATTGTCTGTCGGCCGGGTAATTTCACGAATCGTAAAACCGTTGGAAACGATATTGTCTGGAACCAGGATCTCTTCGATTGGTTTCATGAGTAAATCGGTATCGTTTGCCAGTGCACCGGAGAAAGCAAAGCCAAAGCGACGAATTTCTGAGCTTCTATCCTTCTCTACGAGCATATATCCGGCGCGCGTTGTGATTACAGAATCTGCGGGGCCCCCATAGAATGTCATGCTCAAATCAAGCCCGAAGTCTTGCACCTCGTCATCCAACACGCTCCAATTACGCAGATTACCGTCTACTCTCGAGGAAAATTCTCCATTGTCGCGACGATATATTCGCTCATCTGGTGCGTCCCGACCTGCCGTGATTTTACTCACTCGCCAATTAACCGTGAGTTCGTTTAAATCGGGAAAGAAGTGATCGCCTTGGAGCTGGTTCGATAGCAATTGTCGCTCTATCCACCGAGATTCATTGAGCTCAACGTCTAACGAGTCCTCAACGAAACCGTTAGCTCGGCCAACGAGATTATCCGTCTTTCGCAGCACGATGGAAGTCAACCTGACGTTATGATTGATATTGAAATCTAAGCCTGTCGTGAATATGCCACTCGCATCGACACTGTGCTCAGTTCCTGTCCAACTCAGCCCATCGAATTGGGTCAATCCATCATTAGACGGCACCCAGCTGTTACGCTCGATGACGTTGGTGTCCCAGCTGTTTGAGTAATTAATGGCAGCCAAATAGTTGATCTTCGCTCCCGAACTGCCAACTTCGAAGAAATTTCCTGAAGATACTGTAACTGAGGAATTTGGCGGGATCTCTTTGACCTCGGGCGTATATTGATTGGTGAAGCTACGCCCTACCTCGTCAAGCTGTTCTTGCGGCACTCCAACTCCCGAGAAAGGGCTATATTTTCGTAATTCTTGATCATTGGCTGTAGCGGCGACAAGCTCAGGAGACTTCTCGCGCCAACCGTCATCAAATCCAAGCCAATCAGTGTCGCCGCCCTCCATATGGAACCCGTCACTAAAAGCAGCATTTTGAACAAATCCGGTTGCGCCGGTGACATTTAGAAAAAACTCATCGGTGGACTTCTTTGTTCGCATTTGGAGCACACCGCCTCCGAACTCGCCTGGAAATCTTGCGGCGTAGGTCTTTTGGACTAAGACACTATCCAACACCGCTGTAGGGAAGAGATCCATTGGGACCACCCGGTTGATTGGCTCTGGGCTTGGCAGAATGGCACCGTTTAGTAAAGTCGTGGAGTACCTCTCGCCTAACCCCCGAACATACACATATTTGCCTCCCACAGTCGATAGACCTGCAACTCTCTTCAAACTCTCAGCTATATTGGCATCGCCGGTCCTGGTGAATTCTTCTGAATTCACTACATTAGCGACCGCATCAGTTTCTCGCTTTTCATCTGGAATAAATTGCCCGATTACCGATATCTCTTCGATTTGAGGCTGGGCTTGCGCAACTTGGAGGCCATTTGTGACGCAAAGTGCTGCCACAACTAATTGAGTAAATATTTTTAGTGTTTTCATAATCTATCCAGAGGGATTTAAAGCTGACTAAAGTATATTTCCGAATAATTACATTTTCGTTACATGAAATTGATCGAGCCTTTTGCGTCTGGAAACCTCATGGCCGCAGAGTCAAAAAAAAGGAGTGCCTTAGCACTCCTCTTTATTTTGAGCTTAGACTTAAAGTTTAGTCGTAGTCGTAAGACCATCCCTTTGTCCAATCCGAAGTGTCATCCTTAACCCCGCCGATGTAATCCGCAGTATCAAAGAACGAACCCAGACCCGTCGCCGCCGTTCTGGCGTTTATGACAGAGCCATTAGTCCAGCCGTTCGGCCCGCCAAGGTCCACCGAACCAGAAGTGCTTCCAGGTTGAGCGGCGAACCACTCAGCAGTGGTGAAAGTCCCACTGCCAGATAGCGCAGCAGCACATTCGGAGGTGATGTAACTATTTCCCATCTTGAGAGTCCCGTTAAGGGAAGCGGCAGAAGCACCAGACTGAGAAAAGGTTTCGTCACCCGCGATAAGTATGCATCCCTCTGTTGAGGCAATCGTGCCTCCTACAACGGAGTTGTACATTTGCATAGCAGTTCCAGCCTTCAATTCAAAAGCATGACCGCTACTTTTCTGCGTGGTGCTTGTGATGCAAGTCAGGTTAGAAACGGTAGGGTTAGATCGAGGTGTTGCAATCGGGTTGGCTCCCAAATTATCTGCCTCAATGCAGTTGTCTCCTGATGTCGTGTGTTTAATAACCACATGCTGCAAGTTGCCAGTCCAACCGTTAGTCCAATCCAGCGCATCGTCATCCTGACCTGTGATTAGAATATGCTTGGCATTAACCGTACCACCGTAGAACTCAATTCCATCGTCGGCGCCGTTGTGGCTGTGGATGTAATCGATGGTTGTGCCACTGCCGACCGCATGGAGGGAAATGGTGTTGAGCTCATCATCCGCGGTGATGGGATACCCGGCATAGCGGATTTGTACGTATGTCAGGGAACCACTGTTGTCATCATCCGTGGGGCTCGAGCCGCCGCCGTATTCACCAGTAGAGCCCTCTCCCTGAGCAAAGCCGCTGGCTGTGTTTTGTGTCGCCGAACCGTTTACAGCTAACCCACCCCATAGACCGCGAGCATTCAGGACATCGAGTGACCCATCATCCTGACTAGACGTCATTATGATCGGCATTTCTTTGGACCCATTTGCATAAATCTTGCCGCCTCGACTTACAACTAACGCCGACTGACCTCCCTCAGAAATAATGCTCACTCCTGGGTCTATGGTTAGGCTCACTTTGTCAGCGTAAGGTGTGTTCACTGTGTTATTGCCAACGAAAACTGTCCCCGTAAAAAAATAAGCGTTATTTCCGGTCAGGTGCATGTCTGTCGTTATCGGAGTCCCAGTCGGCAAGTTGCACACCGGCAAGCCTCCATAAGTGGCGCCTGTCGAGCTGGCCGTAGTCCCCGCAGGACAACCAGCCGCTGGCACCGCCGCAATTGCAACAGTTGCCGGAGAGGCTGTGTACGTAATGGTGTTAACGTCGCCTCCAGTGAAATAGCCGACATAGGCCTTCAACGAAGTCCCGGTAAGATTTGTATCGGTGCCGATGAAGTTGTCAAGGACAGATATTTCTTCTTCAGCTGTCAGCGTCTTCGTCTTGTAGGCTTGGACGTTAGCGGCATCAAACGGTACCCAGATCCCACCGGATAGAAGATTAAACTGTCCCAAGCCCTCAACCTCAAGAACAACGACTAGAGAGCCAGAGGTACCGACGTCAGCGGCGGCTGGCTTTATCTTTGCAACAATATCAAAAGGCACACTAGCAGGAATCTCTGCTTGAAAGGATGCCTGATCATTTAAGGTAGCACCCGCCCTGATTTCGGCCGTAGTTTGAGCGCCAGCCAGACTGATTGCCGGCGGCTCAGCAGCTTGAGACGCCATCTGCGCGACTCCAAACGCCACGCCAGTAGCGAGAGCGCTGAGTTTAGATTTAGTGGTTTTCATGTCGACTCCTTGGTCATTATTTTGGAAAGTGAAAGCTCCGATGTGGAGATGATATGGAGGACATGTTGCATTTCTGCGTCTTTTTTTTTGCAGTTTTATGACAGTCGGATCTGAATGCGAAGGCAACTTGGGATAAGTACTACCATCAAACGTTGGTGAAGTCTCTAAACTGTCATAAGAACGTAAAGTTAAGCGCATACCTTAATCTCTGCCATGACCTTTTTCACTTCAGAATCCGATGTAGTCCCGCTGCGCGTTGAAGCCCAGCCCGTGGGCTTGTTCGAAACACCTTTTGCCTATGGTCGTCTGAAGGATGCAGAAACCTTAATGGCCGACCTTGAGCGAACTATTCGCAACCGCATGGCAGCGGACGAAGGCTTGTCCCGCTCCAATATCGGTGCCTGGCATTCCGACACTGATATGCTGTCCTGGGGTGGTGAAGCTGCTCAGAAACTGGCGCAGGCGGCGGTGAATATCGCCAAGCGCATGAGCCATTTCAAGGAATCATCGGCAGAAGATCGGGATTGGCTGGTGCGTATGTGGGCTAACATCACTCCTGAGGGTGGCCTTAATCACTTGCACAGCCACCCTGGTAATCTCTGGGCAGCAGTACTCTACATCGATATGGGCAATGAGCCGGGAGAATCTGAGCAGGAGGTTGGTGGTCACCTCTACCTCGAAGATCCCCGCTTTCCCATGGCGGCGATGCGGGATACCAGTTTTCGGATGATGGGCGTGAATGGCCAGCCGCAGCAGTATGAGTCTGAGATTCAGCTGCAGCGTGGCAATTTGGTTGTTTTTCCCGCCTGGCTAAGACACGGGGTGAGGCCCTTCAAAGGCAAACGGGAGCGCATCTCTGTTGCAATGAATATCGATGCGCGCCTGAAGGACCGAAGTAGATGGGTTTGAAGTAGATAGCCCCGAAGGCTGCTCGCTAATGGGAAGCTGCGGCCGTTGCGCGACGGAAACGGTAGCGAATAAAGGGGTTGAGCAGACGCGCCAGACCTTTGGTGAAAGTCAGCGGGCTATCCAGCACCGCAAAACACAGGCAGCCTTCTTCACTTGCTGGCTGGTGCATATCACTGGCGGTGCGCACTACAAAATCTGATTGCTTATAATGGCCCGACTCGTCTGAGAAACTGCCATCGAGTACCAGGGTCACTTCACTGCCCTGATGCTTGTGCACAGGCACCTGGCTGCCAGGTTTCATATAGAGGAACTCGCACTGGGTTTGGTCATCCAGCGTAACTGACGCCTGGTTAATCCCTCCAGCAAGTTTTTTCCACACCAACCCCTCCGATGCGACTTTGGCCAGGACCTTGGGCAGGCTCACACTGTGCTCAAGCATGTGGATTTCTGTGACGGGGTCAGAAGCCTGCTCGTCGGTCTGCAGCTGAGGCTGCTTGACGATACTGTCGATTATGCCGGAAAAGTCTTTGCTCTGAGGCCTCGTTTCAGGGACAGACTGAAGCATCTCTGCTGCAGCCTCAGCTTCAAGGCTAATGGTTCTGCCACGGCATTCCTTGCATAGCTCGACATGCGCGGAGATCACCACGTTCATCCCGGCCGTAACCGTGCCGCGGGCGAATCCACCAAGCTGTTCAGCAGTGGGATGATATTTAGCTTCGGTTATCATTGTTCTGCACCAACCATTTGTCTCAATTTGCCCACACCCAGGCGGAGGCGAGATTTCAGCGTTCCCAGGGGAATGTCCAAAACCGCAGCAGCCTCTTCGTGAGTGCGATCATGTATGTAAATCTGTTCGATTACTGCGCGCTGTGCAGCAGGCAGGTCGCCGTAAAAACTTTCAATCTTTGTAACTTCCACTTCCATGGTGCCTACTTCTTCATGCACCAACTGGCTGTCGCC
>CENZ01064732.1_pt1 | contig 20035 bp, 17 predicted proteins | sample 361341 | NCBI WGS metagenome assembly CENZ01 (sample SAMEA2619782, study PRJEB7988) | marine metagenome | biome: marine biome (ENVO:00000447); feature: deep chlorophyll maximum layer (ENVO:xxxxxxxx); material: "saline water (ENVO:00002010), including plankton (ENVO:xxxxxxxx)" | depth 50 m
CATCTCTAAGAGTTTCAAAAATATCCTCATTAGAATCCCAAGATCCTGCATCCCAAAACTTACGCCAGCCAGTAGTATTTTTAGCTAGAAAAGTTAAATATGTTTCTCCATCCTCTACAAATTGAGGATCATTTTCTAAATCAGTTAAGGTTTCTGTATATCCGTATGAAGATTTAGAATAAGGACCACCTCTATAAGGCTTTGTATTTTCAGTAAGCCCTTCTAGGTCTTCATAAAACTGTTCGTTAAATGCTTTCATTTAGTTATGCTTCTGGGGAAAATAAGTTTTCATTATTTGCAACAAACTCTTTGGCTGTTCCTCTGCCTTTAAAAGTGTTATAATACTTTTTCCAGTAGTTACCTTGTTTTTCTATTGATTGAGGAATAGGCGCATTAGTTCTTTGGCGTAAATACATTCTTGCAAAAGCAATAGATAGTATATCATCTTCTAAATCTTCGTATGTAACTGTTGTTAAATCTATACCTGTTGCATCTTTAAAAGGTTCTACATATTTACTAAGTCTATTTTTTCTGTCTTTAAGTTTTTTCTGTACTTGATTAAAAGCAACCTCATCTACTTGAGCAACACCAAAACTACCGCGTCTTCCTTCAGAGCCTGAGAAGTCATACGTTCCTGGTGCCTTACCCATACGAGATTCTTGATTAACTACTCGTTTCATAAACTGAATTTGTCTTTCATTATCTCCTAGTAATTTTCCAATATACTCAATTTTACCCTCGACAGAATTAGGTATTACTGTAGTATTTTTTTTATCTTCTTCTTCTTGTGCTATTATATTAACTTCATCTGTTATTTCTTTTATAGATCTTGGATCTAGTCCAGAATATAAATCTTCTAGTTTTCCTTGATCTATAGGACTTTGTGTAGAGGAAGATGCAAGAAGACTACTACGTTCTTGTCGTTCATTAGGAGGTATAAAAACAGACTCATAAATAGCTCTATAAGGAGCAAATTTAGCTTTAGCTATATCCCAAATTTTTTGTTTATTTCTATATGCATCTGCTATTATACTATCTTGTGCAATATTTATTATATCTTGACCAACTGCTCTACCTCCTGAGTCTAGAAGTGCTCCTACTGTTATTGCAGCAGCTTGAGCTTTACTTATATTATCATCTGCTGCGGCAGCTTTAACTATTTCAAGATGGCTTAGACCGTCCTTTTTAAGAATATTAATTCTATTATTTGCGGCTGCAACTTTTTCTCTTTCTTGTTCACCACCTATAGGAGATTTAATTACTTCGCCCCCAGTTTTCCCCCCATTATTAGTATTCGTTGCCTTAGATATATCAGCACCTAATCCTGTAGGAGCGTCTGGATTAAAATTTGTCTGACCAAAATCTTCTTCCCAAGCTTTTTGAAATGAGTTTATTAATCTTTCTCTTGCTTCTGGCTCAACAGATTGTAGTCTGTTCTCTAAAAAGTCTCTGCTAAATAAAGTTTTAACACTTGGTTTATTAAATAAATCATTTAAAACATTAATTTTAACTGGCTTTTCACTTTCACGAAGTAGCCTATATTGCTCTGAAGCATCACTATATTGAAGTATTTTAGCAATATTTCCTAGTGATTCTTTAGTTATAGGAATGCTTCCTTCATAAACTAAATCAGCATAAGATTCTAAAGCTTCTAATCCATTTACTATTCCTGTTATTCCAGTTTTCTTATTACGAAAAAAAGTAGCGTCTACATTTATATTATCATCTATTATTTTTCTTTCTTGCCTATTTAAAACAATTCTTAGTGCTATATTCTTTCCGTCCGTATTAGAAGTCTCACCAGTTGTTGTAAATATCGTATCTAATTTGTGTATTTCCGCAGACATTTGATTACCTATATTTTCCATATAGCTTTGATCATTTTGTCCATACGCTTGAGCTTGGCTTTCTATTACTTGTTTAACACTCTTTGGATCATTTGAATAACCGAACCAAGAATCTTCTACAGTTCCACTTACATCATAATCTTGATTATCAACAATATGAGGAATTGTTTTATCTCTTGTTACTTTACTAAAATTATCAGTAGCTGTAACCTTATTTAATAGATTACTATTACCAGCATCGTTAAGATTACTACTAATAACATATTCGTTACCATCTACATCTTTTACGAGAGTTTGGTAGACAATCGTTTCTGTCGTTTTTCCATCATAACTCGTTTCTTTAATTTTCTTACTTCGTAAAAAAGTATTTGTTAATTCACCAGGATCTATATCCCGATTAGTAAAAAAATCTTTAAATTTAACTTTATGAGGATCAAGTTTACTTACTAAAACATTTACTTTCCTAGTAACTTCAGCTTTGCCATCTACTGTTTGTAAAGGCATATCAACCGCAGTGCCTGTTCTTTCAAACTTTTCTGTTAGACCAGATTTAAAGTTTTCCATATAATCTTTAGCATTATCAAAGCTATCTTGTTGAAAGATTTCTTGGCCTCCCAATGCATAAATGTCAGGACTTATTTGCTTTAAAACATTTTCTGTTGATTCAAGAAGAACTTCTGCTTTATTCTTTTTATTTCCAAATATTTTTCCAATTAATTCTTGTCCCATACTATCTGGAAATACGTTAGCATCTCCTATAAAGTCTTCATAGTTTTTAGAAAGATCTACTTTACTTCTTAATTCTTGAATATTTTTGTATTGATTATAAATATCATCTTTAAATTTATTAGCAAAATCTTTTAATACTTCAGCTTTACTTTCATCAGTATACCCTTCAGCCCATCCTTCATATTCCTGCTCTGCTATTCTTTGAGCATAAGGCATAACAAAAGTATCATATACATACTGTTCTTCTCCACCAACGTAACTGACAGCTTTAGCTTCATGTTCCCCATAAACTTTATTTAAATTCTGAGCTTTGCTATAAACATTACGTCCTTTAACTACTTCAGCATTTTTAAAGAAATCATCTACTTTTTCTTCCATGCCAAGTTTATAATAGTCAATAGCAATATTTCCCGCTAAACCTATTAGTTGGTTTCTATTTCTTCTGTCTCTATTTTTTTCTGCTGTATTTTGTGCGGCAGCAGATAACTCACTATATGTATCTTCTATAGCACTCATTTATTGTCTCGCCATTAAACTAGGGGAAGTTGGTTCTACTATGTCATCAGGAGCTTCTTTATTATTTAAATTTTCTTTAACTTCTCCAGAAAGTTCTGCTCCAAATAAATCTTCATCATCATCATTCATTACAATATAATCATTAACTCCTGCTCTCTCAAGGATACCCATGATCATATAAGCGGTAGGTTCTACTAACAATAGAAATAAATCTGCATTCCATTTTCCTTCTGTAAATCCTTTAAACAGAACAAGCCTTGTTAATTCCATAATAGTTCCACCGCCTAAAGCAGATTCTACAAGACCTTCATAACTAGCTTCTTCTGTTAAAGTAACAAATAAATAATCTATAGCTTCTTGAAGAACAGTAAATTCAGGAGGCTGTTCCCAAGGATAAGGATCATCAGGATCACTAGTTAGTCCTTCTCCAGGAATAGGACCATCCATTCTTGAAAAATGTTCTTGTAGTTCTGGAGTAGTGTCTAATAATTCACTCATACTTTAAAATCCTAATTAACTTACTGCTGGAATTTGATTTTGACCATAGTTTACTCTAAATGCAGTTGGTATTCTTTGTGCCTCTGCTATCATTTGCGCCCAATCACTTACAGGGTTAGACATAGCTATACCAAATGCTGGTAACTGCTCCGCGCCAGTAATCCGATCTTCTGCAAAGAGTTGCATACTATTTCCTCCAAATCCAGAAGTATTATCTCCTGTTGAACCAGTAATTGCATCATAAGCCCAATCACCAATACCAGCTATAGCCCTATCTTTTATCCTGCCTCCAATATCACTAGCAATACCCCCTTTCTTTGCTTGTGGCGCAAAACCTTTTCCTTGTAAAGTTTGTTCAGGAACAGTTAACAAAGAAACATTTTTTGTTGCGTCTACGTCAATAGTACCACCAGTTTCTCCTAATCTAGAAAACCTTTCGGCAGGAGTTTCAAACGGAGAAGGTAAGTCTACATTTACTGCGTCTGGTAAATTAGAAGCATATTCTCCTATATTTAAATTAGGATCTATAGGGGAAGGAAATTTAAACATCTGTTCACTAGACTGACTAAATAAGTCTGCTCCAGTAGGTACTTTAAATTTAGATCCTCCTACATTAGAAATATCAAATGAAGATGATAAATTAGAAGTATCAAATGAAGATGGTAATTTTCCTATATCTACATTAGGATTTATAGGAGAATCTAGTTGAACTTTTCCTGCATCTACATTAATAGTACCGCCAGTTTCTCCTAATTTAACAAACTTATCAGTAGGAGCTTTTAATACATCACCCAGTCTTCCTGTTTCAAAAAGTGATGCTTGTTTTGCAACACCCTCTGTGAACGCTGTTTTAATTCCAGCAAATGAGCTTTGAGTCTGTGACCAAATATCTCCCCAACTAGCAAGATTAGTAAGATCTTTTCCCATAAAGGTGTCAATTCCCATTTTCTGTAAAAACTCTCCACCTACTTTACCTACAATATTACTAACTGTACTAGTAACAGCTTCTGATACACCTTTTATAGCATTACCTACACCACCTATAAATTTTGTTGCAGCACCTACCATCTTACCAAATCCTGCGACAAAGGCATTACTCGACGCTGCTAGTCCTCCTGCCCACGTCGATATAGCTCCTAACGCATAGGGAGCAAGGAATGCAAGAGCAATAGTTCCTACAATTCCTAACTTGCCAAAAACTTTACCTACTTTCCCAGCAATTTTTTTAATACCTTTACCAATTTTTTTAAAGACCTTTTTAATGCCTTTAAATAATTTTTTAAAAAACCCCATGTTTATTCCTCATTACTAACCGAATATTTTAGCAATCCAAGTTGTTAAGTTATTAGTGCTCATATGACCTTTCTCAGCAGATGTTTCATTACCGAGGGCAGTTGCATATAAACTAGTTTTCCTTTGTTCTTCGTTCTCATAAGACTGTCTAATATAAGAAGCTTCATCTCTAAGGTTTTGCCATAGAAAAGATTGTTCAGCCGAATCCAAATTAAATTGCATTTGTGCAGCCATTTGATTAGATGCATTTTGAGCAGCAGTATCAATTAAATTAGCTTTTCTTCGCCATTCTACATTAGACTGTAAAACTGCTTGTTTATTTGCAGCATTCCATTGATCTCTATTAAAATCCATTTGACTGTTAAACTGCTCTACTTGAGTATTAAGTTGTGCTTGTGCAGTCCTAGCAGCTAAAACATTACCAGCATTTACTGCTTTTGCTTTATTCTGTTCTGCCGCACTAAACTGTTTAGCTTGATTTACAGAAGTAGCATTAAACTGATTCATCTGCGCTTCCATATTTTTCATAAATTGATTTTTTTGATTCTCACTAGTAGCATTAAACTGCCTAGATGCATTAGTAGCAGCAGCATTAGTAAGCATTGTTTGTTGTCTCATTTGCTGATCAAAAATATTAACTTGCTGCCGATTAGAAAGATTACTTAAATCCATCTGTAAAAAGTTTCTAGCATTTTCTATTGCTAATTTTGTATTTTGATCAGCAGTTGCTAAATCCATTTGAGCTAACATTGTAGCATTTTGCATAGCTTCTTGTTGTCTAGCATTAAAATCTGTTAAAGTAGCAGACTGAAGAAATTTACTATTAGACAGTTCTACTTGCTGTGCTGTAGAAAATTTAGACATATCTATTTTAGCAACAGTCATTGCATTAGTTACGGCTCTTTGCTGATCAACACTAAGCTGTGATTGATTCATTGCACCAGCAAGTTCAGCTTGTTTTAAATTAGTCTGAAGCCTTGTTTGAAGATTAGCTAACTCTGTTTGTTGAGCAGCATTTAAATTTTCAGACTCTGCTTGATTTTCAGCAGTAAGATTAGCAAGTCGCATTTGCTGATCATTAGAAAGATTAGCAAGTTCCATTTGCTGTTTAAATTCAGCATTCTTTATTAAGAACTGTCCTGCTATAGTCTTATCTTGTGAAGTTGCAGCTTGAATTGCTTGAGCATTACTTTGAGCTAAAGGTATAGCACTTTGAATAATAGAATTAAAAAGTGCATCTCTACCTACAGTAGAAACATCTAAACCTCTCTGAGCTAAATTAGCCTCTACCGCAGCCAAAGCAGGTTTAGCCCACGAAGGAGTTTTACCTTCCTCCATTCCAGCAAGTAAGGATTCCATCTGAGTGCTAACTAAAGCTTCTTTAGGAAGTCCTGAAAGTCTAGTTTTAATTCCATCATCTAAACTATCAGCAGCAGCAGCAAGTTTTTCTGGATCATCAGCTAAATCAGCAGCAACATCATCAGGAATTCCTTGTTCTTTTAAATCGCTGAGAACTTTAGCCTTTGCTTCTGCACCTCTTATTTCTCTTTGTTGAGCTTTATCGAAATTATATAAAGATAAAATTTCAGCAGGTTCTCCATCAGGAGCAGGTTCCCCAGTTATTATCCTTCTTTGTTTAAGTTCAGCTTCCCGAGTAGGTGATACTTTTACTGTTTGACCAGTTACCTTATCTACTTGAGATCTTAAATCTTCATCAAACACTTCGTCCTTAGCAAGTGCTTCCCGTTCGTCAGGTCTGACTCTTTCAGCAGCCTTTGCTCGTTCAGTTAATTCAGGACCATCTGCTTCAGCTACTCTAGTAACTTTACCTTGAGCAGCTTTAGTTGGCCCTATTTCCTCAGCTTTAAAAGCGTTATATGTTGCAGTTGTATATTCTTTAGGAGTTGGAGCCGTTTTAGCAGTATACCCTTCTCCTGTAAATTCTTGTGCTGTTATATTTTTTTCTGTAGCGTCTTCAGGAGCAGCCATATTAACTGCTGGTAAATCTGTTGTCGTTCCTACTTTTTCTACCGGAGATTTTTGAACCGTAAAAGGAACTCCGCGTTGTATATCTACTTTAGGAGGCTTTCCTTTTTCTTGAGTAGAAGTTACATATCCTACTCTAGGATCTTTAGGTATTGAAACAGGAGGACCTCCTCCACCGTCATCACCACCACCATTGTCATTACCACCGTCATCACCACCATCGTCATTACCACCGTCATGTCCTGGGTCATTAGGATTGTGAGGAGTAAATGTTGTCCCGCCGCTTGGGTTGTTTTGGTCATACGTTACTTCATGTGCTTGACCACTTCCTGAACCACCTATACCTCCAGCATGGCGTTTTTTTCGCAAAGATCTTTTTACTTTATTCATATTTTAACCTGTGAATATTATTCCTGCACATGATGTAACCATTACCCCTATAACAAGCCAAGCAAGTTTTTCCCACCTAGCAGCATGTTTCTCTGTTGTTACTTTGAGAGATCGTAATTCTACAATTGCTTCTGCCCAACGCTCTCCACATTCTTTTTCGTGACGCTCTATTCTATCCAGAGCTTCTAAGGCTACTTCCATTTCTGTCTTCATAGAATATTTAAGTCTCAACTATTACTAAGTTAATGTAGGTCGCGTAAGAGGAAAATCACTGGTGCTAGGCCAGTCTCTAAGTTTAACCCTGTACGCTGCAATCTCAGTTTTTTGCGGATGATCCGTTAACAGCGACAACACATCTGTTCTAGTTAATTCACTGTCCCGCCACTCTCGTTGCCTTACAATTTTAGCGGCTATAGCTGCTTTAGCGGCTGGTGATTGGTCAGTGACAACAAGATATTCACCATCTGGATATGCAGTTTTAGCAGCTTCTAATGAGTTAAAATCTTTGGCAGCACCATCGACCATCACCCGTATTAAATTAGTCATTTTTTATTTCCTTTAGTCGAATAACATATCGTATGGGCCCTTTATCAACACTGAGGTTGGTGACAAAGCCAACCCTACTGTTGCACCACCCGATGCTGAAACAATAGTTCCTGAATTGTTTGTGTAGCAAAGAGCATTTGGGGTTAATCCTGACTGGTTTGTATCAATTCCTCCGATTACTTTAATTGAGGCTACTTCACCATTTGATACCGCACCCTGAGAGATTCCTATAAAATTGTCATTGTTGCAGTTTCCACCGTCACTAAAAGAAATGCCGTAAGGGATAGTACCACCAGGGTTAGTTTCACTTCTAAAACTAGCTGTTGATAGGTTGTATGCAGTACTTAACGTGTAATCAATTATAGATGGACTACTCCCACCCGCAATAAACACTTCAGTACCATCATCATTAAAAACAACATCTCTTAGAAGTGCATCATACGAGGAAACATCTAAGCTAACGCTATCAAAACTTGCAGTTGAAATGTCCCATGCTGTGCTTAATGTGTACTGGTCTACTTGGTCATTAGTACGGTCAGTAACGTACATTTTAGTACCATCAGGTTTAAACCGAAGCCCCTGTTGATTATCATCTCTTGTTGTATCAAATGTTCTTGTAAAACTCGCAGTAGAAATATCCCATGCTGTACTCAAAGTCCATTGATGTACGTTTGAATCGAACCTACCGGATACGTAAACTTCTGTTCCGTCAGGTTTAAAATCCATTGCTCTTGGGTATGTGTGTTTACCTCCAATAGTATACGCATCAACATAACTCAGCGTTGTAACGTCAAAACCAGTGGTTGCTGTAAATTCGTGTATTTTTGAATTTGCCGCATTACTGTCAGCAGTAAAAAACTTTGTACCGTCACTGCTCCAGCTATGAGCACCATTAAAATTTGAGGATGAGGCACTGTGATTATTATAGAAATCATAACTAGAAGAACTATTTGAGTCGTAAAAAGTACCCTCTGTTGTGGCAGACGTATTAAAAGGAGTTGCTAAAGAATACGAGTATATATAATAATAATGCTGAATATGAAGAGTTCCACCAGCCACTGCCGCAGCCTGTGTTACTGTCCCGTCAGAATTAATAATACAAGCTTTGCCGTGAGCTATCGCACCACTAGCTGTCGCTTGGTAAATCCCCCCAACAACTCCACTTCCTACTCCTAAGACTGGCATATTTTATCTCCTCTAATCAAACAACATGTCGTAGGGGCCTTTGATTAATACACTAGTCGGAGATAAAGCTAGTCCTACTGTGGCCCCACCTGCACTCGACACAATAGTTCCTGCATCATTTGTATAACACAAGGCGTTGGGTGTCAGCCCAGACTGGTTAGTGTCTATTGCCCCGATGACTTTAATTTTTGCTGTTTGACCATTGGTGTATGCCCCGTCAGATATGCCTATAAAGTTTGTGTTATTTGCACTTCCGGCAGCACCCCAAGCCATTCCCAAAATTTGGTTAGTGTAGGTATTTACTTCTGAGACAAAACTAGCTGTTGATAAGTCGTATGCAGTGCTCATCGAATAAATAATCATGTTCTGTCCACTGTGGTCCCACAGATACAGCTTAGTTCCGTCATTATTAAAAAGTATGGCGTGTATCATATCTCCATACGACGAGAAATCTAATGCAACACTGTCATAAGTTTCCGAAGAAATATCCCATGCAGTGCTCAAGCTATACACGTATACCTTGTCGTGAGTGTCGGGATTACCATAGATGCCTCCTGCAATATACATTTTTGTGCCATCAGGTTTAAAAGCTATGCCCCCTCTATACTCATCAGTTTCTGTAACAGCGTGAGTTCTCGTAAAACTTGCCGTAGAGATGTCCCAAGCTGTACTCAAAGTCCACTGATCTAAATCATCGCCAGCCCCATAACCAGCTATGTAAGCCTCTGTTCCATCTGGCTTAACGAATAGTCCATACGGATAAACATTTTTGCTCGAAATGTCGTACCTATCAACAAACGATAGAGTTCTAATATCCCAAGCTGTGCTGAGTGTGTACTCACCTATCCACCCTTCAGTGTGGTCAGCACCATAATCTGAAACAAAAAACTTTGTGCCGTCGGACTTAAAGCTAATGTCTTGACATGAGTCTGTATTTGCGCTGAGCTGTGAACCAGTAGTCGAACGATAATTACCATTTTGAGCAGAAGCATAATAACTTCCATCTACTGTGGTAGACGCATCGTATGGAGATGCTAAGAAATATGTATACAAATCAGAGTTTGTACAAAAGTTTATTGCCATTCCCTCAGTTAAAGCCGCTTGTGATACCGTTCCGTCAGAATTCAAAATACAAGCTTTACCATTGGCAATTGACCCACTTGCCGTAGCTTTTAAAACCCCACCAATCGGGGAAGTAGACTTACCTAATGACGCCATATTTTTTCCTTAAATCTCAAACCAGCCGATAGTACCGTCCACATAAACTAGCTGAGTTGAAGTACCCTGCACTAGCGTGAAGTCGGAGGCGGTTGAATTAATGTTACTGCTATTACGAGCCACGGTGACTGTAGCTGCACCAGCATTTGAAATAACCACTGTGTCATTTGCTGATGGACTTGCTGGCAATGTTATAGTAAACGCTGTACTTGCATGAATACAAAGTAATTGATCCCCCGCAGAAGCTGTAAAGTCTGAAGTTTTTTGCGCCCATGCAGTATAGGCTCCACCAGCAGTTGCCCAACTCATTACACCAGAGCCGTCTGTTTGTAAGAACTGGTCTGCATCTCCATCACTAGCTGGCAACGTAAGTGTAATATTTCCTGAATAGCTAGAGTGAGGTGCTGCCTGTACTCTTGTATAATGAGCATTAGAGCTTTCACAATAAAAATCTATTTTTGATTGTGCCCCACCATTTTTAAGTGAAATTGCACCTTGAGATAACTCAACTCCATTAGTTGAGCCACCAGCTACTCCAAGCGTACCAGCAATAGTTACATTTGTTGTTCCTGTTGGAATTTCAAGAACATCTGCATCTGCATCATTTTTTATTGTTACATCATTAGTAGAACCTTGACCTGTAAGGATCAAACCTTCAGCAGCGGTATATCCCATTGCGGCATTGTCGCCAGAAGAAGTGTCGCCATCTGCATTGACCGTTGCTGCTGTAACATCTCCAACAATATCAATGTTCGTTGTGCCCGTTGGAATTGTTAAAACTTCGCCATCAGCGTCATTTTTAAAAGTAACGTCTGAGGTAGAGCCTTGTCCTGTAAGTATCAAACCTTCAGCAGCAGTGTATCCTATTGCAGCAGTATCACTTGCTGCCGTATCTCCATCTGGTTCAAATGTAGCGGCTGTCATTACACCAGTTAAATCTAAATTTGTATCTAACTTTGCTGAAGTAATAGAGCCATCATCAACACCACCTATTACACCCCAACCAGAAGCCCCATAACCTTCAAAGCCTCCAGTTGTAGTATTATATCTAAAATTACCTACCGTAGGACTAGAGGGTCTTGTAGCTGTTGTACCGTCAGGTATTTGCAAACTTGTAGTAACATCCATGTTTGCAAAACTTGCCGTACTACTTGAACTTGCTCCTACTTGTGTATCTACATAAGTTTTAATAGATTGTTGTGTAGCAAGTTTTGTAGCTGAGTCAGATGACATATCATCTTCATCAAGAACTGCTGTACCAGACACACCTGTATTTAAAACAGGAGAAGTTAAAGTTTTATTTGTTAATGTTTGAGAACCTGTAAGAGTTGCTACAGTAGAGTCAATAGCAACTGTAAGAGTGTTACTAGACCCTGAAGTATCTATACCAGTGCCACCAGCAATATCAAGAGTTTCAGAGTCTAAGTCAATACTTAATGCTCCACCTGAATCTCCTTGAAAATCAAGATCTGATGCTGTTAATTGCGCGTCTACATAAGCCTTTATTGATTGTTGTGTAGCTAAAGCAGTTGCACTATTAGATGACATATCATCTTCATCAGCAATAGATGTAGCAGTTGCACCTGACGTTAAAGTAAGGCTATCTATATTAGCTGTGCCATCTATATATAAATCTTTAAATTCTAAAGAGCTAGTACCGAGATCAATATCATTATCTGTAACAGGAATAACAGATCCATCTTGTACTCTTATTTGCTCTACAGCAGCCGCAGAAACTTCTACAAAAACTCCAACTCTATTATTTGAAGAGTCTATTGCAACTTTATTAAGAAAATCTAAATCACCTATTAAAGGTATTGCACCACCTTGAGCAGCAGTACCATCATGTCTGTGACCAGAACTTCCATCAGATGTACTGTATGCAAAAACATTGACTAATTGATTATATTCATTATTAAATAACGCTGCTGTTATTGTATCGCCGTCTGAAAATGTACTTTGTCTGGTATAGCCAAGAGCCATACTTTATCTCCTTCCTGTAGGACTATAATCTACATATAATCCATTTAACGTGTATGGCGATAATTGATCATCGCTTGTTATAATAAAACTTACAGTATTACCACTTCCTTGGACTGCTTTTCTTACTAAAGGATCTGGTGTAGCACCAAAAACATTTCCATTAAATAAAGCTGATCCAAATATACTAGGTGGAGGTATTTCTACATCAAACACATAGTCTAATGGCTGAGCTAAATTAGGATCTTCATAATCATATCTAACTCTTAATGTAGGTTGTACAGTTCCTTCAGGAGTTATAGAAATTTTTACATAACGTAATGTTTTTCTAGTTCCAAAATCTCCAAAGTCTAAATTAGGTGTTTTATAAGATGTTCTAATATTAGCCGCAGTTCCGCCAGGAGTAAAATGATTTCCTACATCATGGTTATAAACATACCCATCAGAATCTCCGTGGTATGTTTGCTCTACTCCATCTTTATCAAAATCAGAAGTAATAGCTGTTGCTTTTATACCTTCAGTCTGACTATACTGAAATCCTTGCCTAGTTAATGTACCTATAAGTCCCTTTGCACTATTATTTAAAGTAGCATCTACATTATAAAAAAGACGATACTGTGACTTATTTCTTAAAATAGCTGTGCATATAGTAAAGTTATCTATATTAGGAGCTATATCTTTAATTACAGACTGTATTGGATTACTAATAACTCCAAGTTCTGTATCACCAATTCTTGCTGTACCTGCTACAGTACGAAGTCCATCAGGACTTAAAAATACTAGATCGCCACCTATTTCTTGAATAGTATTCCCATTCATGCATCCAACATTTTCAGTAATAGGAACAATAGCAATTGTACTTGAATTATTTATATTAATTAATTTAAATATACTATTATTACAAAATATAATTAAATCATCACGAAAACTTGCAAGACCTATAACTTTATCTGTTAAAGTTATACTGCCTGATCCTGTACTTGTAAAGTCATCAGGATCGTTAGTTCCGCTATAATAAATTACATTATCGGCTGTGTCTGCTCCACCAACAACAAAATGCTTATCATGTACAACACCTACAGAAGGAGCTAGTGTACTAGAAACAGTGACTTCACCTGCAAAAAATGTTCTGGTATTTAAATCTCCTGTACCTTCCATTCGAAAAAAGAAAGGCTTATTCGCACCATCACAGATTAAAACTAAGCCGTAATCATGGATACCTTCAAAGAGTGCAAAAGTAGGTTGTCCTTGACTAGTTCTAGCAGCTACAGATCTACCTGTAAATGCAGTATAGTTATCGCCACTTGCCGAAACACTTGCTCTATTTAATTGCAACCAACTTGTTCCATCTTGACTAAAATAAATATTAGTTCCTGAACAAGCAATTACACCGTCAGCATAAACTTGAAGTCCTAATATTTTATTAGTAGAGTTAGGTCTAGCAGCAGAGCCTCCTCCAAAAGCAGTGTACCCACTAAGTCTTCTATAACCACCATCTGTATCAACTTCAAAGTTTGTTAACTTAGTTGCTATTCCTGGTTGCTTTAAGGCTTCTATTTCATTTATACTTGTATGAAGCCCTCCAGCACAAGCTAATCCATAAGGCTGCGACACTAAACAAACCTCATCCTGTCATCTTTTATAATAGTAGGTTCAGGAGTCATTAAATTATATTTCATTAACCTTAAACCTTTTTTATAATCTTCTAAAGAAAATGCAGAAAATTGTGGGCTTTCTTTAAATTGATAAATATAATATCTTGCTCTATTTAAAAGTACCGGATTATATATGTTTGGAAAAACTGTTTCATCTCCAAATAAAGAAAGTTCAGTAGGAAGAACATAAGCGTAAAAATAAATTTTATATACTTGATCAGGTATAGGACTTAAACCAAACTTCCTGTTATCAGGACTTTTAATAACTCTTTTTGGTACTCCGTAATTTTGAGTATCTGCATCATCTAAATTTTCAGAAACACGAAAATAATCTTTCCATTCTTCAATAGTTGTAAATCGTAAGTTTCGAGCTTCGTAAGGTGCAGACTCACCACTGACACCTACCGTAGTTAAATAGAAATTATCCCAATCAATATATCCAAAATCTGTAGTAAAAGAAGAACTTCCTGTTTTTAATAAATACCAACGAGTACCTGCAACTGTTTCAACAGATACATTACCATATAAAGGATCTGTAGTTCCACTAAGATTTGAAGCCAAGAAAGGCCATTGAGGTTCTTCATTAACAATGTCTAAATAAGATCTATTAATTGCATCTTTAACGTGTGCTTGAATACCTGTAGCACTAGTAAAACTTCCTGAAGTTAATTCAACTTCATTCATTTCCCGTAGAAGTTCATTTGTTAATTCAAGATAAGTTGCCATATTATGTTAAACTATTGTTAGTTAGTTTACTTCCACAATGTTCTTCCATTTGTCTAATAGAAGTATATTCACTTTTATTAAAGTTTGTTGTTGTGTTACTTTCTAATGAGTTATTAGAAGACACTTTATCTTGATTTTTTTCAGTTTCTTTATAAACCATGTTCTTCTCCTTAAACAAGAAGATTTATTATTCTATGTGAGCTAGGAAGTTTTTGTACTTCTACCTTACCATCCTTTTGTAAGTAAAGAAGAGGTTCTATTGATTCAACAATTTCTTTAATAACTTTACCTTCCCCGCCTGTACGAAGACTTTCTTGTTTCTGAAAAGCTATTTTTTGCCAAGAAACTAAAGGTGTATTAGAAATAGAACTAATTTCCATTTTATTTAATCTTGCTCCATTGAAAATGTTTTAGATTTTAATCTAGCTATATCAAATTCTGATTTATTTGCAAAAATTCTATCATAATTTTCGTCATACTTTTCTTTATTTTCAGGTTTATAAAAACTTCCTGTCATGCCAAGAACCTTACCTTTACGCTGTCCTTTAATCATTAAGGGACTTTCTTCAGAACCTACTGTAGCCATAAAAACTCCTAAAAGGAAAGGGGGCATATTTCAGCCCCCAACCAAGATTGTGGTTTAGTCGATGCCATAGAAGGCAGAAACCAATGCTTCACCTCGCAGCACTTTCGCGCCATAGACATGAAGACCACGAACAATATCACCAAAGCTATCAGGATCACGAATGACCTCTGTGCTAGTGATAGTTTGTGCAGTACACGTTGAAGAAATATGACCAGCTATACATTTACCTGCTGCATTAGTAGTAGAGGCAATGTTATTAGTCTTGTACATATCAAATCCACGCAACTTACCAGAGCTTACCAATCCATTACGGATGGAACCCTGTCCAGCATTATAGTCAACACTGAGGAGCTTAGAGTTGCTTTGTACAAGCTGCTCATAGAACTCAGGATTGGCTAGGAACCAACGTCCTTCTTCCGGCACATTAGACTCATCAAGCAGACGAGCCATGTGAGAAAGAACATCAATAGGATCGTGTTCACTAGTTCCGAAACCAACGTCAAGATTACCAGTACCGTCAAAAGTACCAGCAGCCAAGTCAGTGGCGCTGTCAGAACCAAGAATATGGTTCGGAGATGCAGCAGATACACCTGCAAACATAGTGGCAATTACACCTTCATCAAAAGCATCACGCAAAGCGTAAGCGGCTGAAGAAGTTGCAACGTCACGGAAGTTAACATGAGACATATTTGTTTCAATATCGTCTACAATAAACTTGAATGCGTTTGCAGTATCAACAATCAGACTAACCTCTTGGTCAGTCAATTTAGTTGCTGTTACATCTTGTCCCCTTTCATACTGATAAACAGTAATTTCAGGTTCTTTAATTACTCTTACCGTGTCACCAAAACCAGAGATCTCACCAGCATAATCCGTATTCGTAATAGCTTCTGCTACTGACGCTTTACGGAAAAAGTTGAGAACCTGTTTAGAATATACTTTCGGTAAAAAGAATGAGTTTGTTTGACCCGCAACAGAGTTACCAAAGTTAGCATTGGTATCTGTACTCGGTTCAAAAAACTGGTCGCTTTGATTATAAGCCATAGTTGTTTACTCCCATAAACACAAAGTTGTTATTTAACCACTCTGCCTTCTTGCATGGCCTGTTCGATTTCCTCTTGATGTCTATCAAACTGGTCTAAAGACATAGCGGCAATTTCCCGTTCAGTCCATATTTTAGCTTGTTGAGGATCAACATTAGTTGTTTTAGTTGAAACAATATCTGCTGCCGATCCGCTATTAGCTCTGGGCTGTTTTTTAGATCGAGCTTGTCCTGTACCTGTTTCCAACTTATAAAGATCAATAGCTTTTGATGCTAAAGCAACATTATCAGGATTGTTATATACCCAATCTTGTATTTGTTCAGGCTGTTCTTTTGCCCAATCATGGAAGCCATCAGATGTCCTAATATCATCGAAATCAGGATGTCTGTCACGCAAAGTAGTTTCAGCTTCTTTACGCATTACTTCAGACTCACGTTGTTGTAACGATTGAAGTTGCGATTGAAGATTTGCTACTTCTTGTTGACTTCGTATATGAGCTACAGTCTCAACAGTATTATACAAATCAGGATACTCTTGTTTAAACGCTTCTATATCTTCCTCTGTTTTTGGAGGTTGATAAGCAGGTTGAGCAGTTTGAGCTTGTGCTACTAACTCCTCTTCCCTTTGTTTAAATTCTCCCAATCTTTGATCGTAATGTTTCTTTAGATCGTCATACCTTTTCTTATAGTTGGTTTGTTTTTTAGGAGCTTCATCAGGGGCCTCTTCATCGGGGGTAGCCTGTTGTTCTTGAAAAAATAATCCATCTGCATCTCCTCTACTAGGAGGATCTGGTTGATGCCAAGCTTTCTTGGCGTTATATGGATTTGATTCTTGCTCCTCTACTTGTACTTCGGACATTCTCGTTTCTCCTTCGGGGCTTGTGTTTTAGCAAGGTAGCCATTTTTAACTCCGTCAAGTTATATGGGGCTTGTCTTACCAAGGTAGCCGAATTATTGAAGACTTGGAATTTTATTAGATCTGATCATAGCTTTCTTAATTTCTTCGTCAATGATACTTGGCGAAGCAACTTCAGACTGCTCTTGATCGTCAAACATATATCCTCCCACTGCCTTCATTTGATAACCACCATCGTAGGCACGTTCAGCATCATCCATCATTGTTTGGAGGTTGTCTGCACCTATTTGGTCGGTCGCCTTTTTGGTAATTACAAACTCGCCATCCGATAATCGGGCTGGTATTGAGTCTGACACACCAGTTCCAGGGCCGTCTACTTCGCCAGCACCTGAAAATTCTCCTGCGGTTAAAACTATATTATCTAAGATTTCTGATAATCTTGGATCTTCGTCTAGTTTTACTGCTAAATATTCTTTATCTTCATCTGTAAGAGAGTTATCCATAATGAAATCTATATAGCTATCTTCCATTTCTTGATCTGGAAGTTGTGAAGCCATTGCCTCATCCATTTCTTCCGGTGGAATATTTGGATAAGTATCTACTGGCATTCCACCTTCAGCAAGTGAGTTTCCTCTTTCTGCATTATATCTTCTAACACTTTCCCGCTGTCTTTTTTCCTCAAGCATTTCTTGTTGTGCTCTAAGCTGAAGAACTTGTCCTTGTGTAGGAAAGACTCCTACAACTTCTTCTTCTTCAGGAGTTAATCTACCTGTATAAGGCATATCTAAATCTTCTTTAGTCAGCTCTCTTTTAAGTTCTTCTGATCTAGTTTCACCTCTAGCACCTTGGGATGCCCTAACTCTTAATTCAGTCATATCGGTCAGTATTCTTTCTGCTGCCGTAATAATGCGTTTATCTGTTTCAGTAGCTGCATTATCTTCTAAAGTTTTTATAAATATTCTTATTTCACTAGGATTTCGGGTAGTTAAATATTCTTTAATATTTTCAAAGCTTCCAAAATCCATATAGTTTTTTGCAGCCATTTCAGGATCAAGATTCTGCGCTCTTCCTAAATTAGAAGACAAAGCTCCTGTACCCATGTCATAATCAAAACCTATTTCATCCATAAGTTTATTATAATCTTCTTCAGGAAGATCATTTATTGCCTGATCAAATTCAGGATCTTCAGACATTTCACGAAGAAACTCTCGTCTTAAAAAGGTGTCCTTACCACGACTCGTTGCCTTTTCTGCAAGTCTACCTGCAAGATGTACAATCTTACTACCTACACTATAAGATTTTCGTTGAGTCGCATTGTTAAAAATTTTTGTTAAAACATCATTTTTTCTTAACTGTCCTATAACCCAATCATTCTGAGAACGATTCGATTCCATTACAAATCCTGGGTCGGGATCATCAAGTTCTCGTACTTGCTGTATCATTTTTGCTTCAGGTGACATATTTTTCCACTCTTCGCTGTCCTTGTCTACAGGTTCTGCTCTTTTACTTTCTAATATTTTATTAATGATTCCTTGATTGAGATTGGGCTTCTTATTATTTTCTCGTGCTTGTTGTATCATTTTTGCTTCAGGTGACATATTTTTCCACTCTTCGCTGTCCCTGTCTATAGGTTCTACCTTTTTTGCCTGACGCCAAAATGTGTTTTTTGTAGGTTCTTTCGCTTCGCCTCCTACAGGATAACCTTCTCTTTCTTCGTTAAAATACTCGAACTCTTGACCTTCCATACTTTCAAAAGTATTTAAAACTTTACTTGCATTATATCTTTTACCATTTCCAGAAAACTTAAAAGTTTTTCCTTTAGCGTTTATTGCTTCTCGCTTTAGTTGAGAGTTACTGTACATTGTAAAATCATTACCTTCAATAACAGAAGCACCTTCTTCAGGAAGTTGTTTTATGCTATAAAGGTTCTTTCCTTTAGTAAAGGAACTAGGCGCACGTCCTTTAAACTCAAAAGTAAATTCTTCTTCTTCCCCTTCATCATCTGCCAGTAAAGATGATATAGTCTGTACAAGCCCTAAACCTCCTAAAGTATATACGCCTCCTTTAACAGCTTTAGTATTTCCAAAAGCTTTTGTTCTATCTGTACCAACTACAGCACCTCTATTTATCGCAGTAGCTCCTGAAGTAACATATTTAGGCTTTCCTGATGGAGTTTCTCCTATTACTCTATTATCAATACCTTGAGCTTCATCTAAGAATTCTTCAAACTTTCCATCATATTTTTTGAAAAGTTTTATTCCTCCCTTTGCTGCCTTAGATAATAAACTTATCATATTATTCTGTATGCTCCATTGCCTTTATATTTAAGTAGAGAACTCGTCTTGTTCTTTTCTAGTCAAAGCCTCTTCAACTTGTTCTGGTAAGCTTTCTAACTTAGCCAGCAAATTCATCTTCCCCTGGCTGCGGTACATCTCCAGTTCCGATGTTGCCGCCACCAGTACCTGTAACTCCAAGTTCTTGAGCTTGTTCAGGTGCAGCTTGAGGGCCTCCCATAGCTCCTTGTTCTTGGTTATCGGGGCCAGCCTCTTCGCCAGTTGCTTGTCCAACATTATTTTGTAGTCCTATGATTTGTGCCATTAAAGCAGCTTCTTCTGGATCATTTATTAACTCATCTGGATCTAAATCCAAAGAATAAGCAAGTTCACTAATAAGTTTATTAATCTTAATAAACGGAGCTATAGCAGGATTCTGTGCAGTCTGTAAGAACATTGTTAATCTTTGACTACGAACTTCTTTCTGCATCAGACTATTTGTGCCTGTAGCTCTAACCTCCAAATCACCTTCGACATTTAATTTACTTTCTAAGAACTGCATGTTCCATTGAAAGTATGCCTCTCCTAAAGGCTTTAATAAAAAGTCATCAAGATTCTTGATAACAGTTTTAATATTTAATGATGCTGCACCTAACAGCATCGACATCCCTGAAGCAGTACGAGTCATACTCTGTACGCCTGTCATGCC
>CENZ01204219.1_pt1 | contig 19985 bp, 22 predicted proteins | sample 361341 | NCBI WGS metagenome assembly CENZ01 (sample SAMEA2619782, study PRJEB7988) | marine metagenome | biome: marine biome (ENVO:00000447); feature: deep chlorophyll maximum layer (ENVO:xxxxxxxx); material: "saline water (ENVO:00002010), including plankton (ENVO:xxxxxxxx)" | depth 50 m
AAAAAGTCTCTGCGCATTTTGAAATCGTTGACAATGCCCCTCGAATGATCGGATTTGGTGGGCGCAAAAAAATCCTGCAAGAGGTGGATCTGTCTCGCCTGGATGCGCAACAATAATCCTCCCGACCATGCCCACTCCAGACTTATCCGAATTCGCTGATTTCGCAGCGACAATCGCCGCCGAAGCACGAGACATCGGACAGAAATATTTTCGTCAGCCCCATGATGTCTCGAGTAAATCGGATGGCACCCCCGTGACCATCGCAGATCTTGAAATCGAACAAAGAGCGCGGTTATTGATTGCTGAACAGTATCCTGACCACGGCGTGTACGGAGAAGAAGAAGGAGGAGAAGACAATACTTATTCCGAGTGGTTATGGGTAATCGATCCGATCGATGGCACCAAGAGTTTCGCCACGGGGAAGCGGACTTTTGGATGCCTGATTGCGCTCCTTCAAGATCGCAAACCGGTATTAGGCATCATTGATATGCCCTCTCTGGACGAACGCTGGCTGGGAATCAAAGATCAGCCCACCCTATATAACGGGCAACCCTGTCGCACTGCCAAGACGCCTTCCCTGCAAAACGCAACGCTCAACGCAACCACCCCCGATATGTTCAGTCCGGACGAGTGGTGCGTATTCTCCCGCATGAGCGAAGTCGTGCGATTCCGCCAGTTTGGTGCTGACTGCTATGCCTATGGACTGCTGGCCTGCGGATTTACCGATCTTGTGCTCGAGGCAGGGCTCGGTCGGTTTGACTATCTGGCACTGGTCCCGGTTATTGAGGGGGCGGGTGGCTGCATCAGCGACTGGCAAGGCCGCCCGCTGACCTTTGATTCGGCCGGGCAAGCGTTGGCAAGCGCCAACGAGACCTTACACGCTCGCGCTCTGGATTTTCTTGGATCAGTAATATGACTGGGCTAGGCATTATGTCTCGTACAGCAATTCTCTTTGCTGCGCTGGCAATGTGGGCGCTGTTCATAACCCCATCCGAGGCAGACCAGAATGATCCGCGGTTGGATAGACTTTTTACTGAACTTAAGTTGGCGGCTGACCAGGCGTCAGCCGACGACATCGCGTCGGAAATCTGGGCCCTGTGGCGGGAAACGGACAACCCCGTGGCGGCCCAGTCGCTTGCCGACGGCATTGAAGCAATCAGGACGAGGCAATACCGAAGCGCTTACCGGCACTTCAGCAAGGTTATCGAGCAGGCGCCTGCCTTCGCCGAAGGCTGGAATGCCCGCGCGACCGTTCTCTATCTGATGGGGGCCTATCGGGAATCTATCGACGACATCAGAGAAACCCTTCAACGCGAGCCGCGCCATTTTGGCGCATTGTCCGGTCTTGGACTCATCTTTCTGCAGCAGAAGCAGTTTGGCCCGGCTGCAGCTGCGTTCCGGGATGCGCTTCTCATCAATCCGCACCTTCCCCGCATACACGCCGCCATTGACGAGCTGGAATCCCGACAAAGATCGATCGATGAAAAAAACGCAATCTGAATTCAGTTGTCGCCCGGCCAAACCCGCGCGTTCAGCCAGGCTGATAAATCTCTGACCTCTTCGGGCGTGACGGTATGCGGCATTGGATAGGTGTGCCACGACACATCGCAGCCGTTGTCCTCAAGCACCTGCCTGCTGCTCTCCCCTAACGCCAGCACGAGAACGGGATCAAAAAGTCCGTGGGCAAGAAAGACCGGCGTCGGAATAGCGCCCTTTTCTGCTGACTCCGGAAACGTTCCCGAAAGCGGCAGATAGGTTGAAAGCCCAACAATCCCGCCCAACGGTTCCTCGCAACCAAAGCCATAGTGCAGGGCCACCGCACCTCCCTGGGAAAAACCTCCCACCACTATTCGGGATCGAGAAATGCCTCGTCCCTCTTCCCGACGGACCAGGGACTCAACAATGCCCGCCGCCTCGGAAAGACCCGCCACGTCCTCCTGCTTGACGATTTCCATGCCGGTCAGATCGTACCAGCCCCGCATGATCATGCCCCCGTTAAGCGTAATGGGTCGTTCGGGCGCATTGGGAAGGATGAAACGAACCGGCAGCCCCGAGGGGAAATCCAGCATATTGGGCAGATCCTTGAAGTCGTTACAGTCGGCGCCGAGGCCATGAAGCCAGATAACCGAAAACACTGGCGCCGCGCCCGTTTCTATTTCAAGGGGGTTAGAAAAAAGGTCACTCATGTTGACAACCCGGTAATGTTTAGTTGATTGTAACGGCAAAGATTGCGTTTACTCGACCCGGCTCAGGCGGGGTTGATGGGCTTTTAAACACCAACCGGATTTCACCTTGTCTCTGCCATTACCAACCTACGAAGACGTTCTTGCAGCTGCGGACCGGCTAAAAGGAGTAGCACACAAGACGCCCGCGCTACGCGACACGCCCATCGATAGCAAGGTGGGTGCCGCGGTCATTTTTAAGTGTGAAAACCTGCAACGTATCAACGCTTTTAAATTTCGCGGCGCCTGGAACGCAATCAGTCAGCTAAGTGAGGCTGATCGACGTAAAGGTGTGATCACCCACTCCTCCGGAAATCATGCCCAGGCGGTTGCTCTGGCCGGGAGTCTGCTCGACATTGAAACCACAATCGTCATGCCCCAGGATGCTCCGCAGGCGAAACTCTCGGGCACAAAACGGTACGCGACACGGGTAATCACCTATGACCCGAAAACAACCAAGCGTGAAGCACTCTGCCAGGAGCTGATTGTTGAGCATGACTACGTCCTCATCCCGCCTTTTGATCATCCGCATATCATCGCCGGCCAAGGGACTGCGGCAATGGAACTCATTCGGAGAACCGGCCCTATTGAGACCTTGCTTGTGCCCTGTGGAGGAGGAGGTCTTTTAAGTGGCAGTATTCTGAGTGCGCAAGCGCTTTCGCCTGAATGCAAAGTTATTGGTGTCGAACCCGAAAATGCCGATGATGCCGTCCAGTCGTTTCGAACGGGCCAGCTACAAAGAATCGAGAACCCCCAGACGATTGCAGACGGAACCCGGACCGAATGTCTTGGCGAACTGACCTTTGAAATCATTCGTCAGAAAGTGCATGACATGGTGAGCGTCTCTGAAGCAACGATTGCACTGGCCACGCGCACACTGTTTGAAGATGCCCGGGTGGTAGCAGAGCCATCCGGAGCCCTCGGGCTTGCGGCCCTGCTCAGCGGTGCTGTTCAGGCGAAAGGACGCGTTGGCGTCATCCTCAGCGGCGGCAACATCGATCCCGCGCTGATGGCGACGATTTTGAAAGATTCCTGAGGCGCTCGAGCAGACAAAAGGCGCCGTGATGGATGGGCCGACAAAACTCCGAAAGTGAGTCTCAGTTTTGCGTATTCAACGGGATGGAAATTGTGCTGGAGCTTTCAGAATCTTTCGCGGCATCACGATTTAGCTCCTGAAATGTGGGCAGCAGGCCGCTAAACCACCAGGCAGCCAAAATACCGGCCAGGATCAAAATCGAAATCAAGGCCGTTTTGCGCCAGCTCTTCTTCTGTGAAGTCGAGAACTTTAGCCACTGGCGCCCCTTTTTATCCTTAAAGGCCTCTTTGCCGAGGATCGGCACTACCGAACCGATGCTCTCTCCCTGGGCGTCATCGGCTCCAGCCAGAACCGTCGACTCATCAATCTCCATCAACCGTGCATAGGCGCGAAGGTAGCCCCGAACAAAGGTAGGGCCAGGGAGGGCTTCGGTATCACCGGACTCCAGTGCCCTCACCATCTCGACGGTCAGATTGAGATTTGCGGCAACGTCTTCCACCGACCAGCGATATCCCTGGCGGGCGTTTCGTAACTGCTCTCCGGGAGAGAGATTACGGGTTTGCGGACTTGGTGTGTCAGCCATAGGAAGACAGCCCTTCTTTACTGCTTGGCCTGGCCTTATTATCGCTTCAAATGCAGATTTTTGTTTAGGCGCTCACGATATGCTGTAAGCACCGGTCCCGACAGCGATAAGTGATTCTTCTTCGTTGTGCAGTTCCATGCGCGTAACAACAACTTTCCGACCGGCGCGAAGCACAAAGCCTTTGGCCGAAAAGGTCTTGCCCAGACCAGGCCTGAGGTAATCCACCCGAAGATCTATCGTGCCCAACCGGGAGAATTTGTCTGCCTCGTCTTCAAGCGACTGCACCCCCTCGCGTCGAAGCAAGGCAATAAACGCAACCAACCCCCCCACAACGTCGAGAACGCTCGAGATCACGCCTCCATGCAGATTCCCCCGCGTGAAGTTTCCAATGAGCTCATCGCGCATATCAAAGCGTACGACCACGTCTGATTCCCCCAGGCGCTCCATACGAAGACCTAAAACCTGATTAAATGGGATACGCTCTTCAAAAACCCGCGCGGCGTCCAACAAGGCCTGCGGTGATACTTGTGGGGTTTCTGTCAAGATGGCTCCTTACTGATTGGGATTTTTGCTTGGGGACGTCACGCGCTCAGATACGAGTTTTATTTCACGCTCGATTATCCCTCAAAAGGTGGAATGTCCGAGAAATCGTGAGATAGAATTAGCAGGGCCGTTTCTTGCTGGCGAAGCGGCATGTACACCATGGGGCCGTAGCTCAGCTGGGAGAGCGTCGCGTTCGCAATGCGAAGGTCGGGAGTTCGATCCTCCTCGGCTCCACCAATTCCCTCCCGCCAATCGATCAACGCCACAGAGGTCTTTATCGGGTCTGTGTGATCTCCACTTTCGGCAAGAAAGAGACAAATGCCATTATCGCAGCGGCAATTGCCGCAAGAATCATGAAGAAAGCGCCAAACCCCCACGTGGTGTGCGTCCAGGCGATCATCGGGATCGCGGTTGCGTTGACAGAAAAGGTAATGATGTAACGCGCGCCGAGCGCCCTACTCCGCCAACCACTGCTGGTAACCCGACCGATCAACACGTCGTTGATCGGGATCTGACCGAATACCACCAACATGAATGCCGCGCAGACGACGATCGTTGACATACCGCTCGAGTTGACCAGCGCCAGAGCAAGCAGACATTGTCCTGTAGCCACAGCGAGAAATACGAGCTTTAATGGCCAACAATCCACCAGATAACCCACGATCAACTGCCCAACCGATGCCAGTGCAAATATACTGAAGGTGTACCAGCCGATAGCAGTTATCGAAATCGTGAGGCCTGACAGGCGCTCATCGATGACCTTGGACAAATCGAAGGTTGTGCTCTGAAAAATAAGGCCGCCAAGAGCGGTTGACGCAAAGACAATCACGAAAACCCGCACGAGGGTTTCCCACGTAAATGCCTGCAAAGGTTTTGTATCCCCCGATTTCTTCTCGTACTGATGCGGGTCATCCGCTTGTGGACCACGAATAAAGATCCAGTACGCAACGCCCACCAACAGAGTGACCAACCCGGGCCAGATAAAGGCAGCCCGCCAGCCCGATGCCTCGATCAAGAGGCTCGTAAAGAGCACCGCACAGGCCACGCCCAGGTTGCCGAACACACCGTTGACTGCAAGCGGCAGACCGGTCCGCTGCCCCCCCTGAATAACCATCGCCAATCCCACCGGATGGTAGATCGAGCCAAAAAGCCCAATGGCAAACAGTCCCAGCGCCAACGTTAACGGAGTGTTCGCATAGGCCGTCGCTATGGCGCTTGCGCCGATGCCGAAAAAGAAGATCACCATCATCTTCTGTCGGCTCCAGCGGTCGGCCAGCCAGCCCGCCGGCAGCGCGCCCAACCCAAACACCACCAACGCGGGTGTGGCGTAGGGAATCAGTTCTGCGTAGCTCATGCCCCACTCTCGGGTGAGCACCAGGGCGGCAACGGTGGCAAATACCAAAGGCAATAGATGATCAATGAAGTGCCCAGCATTAAGAAAAGCGAAGTGCAGCCGGGAATTCACAGATAAAAGACCCTTGATTCTTTTGCTGCCCGATTATATCCACCACCGAACATGCTCCTCAGGCTAAGCCCATGGCTGATCAAATTCAGATCCTGACCCTACCGGATGGACGCTTTTTCTAGAACAGTCGGGCTCCCGCCGCATTGGCCTGGGGTATCGGCCGGGCATCCTGAATGCACTGCCCCGAATGTCTGCAGCGATGTTTTTCGGCTGGATACCCGACTTGGTATACTGGAAGCGGAGTCCCCGTAGCTCAGCTGGATAGAGCAATCGCCTCCTAGTTAACTGGGCACCAGTATCTGGAAACAGTCTGTGTGAATCTGCTCAAACTCGGTGAAACCTCAGCACCCCGGGTGGTGGCAATACCGAGCCAAGCCCGCCTGTTGCAAAAAGTTAAAAAGGTGGGAAGGTGTAGAGACTTGACGGGCAGCACCTACGGGCCGCGCGCCTAGTGGTGAAGATAAAGTCCAGACCCCGAACAGATCCCCAAGGTCTGGCAGTGAAAACTGAAGGGGTATGAAGCGGTAGGTCGCAAGTTCGAATCTTGCCGGGGACGCCAGTTCAATTAACCGATAAGCGCTGTTCATAACCCTGTGGATAACCTGTTTAAAAGCCCTGTATCAGAGCGACTCTCGGTAATCAGTCGATATACCTCAAAGAGGTCCGCACACTTAATATCGTGAGCACGAACTTAGAAGATTCTTTTCGCAAGGCGGGCCTCGGCCGACGCTTTGGCGCGCTTTTCTACGACCTCTTTGTCCTTTTGGGCATTGTTTTTATTGCTGCCCTGCCGCTGCCGTGGTTCGACCAGATTGTCGGTGGGTCAGATTTAGGACTCTGGATAAAGCGGCTCTACTTGCTGGGCGTATGCTTTGCCTACTTCGGCGGCTTTTGGGTCAAAGGCGGGCAAACGCTTGGCATGAAGGCATGGCAATTAAAAGTCATCCAAAAAGACGGGAAGGCACTCGGATGGCGTGATGCCGTAAAGCGCTTCATGGGGTTATGCCTTTCTGTCATCACGTTGGGGTTGGGATTTTTTTGGATGCCGGCTGATACCCGACACAGCAACTGGGACAGACTGTGCGGGACCCGTGTGATTTGGTGCCCCAAACCCGTGCACTAGCGCATACTCCCCCTCCAACAGCCTTCACTCGAAACGAAAACCCGCCCACGACACTATGCCTTTTTATTCCGAACACAGCCTTAAAGCCCTTTGCGCAGGCGTGCTGCTTTTCTTGAGCACCTTCACAGCATCAGCCTCCAGTTTAATTCCTGATCCTGAGCCTTCAACCGGCTGGCAGGATAAGAAAGCGGTTCGAGCAGAACGCTTTATGGTGGTCACAGCGCACCCGCTCGCCACCCAGGCGGCCTACCAAATCCTGAAAACGGGCGGCAACGCCGCTGATGCAGCGGTCACGGCACAGCTTGTCCTTAATCTTGTTGAGCCGCAGTCTTCGGGGATTGGCGGCGGGGCATTCATGCTGTACTGGGACGCCAAAAATAAGATGCTCGTTAGCTTTGATGGCCGCGAGACGGCTCCCGGTGCTGCCGATGCTGATTACTTCAAGAACGGTGCCGGCGAACTAATCAAATGGCGGGAGGCAAGACTTGGTCCAAGGGCCGTCGGCGTGCCCGGCACCCTGTCTTTACTGCACACCGTCCACCAACGCTTTGGTGAGCACCCTTGGGCGCAGCTTTTTGCACCCGCCATCACACTCTCGCGCGAAGGATTCGCCGTATCGCCCAGAATGGCCAAGTCCATCGAAGGATCAAAGGAATATCTCAACCGGTTTGCCGCCACCCGAGAATACTTTTTTACTGATCAAGGGGCTCCGCTGCCAGAGGGATATCACCTCACGAATCCCGACTTCGCACAGACCCTGGAACTGATTGCTGAGCAAGGCATCGCGCCTTTCTACGAGGGGTCGATCGGCGAGAAACTGATCGAGACGCTTCAGGAGGCATCCGGCCGCCCTGCATTAATGACGATGCAGGACCTCAATCGCTACAGAACCCTTTCAAGGCCGCCGGTTTGCGCTCGTTACCACGATAACGCCATCTGCGGAATGGGTCCACCGAGTTCGGGAGCGCTCACGGTAGGTCAGATTCTGCAACTCATCGAGCGTTTTGATGTAGCCGGAATGGGCCTTGCTCCCGAGAGTATTCATCTTGTAATGGAAGCCTCTCGTCTGGCTTTTGCTGACCGGGCACGCTACATGGCGGACAGCGACTTCGTTGAAGTCCCTGTTGCGGGATTGCTCGATCAAGAATACCTAAGGGATCGCAGTCAGTTGATCCAGCTCTCAAGCTCGATGGGTAAAGCATCGGCCGGCAACCCGCCCGGCGTTACCATTGCGCACGCCGCCATGCAGCAAATCGAGCCTGCCGGCACCAGTCACTTCAGCATTGTCGATGCGCAAGGCAATATCGTCTCCATGACAACGACCATCGAGTCCGGCTTTGGCAGCATGCTCATGACACAAGGGTTCCTATTGAACAATGAGATGACCGATTTCTCTTTCAGGGCGAATAAAGCCGGCCAGCCCATCGCCAATCGGGTTGAAGGAGGTAAACGACCCCGCAGCTCAATGGCGCCGACTATCGTCTTTGACAGCACCGGTGTGCCGACTCTGGTTGCCGGATCCCCCGGTGGCAGCCGGATTATTTGCTACGTTGCGCAAGCCCTCATTGGCATACTCGACTGGCAGATGAATCCCCAGCAGGCAGCCGCCATGCCGCACTTTTGCAACCGCAACGGGACAACAGACATCGAGTCTCATGCGGGAGCAGAAAGGTTTAGCGCAACCCTTACTGATATGGGGCACGAAGTCCGGATTCGGAACCTGAATAGCGGACTTCATCTGATCCAAAGACTGCCTTCCGGCGGACTCCTTGGCGGGGCAGACCCTCGACGCGAAGGCCTGGTGCTGGGGGACTAGCGCTTAAGATTCAAAAGATGCCATCACACGGTGATGGTAATCCACCCCATCAAAACGGCTCATTTCCTGAAGCCCAGTCGGACTGGTGATATTGATCTCAATCAGCATCCCGCCGATGACATCGATGCCGGCGAAACGGACGCCATGCGCCACGAGATCATCGCGCATCGCGTCACAGATTCTCCAATCCTGCTGATCCAATTCAGTGACTTGGGCGCTTCCCCCCTGGTCGAGGTTATTCAACTCTGCGCCTTCGGCATGGACACGAAGGATGGCGCCGAGCGGCTCGCCATCCAGCAACAGGATACGTTTGTCTCCCTCGCGCGCGGCCGGTAGGTATTGCTGGGCTACCACCCAGTGGCGCCCTCCGTGGGTTGCCGTATCCAACTGCTGTGATAGCCCTTCGCCGTCGGAGTCTAAAAATATGATGCCCTTGCCGCCATGCCCGTCCACGGGTTTCACGGTAATCCGCTTCTGGTCACGAAGAAACCCACCGATCTCCTGCTCACTTCGGGAGACCAATGTCTTCGGGGTGAAATCCGGATAACGCAAGGCGGCCAGTTTTTCATTCCAGTTTCTGACCGTGACAGGTCTGTTGATGATCTGGACACGCTCAGGCAGTTGATCCAGCAACAAAGTGACGTAAAAGTAACTGCGATCGAACGGCGGATCCTGACGGATCCAAACGGTATCCATGGTTCCAAGAGCACAGGAGCGTTGCGGTTCACAGTCGAAAGGCCGATCGTGTACCGGTGAGACCTTGACCTTGACCACCGTCGCGTAGACTTCGTCATGACGCAACGAGAGCGTCGCGGGGTCTACGTAAAACACCTCATGCCCGCGATCGTGCGCCGCGAGCATGAGGAAATAGGTGGTGTCCTTGTGCGGTTTGACCCCCTCAAGGGGGTCCATGATGAAGGCGTGCCTCATTTGCGCAGGATAACACCTTTGTCAAACAATCATTCTAGGCGCGGTGCCTCCTTCCCTGGCGGCTTCTGCGTTTGTACTCGACGGGTGAGGTCGAATGACTGCGCACATGGCGAGTACCGGCTGTCACCGGCCCCAGCGCTGACACCACCGTTTCGATATCCGGCATGGGTCGGGGATGATGATTGAGCAAAGCGCGGTTCATGGCCGCAAGATGCACCGGGGTGGTGCCACAACAACCACCAATAATTCGCACACCACAGTCGCGAGCCAATCGAGCGTACTCAGCCATCAGCTCCGGTGTCCCGGTGTACTGTATCTCGCCATCGACGAACGTCGGGATGCCGCAATTGGCCTTAGCCACGAGAATATCTTCATTGTTACTCTGCGAGCGCATGGACAGCAGCGTCCCGACCAGATCGGCAGCACCCACACCACAGTTGGCTCCGTACGCCGCAAGAGGAGGAACCGTTTCCCTGTAAATTTCCACGAGTTGCCCCGGTGGAACACCCATCATTGTGCTGCCGTTGGTGTCAAAGGTCATCGTCGCGACTACCGGCAGGCCGCTCTGCGCGGCTCCAGCCCTGGCTGCTTGAAGCTCTTCGCGGGAGGACATGGTCTCCAGCCAGATGACATCGGCGCCGCCTTTCGCAAGGGCCCGCGCCTGATTGGCAAAGGCGTTCTCGGCTGCGTGAAGCGAGAGAGTCCCCACAGGTTCGAGAATCTCTCCGGTTGGCCCCATTGACCCGGCAACGATGACATCACGGCTCGAGGCGTCCGCGCACGACCGTGCTATTGCCGCGGCCTCGGCATTCAGCTCCCCCACGCGGTGTTCAACCTGGTGAAGTTTCAGACGGTAAGCAGATCCGCCGAAGCTGTTGGTCAACAGAATGTCGGCGCCTGCGTCGATGAACTGCTGATGCAGTAATCTGACGCGATCCGGATGCTCTACGTTCCATAATTCGGGCGCGTCGCCCGACTGTAGGCCCATGGAGAAATAATTGGTCCCCGTGGCCCCATCGGCCAGCAGCCAATCTCGATCGCGGAGAAGCTCTTCAAAACGGTTAGTAGTCATGGCATTTCCTCAAAGTTACCGTTCGGCGCAGGTCGGTCACTAAGGGAACCCCATAAAAAAACCCGCACCGGCGAACTTGCTAGAGCGGGTCCATCAACAAACACTCGCTTTAGCAAACTTGTAAAGCGCCTGCAAGCTGATGATCAAATCGGCGCTATGGTGGATTTATACCACAGATCCCAAGAAATGTGGGCTCTAGCCCATCTATTTTTTCCTATAAAGACAGTCTTTGCTAAAAGATACTGGCCAGGGGTTCATGGGGGTCTACCCCCGGCATAAAGGGCCTTCGACGGTCTCGATCAGTGAGCTGGTAAATCGCCCCCAGCCAATTGTTAAAAACGATTTTTCCCGAATCGCCCCAGGTGTTGTCCACAGGGACATCTTTTTCAGGAAATGCGCGGACCTTGCTACCTTTCGCGCGCGCGTGCTCCGCTTCTTCGCGAAAACCCTCTAAAACCGGGAAAACCTCTTCCGTGAAGTAGTTATCGGGATACGGCGGGTAATCTTCAACCTCCCCTGAAAGATATCGGTTTACCTCGCGCTTGTATTCTTTCAACAGGCTGAAGCTGTCGTATTCCGGATGACCCTGGAAAAACACCAGTCGCAGGCCATCAGCACTGGTTGCCAGATGCACTCCTGCGTCTGGACTTTCTACCAGCACAAGCTGATCAACCCTGTTCATCTCATTTGGACTAATGTCATTCCAGCGAGAATGCGGGACATCGAAGCGCGTGTTTATACCGCGTACCAACGGATGCTCCATCACCACGCGATGGGGAAACACACCCCAGCGTTTCGTTGGCAACGGCTGGCGCTCGATTCCATGAAAATGCAGGAACGCTGCGTGGGTTGCAAGGCATGCGCATAGCGTAGAGGTGACATTTTCTACCGCCCAGTCGAACACCTCGCACATGGGATCCCAGAAACCTTCATCAGGCAACTGATCACAGACCGGGTTCGCCCCACTCACGATCAGCGCATCAAGCCCCTCTTCCTTCAGCTGATCGAAATCATAGTAGTACTTCTCAATATGTTCTCGTGCCACTTCGCCACGCGGCACCTGTGGTGGCGAGAATGGGTAGATATGAAACTGGGCGATACGGTTACACCCCCCGATCAATCGAAGAAACTGCCGCTCGGTCGGCTCCAGGGCAGCATCCGGCATGTTGTTCATCAAGCCGATATGCATCTCGCGGATATCCTGTGATCCGGCACGCTCCAGCGACAGTAAATCCCCCCCCTCGCGGCGAAAGCGCTCGAAACTAGGTAATTCTGTGTTGGCAACAATCGGCATCGCTACTCCAGTGCGTCACAAATCAATTCAAGGAATTCAGATTCGCTATGGATGTCGTCGATCCGCGTTGCATCAAGCACCACGCCAAAACGATCTGCGATCTCCTGATACCGCGGAAGCCGATGCTCAACCAGGCGAGGGAACATCCAACGAAAATAATCGTCCGGCACAATCTCCTCTGGCTTTGATAACCCTTGCTCTTCGAGATATTGGGGCAATACGCGATCAAGAAACTGATTCTGATAGTACATCGGCTTGGGCTCCTGCAAGGACCGCTCGATAATTTGACTCAGCATCGCTTCCGAGGGCTTGAGATAAACGATCAGCGTATCTTCGGCCAGTTGCTCGAGCACGCCTGGCGCGTCGATTTCGCACAGGCTGCCCCCAGCGTCATTGAGAAAATGCGGGTAGCCATAGGTGTCATGTCCCTTGGAGATAAACGCCCTGACATCCTGCATTGCGTTGATCTCTGCCTCGCGATGAAGACTCTGTCGACGCTTGAATTCATCGACCGACAGCCCGCCCAACTCTGGATTACCGATCATCCCCAGAAAGCTCGCAATTGGCTTAAGGTTGTGGACAGAAATATTATGGCAAAGGTAGATCGAATCTGTCCGCAGCAATTCTGCGAGAAACGGCACCCTCATAGCCTCGCGCTTGACGTTATCCAGTATGGGTTCATCAAGATAACGCGTCCCAATTCGGTAATCCCCGGAATAGTGGAACCAGGTCTGGCGGGGCAATCGGGATGCCAGCGTGGTCTTTCCCACACCTGACATGCCGAGCAGAGTGATCGCCTTACGCGGAGACTTCCAGAACGCGGCGCCTTTTAAATTGTCACGGTACATAGTGGTAAAAATCAAAGTCTTCAGACAAGGCTCTGAAGGACCGACCGCACCGGCACTGACAGAGCGCAGGGCCTGCGTGCTTCCCGATCCACAAATACATGGGTGAAGCCGCCAACCGCAGCGACAGCCGCTTCGGCCTCAGCAAACATACCCACCTCATAACTCACACTGCTATTTCCCAGATGCGTTACCCGCAACCCGCAATCCACCCGACCTGGATAAGACAGTGGCTGGAAAAACTGGCATTGTGACTGAACTACCAGCCCGATGGAATCGCTCTTTTCGATGTCCAGCAACTGGCGTTCGATCAAAAACTGATTCACAACGCTGTCGATGTAACTGTAATAGACCGCGTTGTTGATGTGGCCATAGGCGTCATTATCCTTCCATCGAGTGCTGACTGACTGCCAGTACCGATAGTGCTCTCGCGAATGATCCGGGGTCGGGCTATTCTCCGGGTGACTCAAGAACCGATCCTGATGACTGTTCGGCCTGTAACTGAACCGGTCAGGTAATCATCAAACGCGCCTGGCAAATCATCAAATTCAATCGTTTGCGGCGCGATCAGATCAAGATGGCCAGGGCGAAGGTCTTCTGCCAGGCGCTGCCAGGCCCGGTTGCGAAGTGCTTCAGGCATTTCAATCGAGTTAATCCCCAGCAACGACACCCCGCGCAGGATAAACGGCATGACCGTGGTTTCCAGTTTGATGCCACTGGCGTTACCGATTGATGCGATATTTCCCCACGGTTTCACCGTACGGGTGAGCCACCCTAGCGTCTCTCCACCAACGTTGTCCACTGCGCCGCCCCAGAGGCCTTTCTCCAGCGGTCTGCCCCCCATCTCAAGCTCGTGTCGGTTAACAAATTCAGTGGCGCCCAATGACTTCAGGTAATCATGCTGATCTGATTTTCCCGTCAACGCCACTACCTCAAAGCCTTTTGCCGCCAGCATATCGACCGCGATGCTGCCAACACCGCCGGTCGCACCGGTGACAATCATGGGGCCGTGATCAGGACTCTGTCCATTTTCCTCGAGCCGAATCATGGCAATCGCGGCAGTGAATCCCGCAGTTCCGATCGCCATCACTTCTCGGAGATCCAGGCTGTCTGGCACAGCAACAACACATCCCGCTGGCACCCGAGCCATCTCTGCATAACCACCGTCGCGGGTCTCAGAAAGGCCACAACCACATACCAGCACACGATCACCGGGCTTGAATCGATCGCTTTCGCTGCTCTCGACCGTACCAGAAAAATCAATCCCGCCATTGAGATCAGGCACTCTCAGAATCTTGGCCTTCCCGGACGCAGCCAGGGCATCCTTGAAATTGATGCCCGAGTAAGCGACGCGGACAACGACATCCCCCTTGGTCAGATCGCTGACCTCCATCTGCTCAAACCCGGCGCGAACGCCCTTTTCCTGCTGGTGTATTCTGAAAGCCTTGAAAGACATCTTTTAAAATCTCCGGTTTCTCGGGACTGTCTGCTATCTGGTGATACTCCCGTGACAGCGATGGCAGGATTTTAACGCGTAGACTATTGTCCCGGACAGGCGATTGCCGGCGAGAAACTATCCCACCCCAACCGACCGCACACTACCGACCAGGATCCAAGATATGCAAGAAGACACTCTGTTCAGCAAGATCGTGAAAGGCCAACTGCCAGCTGATATCGTATTTCAGGACGATCGCGTCACCGCGTTTCGGGATATTCATCCCCAGGCGCCAACCCATATCCTGATCGTGCCCAACAAAATCATTCCCACTGTCAACGACGTATCCGAGGAAGACGAAGCGACGCTGGGCCACATGTTTATCGTGGCGCGGGATCTGGCCGCCTCTGAACGCATTGCTGAAGCAGGCTACCGGTTATTGGTGAACTGCGGCCGGCATGCCAATCAGGAAGTGTTTCATCTGCATATGCATGTTCTCGGCGGCCGCCCGCTGGGTCGGATGCTGCAGAGCGAATCGTAGGCCGATCAGGAGTTGCGCTTTCGGGCAATCTCCTGTTCGCGCAGTTCGATGCGGCGCACTTTACCGGTGGTGGTCATGGGCAGTTCGCTGACGAACTCGATCTCGCGAGGATATTCATACGCAGCGAGATCTCCACGGACGAGGTCCTGAATATTCTGAGCTAGCGCATCCGACGGCGTCTCATCAGAAGCAAGCACAATAAAGGCTTTAACGATCTCTCCCCGAAGTTCATCGGGAGAGCCCACTACTGCTGCCTGCACGACTGCGGGATGCTTCAATATGCAGTCTTCAATCTCCCCCGGCCCAATGCGGTGCCCTGCGCTTGAGATAACGTCATCCTTGCGCCCCACAAACCATAGATAACCGTCACTGTCACGATAACCCACATCACCCGTGGACCACCAAGGGCCAATAAACTTGTCCCGGGTTGCCTGATCTCGCTTCCAATAACCCAAAAACATTACTGGATCGTCCCTGAGCGCGCACAACTCCCCGATCTCGCCATCGGCCAGGACATTGCCGGATTCATCAATGGGCTCGACACGATGACCAGGGTAGGATTTCCCCATTGAACCGGGTTTAACCGACATGATCTCGGAGCAATTGCCCACGATATAGTTGAATTCAGTCTGACCCCACATTTCATTGATCTGGATACCCAGGGCCTCTGCGGCCCATTCGTAAATCTGCGCGCCCAACGCTTCCCCTGCCGACATGACGCTGCGAAGTCTTACCCTACGATCCCGGATATCGTGAACCTGACGAAGCATCTTGAGCGCCGTTGGCGGGATAAAGGCATTACGGACACGATATCGCGCTATAAGATCACAGGCTTTTTCAGGATCAAAACGTCCTCCGTCGTACCCCAAAACCGGGCGACCATAGAACCAGGCCGGAATCAGCCCATCGAGCAGACCACCCGTCCAAGCCCAGTCAGCCGGCGTCCACATCAGGTCATCCGAGCGAGGAAAGAAGTTCTGCGACATCTCAAACCCGGTCAGATTTCCCAACAGGCAACGATGCGCCAACACAGCACCCTTGGGAGGACCTGTCGTCCCCGAGGTATAGATCACGACTGCGGGGTCGTCCGCAAACGTATTCAGCGTCTCACACTCGGCTTTTGCCTGCCCAAGTAGCGCCCAGAACCCGCGTTTCTTATCATCGCAGTCAATAACCTTCTCAAGTTCCGGCAACTCATTTCGCAGCGACTGAATCTTCCCCAACCCTTCCCCAGCGCCAATCAGAACCTTGGAGCCGCTGTCTTCGAGCCGATAACGCAAAGCGTCTGTTCCGAACAGGGCGGAGAGCGGCAAGGACACCGCGCCGATCTTCCACGCGGCAATATGACAAAGCCCCGTTTCAACCCGCTGTGGCAATAGAATGGCAACGCGATCGCCCTGCCTGACCCCGATTGCCAGAAAAACGTTGGCCAGCTGATTTGAGAGACGATGCAGGTCGGCGAAGGTGTACTCGTTTGCGACACCGGATGTATTTTCACAAAGAAGTGCGGGATGATTCACTACTTCCCGATGGCGATCACAGACCGCGGCAGCAATATTGAATCGTTCCGGGATCTGCCATTTGAACGCTCGACCGATCTCGTCAAAATCAGCCAAGCCCGAATCAGTCAGTGTCGTTAAGTTGCTGATGCTTTATCTCCCAAACAAGAAACCCTCGACCCGGGTGGATGCTTTATAAGCGATGATTCTAGTACCGCCGACTGGCGACACAAGAGCCAGTCTCAAGGAGCCAGAAATACCTCACACCGGGTGTCATCGTGAGACAAAACATGCCACACAGGATATTTCGTGCTTGGGTCTTGCCGGGTCACTTTGTCGAAGAGCACCTGCTTCTTCTCGCCAAAGATCGGCAAAATGATGCGCTTGGCGCCTTTCAAAACCCAGGGTGCGAGACTGATCCTTTCATGAGGGGCAAGCGGAGAACGGGACGCGACGACCTTTCGCCCGGTTTCCAAATTCTCGGCGCCTTGTGGAAAGAGCGAGGCAATATGACCATCATCGCCCATACTGACGAATAGCACATCGATCGGCAACAACCCTTGATCCAGCCGCTGCTCCACGGCGTCCAATGCCTCCCGAGCACAATCGTGATGGGTTTTCAGTCCGACCACTGTGGCAGCAGAACCGTGACTCTGCAGCAATGTGTCCCGCACCAGTTTTTCATTGCTTTTTGCGCTTTCGCTAGGCACCCAACGCTCATCGATCAGCAAAACATCCACAGAGCCCCAATTTAACGGCAACTCTGACAGCATCGGAAAAAGGGCTTCGGTGGTTCTGCCCCCGCAAACGCCAAAAGTCACCCGATGATGGTTTGCCAGCGCAGATTCGAGTACTTGCCCCAGATGGCTTGCAAGGGCCTCCAATGCATCCGAGCGGTTTGGATACCTCTGGGTTGAGTACCCGGACATCAGAATATTTAGCGCAAAACTTTCGTTCTGGACAGGGTAAAAAGACTTGCGACCACAAAAAGAAGTGTAGCCGCGGTAACGATGCTTGGGCCTGTAGGCATATCCCAGTAGAAGGACCCGGACAACCCTGCCGCAACCGCCGCAACTCCCGCGGCGACAGCGATACCGGCCATCAATTCTGGCGTGCGTGAAATGGGACGCGCAGCGGCGGCTGGAATGATCAGCATAGCCGTAATTAAAAGCGCGCCCAAGATTTTGATGGCGACCGCCACCAGCACCGCCAGCATTATCGTCAAGATCATGTTCTCGCGTCTGGTATCAACTCCCCGAGCCGCAGCCAGATCGGCGTTCAGGGTAAACAGCAGCAGTCGCTCCCAACGAAACCACAGCACCACCAAAATGGCCAAGCATCCCGCGCCGATAATCAGAAGGTCCAGACGCCCCACCGCCAGGATATCGCCGAAAAGATAGGCTGCAAGATCAACCCTGACACCAGGAATAAATGTGACGGCCACCAGCCCCAATGCAAGCGCCCCATGCGACACGACCCCAAGCAAGGTGTCAATCGCGAACATCCTTCCGGAAAGTGAAAGAATCAGAAAAGCCATGGCCAATGCGGCGAGAAGCACCCCGATAAAAACCGAGATAGAAAATCCGAGAGACAGGGCCACTCCCAGGATCGCGGCGTGGGCTGTGGCGTCGCCAAAATATGCCATCCGACGCCAGACAACAAAACAGCCCAAAGGGCCAGACGCTAATGCCACCGCTACCCCGGCAAGTGCTGCACGCCAGAGAAAATCATCCAGCATCACTTCCGCCCTGCTGCGCATGATCATGACGATGATCATGCTCGTGTCGGTACAGCGCCAGTGCCCCTTCGGTATCAAAGCCAAAAAGCGCCTGATACTCAGGCGCATTAGAGACCAACGTTGGCGTTCCCTGGCAGCACACATGGCCGTTCAGGCAGATCACATGATCAGATGAACGCATTACCACATGTAAATCATGACTCACCATCAGAACGGCGCAATCTAAGTCTTCGCGGACGCCTTCAATTAGGTTGTAGAAGGATGCCATGCCAGGCTGGTCAAGACCCTGAGTTGGCTCATCCAGCACCAGCAGATCAGGCCTCATCAGAAGCGCCTCAGCCAGGAGTGCGCGCTGAAATTCTCCACCGGAAAGAGAGGACATCTGCTGCTTGAGCAGGCCGGAAATCCCGACCTGCTCAGCGATCTGCAGATGCTGTTGACTGTTTTTTATCCCGGATAAAGCAAGCCACCGGGCTACCGTGAGGGGCATGGCCTGATCGATGGCGAGACGCTGCGGCACATAGCCGACCCGCAACCCTGCCTCCCGGATCACCACCCCTTCGGAAGGCGTTTGGGCCCCAATCAATGCCCTAAGTAACGTGGTTTTGCCAGAGCCGTTCGGACCCACAACGGTAACAATCTCGCGTTTTCGAACTGAAAGATCGACATCGCGCAAAATCTGCTTTCCGCCAGTACGCACACCCAGCCCCTGGGCCTGAATCAGACTCACATCGAGGCCTTTTCACGGCATCCAGCGCACACGCCCTGAGCCTCCACTACCATATGCTCAACATCAAAGCCGATGGCACGAGCTGTGCGATCAAGCGAACTGCTCTGTGTTCTTGCTGAGGCCTCCGCAACCTGCCCACAGTCATTACAGATCATGAACACTGGCGCATGTCCTTCACCCGGTCGGTTGCAAGCCACAAAAGCATTGATCTTCTCAATACGATGCGCAAACCCGTTTTCCACCAGAAAATCCAAAGCCCGGTACGCCACTGGAGGCTGGGCATTAAAACCGGAATCGGCGAGCTGTGACAGGATAGCGTAGGCGCCAAGCGGCGCGTGTGACTTCAGCAACAGTTTCAGCACTTTTTGGCGTACCGGTGTCAGCCGAAGCCCCCGCTCGGCACACAGCGCTTGCACTGCATCCATCAGCGAGCGGGAGCATTCGTCATGATCGTGCGCACGAAAGGCTTGCGCAGGTAACTCTGATGTTGTTTTCCTGGAACCCATGGAAACTAAGGCGCGGTTAGTGGTTAACGCATTCCGCAATTCTGGACGCGAGGTTTTCAAGCAGTTCCAGATAAAGCCCAGAACCCAACTCTAAATCTACCCCAATCGGGTCCGCCACACCAATATGCGGCTTAAAACCGCCAAACACACTATCGATCAGTTTCGACGAATATTGGGGCTCAGACAACACGCAATGAATTCCTTCCTCTTCAAAATGGTGTTTTAACTCCTGCAAGCCCTTGGGGCTTGGCTTTGAGGCGTCGCCTATGGAAATTGATCCCGTTGCGGAGATTCCAAACCGATTCTCAAAATATTGGTAAGCATCATGGAATACAAGGAATCCTTTCCCTTGGACTGACTTCAGATGATCTTCGAGATGATGTATCTCATGTGAGATCTCTTCTTTTGCCGTGTTGGCATTTGCCCTATAGCGCGCTGCATTTTCGGGGTCGATGTGGCCGAGTTCGGACGCGATGGCATCAAGCCAAACAAGCGCGTTCGCCGGGTCGAGCCACATATGAGGGTCGTTGCCGTCGTGGTCGTGATGCGCATGATCGTCGTGGCCTTCGTGGTCATCATGATCGTCATGGCCTTCTTCCTCGTGATC
>CENZ01052966.1_pt1 | contig 19834 bp, 21 predicted proteins | sample 361341 | NCBI WGS metagenome assembly CENZ01 (sample SAMEA2619782, study PRJEB7988) | marine metagenome | biome: marine biome (ENVO:00000447); feature: deep chlorophyll maximum layer (ENVO:xxxxxxxx); material: "saline water (ENVO:00002010), including plankton (ENVO:xxxxxxxx)" | depth 50 m
AAGGACAAGCAGTTAGCAAGGATGATAAGGTAAGAATTTGTAAAAGAGCATATGATATTTTAGTTAATGAAGTTGGATTCCATCCAACAGATATTATTTTTGATCCTAACATTCTTACTGTAGCAACTGGAATTGATGAACATAGGAAGTATGCATTAAATTTTCTAGAGGCTATACCTTTGATTAAAAAAGATTGTCCTGGCTGCCTTATAAGTGGCGGTATAAGTAATTTATCTTTTGCTTTCAGAGGTAATAACAAGGTAAGAGAAGCAATGCACTCAATTTTCCTATTTCATGCTAAAAAATATGGAATGGATATGGCAATTTTAAATGCTGGTATGCTGGAAATTTATGAGAATATTGAACCAAAGTTACTTAATCTGATTGAGGATGTGATTTTTGATAAAAATGATGATTCTACTGAGAATTTAATTAGCTATGCAGAGACTGTAAACCAAGATAGTTCCAAAAGTCAAAAAGAAGAAGATTGGCAAAGCTTTTCCCTTGAGAAGAGGATAGGGCATCAAATTATAAAAGGAATAACTACAAATATTGAGAATGATGTAGAAGAAGCTCGTGGTGTTTATAAAACTCCTTTAGAAATAATTGAGGGACCCTTGATGGATGGAATGAAAGTTGTAGGTGAATTATTTGGTGAAGGGAAGATGTTCCTTCCTCAAGTAGTGAAAAGTGCTAGAGTTATGAAAAAAGCTGTAAATTATCTTGAACCTTTTATGAAAAAAGACAAAAACAATACATCTTCTGCTGGAAAGATGCTCATTGCTACGGTTAAGGGAGATGTCCATGATATTGGAAAGAATATAGTTTCTGTTGTTGCAAGATGTAATGGATTTGATGTAAAAGATTTAGGAGTAATGGTCAATTGCGATACAATTGTTGAAAATATTAAAGAATTTAAGCCTGATGTAATTGGTATGAGCGGATTAATAACTCCTTCATTAGATGAAATGATATCTAATATAAGGGAATTTAAAAATCACTCTATTACCTCTCCTGTACTAATAGGGGGTGCAACAACTTCTAAGGCACATACAGCTATAAAGATTGCTCCACATTATGATGATAATGTTGTTGTGCATGTTGCAGATGCATCTTTAGTAGTAGGTGTATGTAGAAGTCTTTTAAATGAAAAAGATTCGAAAAGCTATATTGATAATATCAAGATAGATCAGTTGGAAACAATTAAAAAATTTAATTCAAATAAAAAAACTGATTTCGTTTCAATGAAATTCGCTAGAGATAATAAGCCCAATATAGATTTTAATAAAACTATAAATAAAGCCAGTAATTTTAAAATTCAAGAGTGGAACTTTAATATTAAAGATTTAGTTAGCTTCATTGATTGGTCACCTTTTTTCTGGACATGGGAAATAAAAGGGGTTTATCCAAAAATATTAAAAAATGAAAAATATGGAAAGCAAGCTAAAGAATTGTTCAATGATGCAAATAAAATGTTAGAAGAAATGATTAAAAATAATATTTTATCAGTTAAAGGCCTATCTAAAAATTGGAATGCATACAGTAAAAATGAGTCTATTTTTATATTAAATCAAAATCAGGAAGAAATTGTTGAATTTAATTTTTTGAGACAACAAGTTAAAAAAGAAAATTCAAAACCTTCATATTATTGTTTAGCTGATTTCATTTCACCTTCCAGAAAAGATAATGATGTTCTTGGTGCTTTTGTTGTCTCTGCAGGTAAAGAAGTCGACGAATATGCTTTAAATTACCAAGATGAAGGAGATGACTATTCGTCTATTCTGATAAAAGCAATTGGTGATAGGCTTGCTGAAGCTGCAGCAGAGTATTTGCATCAAATTATGAGAATTGATAATGGTGATAAAAATAAATATTCATTAGATGATTTGATCAAAGAAAAATATAATGGAATTAGACCTGCACATGGTTATCCAGCATGCCCTGATCATTCCGAAAAATTAAAATTGTGGGAGATTTTAGGTGTTGAAGAAAAGATAAATGTGTCATTAACTGAGAATTATGCACTAAACCCTGCTTCTTCTATTTGTGGGTTATATTTTTATAATTCGGCTGCAAGATATTTCAATGTTGGAAAAATTAACAAAGAACAATTTGATTTATACTCTAAAAAAGTTGAGTTAGAAAGTGGAAGGCTTCTAAGTATTCTTCAAAATAATTACGAAGAGGTAGGTAACTAAGTATTAATATACTTAACTTAATTCAAAAAGATTCAAATCAAGATGAATGGTTAAGGTCTTATTCTACAGCTCGGAGTTCGATATCTACGAAGTATATTGAAGATAAAGATTTACTAGAATTTGTTAATTCATCAGGTTCAATAGAAAGCTTTAATTGTTTTATTTCTTTATTGTATAGAGATTCTAAGCTTCCATCTAGTACTAATAAGTGTTACAAAAAAATTTTTATTTATTCAGCAGGGCTATCACTTGAAGGAAGGGCAAAGAAACTCACAATGAAGGAATATAGTATTTCTGAGTGGCTTGAAGCATTGAGCTCAATCAATGATTGGTTAGACAAAGAAAACTCTTCTGCATCTCTAGATTCAATGATTGAATATATAGCATGTGCCACTGAAATATTAGCTAATAGTGGGATTATTAAGTTAAAAATTATTGTCGAAGATTTCTTAAAAAATTATGGGTTTGAGAATAAATCGGAGTTACCTTAACCCAAACTCCTCTTTTTGTTTCTTAATTCTGTTAAATATCTTAATTTTTTTCTCATTGCTTAACAAAGACCAATTAGCAATTTCATCTATTGTTCTCAGACATCCTTTACAGGTTGAATTTATCAAGTGACATTGTTTATTGCAAGGTGAATTATACATTTTACGACTCTGACATTTGATTAAAAATTATGTCATCCAATATATTGTTTAAATTTTTAAATAGTTGATTTCTAGTAACCTGTAAATTTGTTCCAAAATCAACCGCTTTATCTTTTAATTTAATATCAACATGTGGATAATAAGCAATTGTATCGATCGAATGACACCCTCTATTTTTTAAAGCATCTTGTAAATTGAGAGATTCTATAAGCTTTGAATTAATATCAATAATACATATTGGATAGTTACATTTTAAAATTATATCTATTATATCTTCTTCGCTTTTAACATGACTTAATTCATATCTTTTTTGGTTAACTTTAGATTGGAGCTTGGAAAAATAAATAATATCATCTGACACAACAGGTATAATCATATTAAAGTTTTACTTTTATTATGTCTAAATTCAATACCATTTCATTAGATGCTGCTGATACCCTATTTTATATAAAAGAGGGATTAGGGGATTCCTATAATAAAATTTTAAAAAAATATTCAAATAACTATGATTCTACGGACATTTCTAATTCTTTTAAAAGTTTTTTTAACAATAGAGAAGGGCTTCATTTTTCTGGTTTGACAGGCCATAACTTGGTAGTTGCAGAAAAAAAATGGTGGTATGATCTAGTTTTTGATGTTTTCACTGAAATTGGAATGATAGATGATTTCGATTCTTACTTTGAAGATTTATATGAATTTTTTGCTAAAGATGCATGGGAAATTTTTGAAGATACACTGCCTTTCCTGGAAGAGGCCAAAAAAAGGGGTTTTAAATTGATTATCACTTCTAATTTTGACTCTAGAATTTATAATGTTTGTGAGCATTTTGGAATATCAAAATATATTGATTGTTTCACTATATCTTCAGAGTCAGGTTCTTCCAAACCAAACCCAAAATTTTTTTTTAAATCATTATCCAATGCTAATGCATCATTAGAGACCACACTTCATGTTGGGGACAACCCAAAATTGGATTTTCTAGCAGCTAAGGATATTGGACTTGCATGTTATCTAATAGATAGGGAAAAAGCTCACTCTCCAATTGAGCATAGAATTAATTCGTTGAATTCCATATGGGATCTTATATGATGAATAATCCAAATTTCTTAGCTTTTTTAGTGGCAGCAATATGGGGACTGGCTCCAATTTTTGAAAAAATTAGCCTAAAATCTATGGATCCAATGCTTGTTTTAACAGTCAGATTTATACTAGTGACCTGCATGATAATCCCTTTTTTCCTAGTAAATTATCAAATGTCATCAATTGCTACAATTAGTTTAAAAAATCTTATATTAATAATTGTTCCAGGAATTTTAGCAGCAATTGGTATTTATATTTATTTTAATGCTTTAATTGGAAGTTCTGCCTCAAAGATTGTTCCACTAACTGCAATCTATCCCTTATTTACATGCTTTTACGGCTTTCTTTTTTTAAAAGAAGATTTTTCTATGGAAAAAATCATAGGAACACTTCTGATAATTACTGGTGTTTTCGTATTAAATTATAAAGATTATTTTCAAAGTTAAATTTTACTTAATTTATTTGCAATATATTCAGCAAAATATGTAATTATAAGTTTGGCTCCAGCTCTTTTCATGGATATCAATGATTCAAATATGGCTGAGTCTAAATCAATTAGTTTGTTTTTTGCGGAGAATTTAATCATAGAATATTCCCCGCTAACCTGATATGCCACTATTGGTATTAAGCTAGAACTTTTTGCTTTTAAAATAATATCTAGATATAAGCTTGCAGGCTTTACAATCAACATATCTGCACCTTCATTTTCATCATCAATTAATTCTTTAAGTGCCTCATTTGAATTAGCAGGATTTAATTGATAACTTTTTTTGTTCCCCTTCTTTGGTTCTGAATTTAATGCATCTCTAAATGGACCGTAAAGACAAGAAGCAAATTTTGCAGCATAAGAGATTATTCCTGTATTGTAGAACCCTTTTTTATCAAGAATCTCTCTAATTCTTAAAACTCTTCCATCCATCATATCAGATGGTGATACAAAATCCGCACCACATTTAGCATGCAAAAGTGCTTGTTTTACTAAAATTGATACAGTTTCATCATTTAAGATTTCATTATCTCTTAAAATACCATCATGGCCATCGCTGTTATATGGATCGAGAGCAATATCAGTGATTAGAATTAAATCAGGAAATTTTTTTTTAATTTTTTGAATAGCTTTGGGTATTAAACCATTAGGATTAAGAGCCTCTGTGGCTTTGGAATTTTTCTTTTTCTCATCGATAGATGGAAACAATATAATTGATTTAATCCCTTTATTTATTAATAAATTGATATAATTAAGTTGCAAATCTAATGACTTCCTTTCTATTCCAGGCATGGATGGAATTTTTTCTGACTTATTTTTCCCTTCAATTATAAAGAGAGGTTGAATTAGATCATTAACAGTTAGAGTATTTTCCTGAACTAAATCTCTAATATTTTGCGATTTTCTTAATTTTCTTCCTCGTTTAATCATAGAAAACATTATGTTTTAGAAAATATAAAAAGCAAAGCTTTAAATAATCTAAATTAATATTATGATACATAATAATGGAAAATTTAAAGGTTTTAATATTTGATTTTGATGGCGTTATTTTTGATTCAGAATCTTTACACTTACAAGCTTTTAACGAAGTCTTAAAAAGGCATAATATTTCTATATCTGAGGAAGTTTATTATAAAGACTTTATTTCTTTTGACGATAAGGGAGTATTCGAAAAATTAATTGATGACAAGCTAACAATAGATGAATTGATTAGGGATAAGAACATTTTTTTTGAAAAATATTCAATAGATAATGGACTTTTGTTTGATGGAGTCTACGAGTTAATTAAAAAACTTTCTACTAAGTATATTTTATGCATTGGGTCTGGAGCCAAAAGAAGTGAGATTATTTCAGTTTTGAAAAAATTTAACTTAGAGTCTTTTTTTGAAGTAATAATCTCAGCAGATGATGTAAATTATTCAAAACCGAACCCAGAAACTTTCCAAAAAGTTATTGATATTTTAAATGAATCTGAAAACATTAGAGCTATTGATTGCTTAGTAATTGAAGATACTCCGGGAGGAATTTCAGCTGCTAAATCTGCGAATATGTTTTGTGCTTCAATTACAAATACTTTTGACAAAAGTTTCTTGTTAGAAGCTGACTTCATTTTTAATTCTTATCGTGAAATAGAGGATTTCCTTTTACTAGATATCAACTAAAGTATCAAAAACAATTTCTCCAGCTTTGTAAAATTCTTTTAAAATTAATTTTTCTTTTTTTGTATGAAACTCTCTCATTCCAGTCCCTAGGTTTACAGTATTTATTCCATTTTTAACAAAAAAATTAGCATCTGCTCCTCCACCAGTTTCAACAGGTAAAGTTTTAAAATTATTTTTTTTAGCAGCTGCCATTATCCTTTTTATAATCAGTTCGTTCTTAGAAATATTAATTGAATCATAAATTCTTTCTTTATTCATAGTTATGCTAAAACCTTTATTTATTTTTTTATATTTTTTCTCTATTTTTAACAAATCACTTTTAATTTTATTTAAAATATTATTGATTATTTTCTCCCTATGACTTCTGATTTCACATAGTATTTCTGTTTTACCCGGGACAATATTGATTGCTGATCCACCTTTAATTTTCCCTATATTTAATGTTGTATCCTTAAATATTCTGCCTATTTTAATTTTATTTATTATTTCAGCAGATACCTTTATCGAACTTATTCCCTTTTCAGGATTTATTCCAGAGTGAGCCTCTATACCAGTAACTGTAATTGTAAAATAATCAGATGAAGGACCTTTTGTAACTAATCTATCGGGGCTAGTGCTATCCAAAACTATTCCAGATTTAGATTTTAGAAGTTTATAATTCAGAAATTTTGCACCTAAAAGTCCTATTTCTTCACAGGTTGTTATAGCAGCTTCAATATTTAGATGAGGTATTTTTTTTTCTGAGAAAGTCTCAAGAACTTCTATTATTATTGCCAAACCGCTTTTATCATCTGCTCCTAGAATTGTATTGCCATTGCTCTGGACATGGTTTTTCTTAACTATAGGTTTGATTCCTAAGCCAGGGACAACAGTATCCATATGAGATGATAGGACAACAGTATCTTTCTTAGATGAAAAATTTTTATATATTATTAAATTCCCAATCTCTGAACCAGTTTTTTTGTTGGATTTATCAAATTTATATGGGAGCTTATATTTAGCAATTTTTTTAAGAATATAATCAGCAACCTTTTTCTCTTTTCGTGATTCGCTATCAATTTTAACAAGTTCTAAAAAAGTTTGAAGCATTCTTTTTTTGTTGATCATTTTTAAATATGCCTACCTATGTTACTTAGTTCCAATGAGCACTCATGAATAATTTCTGAAAGTGTTGGATGAGGATGAATTGTTTTAGCTATCTTGTCTATAGTTAAATTATTTGTCATAGCTAATGATATTTCAGAAATCATTTCTGTTGCTCCTTTACCTATTATATGAGCACCCAGGATTTTACCTTCTTGATTAACTAGAATTTTACATAGTCCCTGAACTTGATTTTGAGCTAAGGCTTTACCGTTTGCCTTAAAAGGAAAAGATGATTTTTTATATTTAATATTTTCTTTTTTTAAATAATCTTCTGTATATCCAATAGATGCAATTTCCGGCTGACAATAAATGCATGAAGGTATGGGACTTGTTTCAGTTGAATTTTCATTAAATATAGATTTAAGTACCTCAAATCCATCATCGCTTGCCTTATGAGCTAACATTGGACCCATAATTGTATCACCAATTGCATAAATGTTTTTTACCGATGTTTGGAAATTTTTTGTTTTAATATACCCATTTGTATCCATTTCAACATTGATCAAGTCAAGGCTAAGCTCCGACGTATTAGGTATCCTTCCTGTTGAAATAAGAATTTTGTCAAATTTTAAATTATTTTTATTCAGGCTTCCCCCTTCAACCTCGAGCATCACATAATTTGAATTCTTTATTACATTTTTAATCAATATATCTTCATAAATTTTGATTCCTTGCTTCAAAAAATCTTTCTTTAATAAGGATACAATTTCAGTATCCGTATTAGAAATAATTGAATTCTGACTCTCTAATATAGTTACATCTACACCAAATGTATTATAAAGATATGCAAATTCCAATCCTATATATCCACCACCTATAATACAAATGCTATTGGGTAAATTTGATTCATTTAGAATATCGTCACTATCAATTATTCTTTTACCATCTTTATTAAAGCCATCAGGGTAATAAGGTTTTGATCCTGTTGCTATTATGAAATTTTTTGAGTTAATTATAATATCTTTATTGTTATTAATAACTTGAATTGAATTGGAATCTATAAATTTTGCATTTCCATATACTACAGCGATTTCTTTCTTTTTTATAAGATTTTCTAAACCACTTTTGAGTCTTTTTATATTTTTTTTGCTATTGCTTACAATTAATTCATAGTCAAAAGAAAGGTTTTGAAAACTAAATCCCTTTTTTTCAACATTATTAGATAAATCTTGATAAAATTCTGCAGCTTTTAATAGAGACTTAGACGGTATACAGCCATTATTTAAGCATGTTCCGCCTAATTCATTTTGATCAATTATTGCAACAGTTAAGCCCCTTCTTTTAGCTTCAATAGCTGCTACATAACCTGATGGTCCTCCTCCGATTATACAAATTTCATAGTCCATGACTTAATCTAACCTAATTATTTCTCCATTTATAAATTTGGATTCCTCTTTCATTATAATAGACATCGTATTAAAAATCTCTTCAGGTTTTGTCCATGCATCAAAATTTTCCTTAGGCATAAGTTTTCTATTTAATTTGGTATCAATTGTATTACACATTAATGAATTAACTCGGATTTTATGCTCTCTAAATTCTAAAGCTAATGATCTTGAAAAGTTCATTAGTGCCGCTTTTGATGAAGAATATAAAGAAGTACCTTCGACAGGAATTTCAGCATATGGTGTAATAATATTTATTATTGAAGAGTTAGATGAATTTCCCATTAATTCTGGTGCAATTTTTGAAATGTTATAAACAGTATAAAAGTTAAGCTCTAACATTTTTATTAAATCATTCAAAGATGTATCAAGAATTTTTGCATATGAAAAACCGCCTACAAGATTTATTATAGTATCGACACTTGTATTAAGTTTTATGATTTCTTTTTCAAGTGACTTAACCTCTTTTTCCTTTATTAGGTTACATTTGATAAAATTTACATGCCTTGAGTATTTTTTATTTATTAAATCTAGTTCCTTATCATCAAAATATGTAGAAATAATATTAAAGTTCTCATCTATAAATTTTGGTAAAATTTCTCGTCCTAAATTACCACTTAGTCCAGTAAACAAAATAGTGTGTTTATGAGTCATTTTAAAACTTTATCACACTATTTTTTTTACTGAAATTTAAATTTAATTAGGTGTATTATTAGTATATGGATATGCAAATAAGAGCAGAAACTCCTCGCGCAAAGAAAGGTTGGGGAATGGGCTCCACTATGATGTCTGGTGACTCAAAAATTAGAGGAGTTAAACTCTTAATAACTGAATATCGAGATATGGATGAGAAATGTGTAAAAATAATTCAGTTACTAGGAAAGGCTTTTAATAAAAATATTAAGTCTGAAGATGAAATAGAGATTACTAATGAAGATTATGGATTAAGAATGGTTAAAACTATAAGACAAGAAAATTACAATAATGACATCTGGGATCAATGGGTTCTTTTTTCGAGAAAAATTTATGATAATATGAATAAGGTTTTAATAGGTAAATAGTTGAGCAAAGATTACAATGAAACATTAAATCTCCCAAAAACTGATTTCTCAATGAGAGCAAATCTCCCAAATAATGAGCCTGATCTTTTGAGCTATTGGGATTCAATAAATTTATATGGAATTTTATCTAATAAATCTGGAGAGAAATTTGAATTACACGATGGACCACCATTTGCAAATGGAAAAATTCATATTGGCCATTGTTTGAATAAAATTTTAAAAGATATAATTTTAAAGTTTAATTCTGTGCAAGGCAGATCAATTGCATATACACCTGGATGGGACTGCCATGGATTACCTATTGAGCATCAAGTTTCAAAGAAAATTAAAACTAAAGATATAACTAAATTAGAAATAAGAAATTTATGTGAAGATTTCGCAATGAATTTTGTTAATAGTCAAAGAGACGAATTTAAGAGGCTAGGTGTTATTTCTGATTGGGACAATCCATATCTGACTATGTCACCAGTTTTTGAATCAAATCAAATTAGAGTTTTTTCAGAAATGTATTTTAAAGGCTACATTTACCGAGGATTGAAGCCTGTAAATTGGAGCCCAAGTTCGCAGACAGCCTTAGCAGAAGCTGAGTTAGAGTATCCTGAGAATCATATATCTAAAAGTGTTTATGTTAAATTTAATTTACAAGAAAATCTTAAAGAAATAGAAAATGTTTCTTTGTTGATTTGGACAACTACTCCCTGGACATTACCAGCAAACAAAGCAGTTTCTGTAAATAAAAATTTTACTTATGGAATTTATGAATTAGAAAATGAGAATTTAATAATTGAAACAAGTTTGTCCAAAATTATAGAAGATAAACTTGGTAAAAGTTTAAGAAAAGTTCATGAACTTATGGGTCAAGACTTACTTTCATTCCAATATATTTCTCCTATTTCTAATGAATTATGTCCAGTATTAGAGGCAGATTATGTAACTAGAGAGAATGGGACTGGGCTTGTACATACAGCCCCAGGTCATGGAACTGATGATTATATGACAGGAGTCAAAAATAATATTAATATATTCTCACCAGTTGATAAATACGGTAAATTTACAGATGAAGTTCCCGAAAGGTTTCAAGGTTTAAATGTTTTAAAAGAGGGCAATGAAGAAGTCGTCAATTATCTCTCTGAAGTCAATCATTTATTATTACAAGAAGACTACAACCATAAATATCCCTATGATTGGAGAACCGGTAAGCCAACAATTTTTAGATCAACTTATCAATGGTTTTCTTCCGTAGATAAATTCAAATTAAATGCTTTGGATGAAATTAATAAAGTAAGTTGGTATCCAACTTCCTCTATCAAGAGAATTTCAAACATGGTATCACAAAGATCTGACTGGTGTATATCACGACAAAGATCATGGGGATTACCCATACCTGTTTTTTATTATAAAGATTCGAATGATGTTTTCATAAATGAAGAAACTATTAGTCAAATTTGTGAGATATTTGAAAAAGAGGGCTCATCGTCATGGTGGAGCAGAGATATTGCTGATTTTCTACCTTTTGAATATAAAAAATTAGCTAACGAGCTTGTAAAAGGTACTGATACATTAGATGTCTGGTTTGATTCAGGCACTTCTTGGAAGACAGTTCTAGATTCAAAAGATTCTTTACCTGCAGATTTATATTTAGAAGGAAATGATCAGCACAGAGGTTGGTTTCAAAGCAGTCTTCTTACATGTGTAGCAGTCAATTCAATCTCCCCTTATAAAAGTGTCCTTACTCATGGCTTTGTTGTTGATAGCAAAGGTCAGAAAATGTCTAAGTCTAAAAATAATGTTATTGACCCACAAAAAATTATCAATTCTAGTGGTGCAGATATCTTAAGATTATGGGTTGCATCTGAGGACTATTCTTCAGAGATAAGAATATCCGATTCTATAATTGAAGGAATCAAAGATAAATATAAAAAACTAAGAAATACTTTAAGATTTTTGTTGGGCAATATTTCCGATTTTGATTACTCCAATAAGTTTAATTTTGATCATTTAGAAGAATTCGATAAATGGATTTTAATTAAGTTATCAAAAATGAAAATGAAATATATAGAGAGTTTTAATAATTATTCATTTCATAATGGTATATCTCATGTATTGAATTTTACTGCCAATGATTTGAGTTCAATTTATTTAGATATTCAAAAAGATATTCTTTATACATTCTCAAGTAAATCCAAAGTAAGGTTATCTTGCCAGTCAGCATTATTTATTTTATTTAAAGAAATATCTTTGATGTTAGCTCCTGTCCTATCTTTTACAGCTGAGGAAGCATGGAAGTCATCTAAGGTAAGTGATGAAACAATTTTTAACGAGACCTTATTTTTGGACAACTTTCATGAAGATGAATTGGAAAAAAAATGGGATAAAATTTTTTCATATAGAGAACCTGTTCTAAAAGAAATTGAGCTTTTGAGAAGTGAAAAAATAATAGGAAGTTCATTGGAGGCAGATATTTTGTTAAATTGTAACAAGCAAGATTATATTTTTCTTTCAGAAAATCTTGATAATTTTCAAAAAAGTCTGATGGTAGCGAAAGTAGATCTTGTTGAGGAAGAAGTTGATGATTTAAAAGTAGCTGTCAACAAGACTATATTTCCTAAATGTGTAAGATGTTGGAACTATACTGATTTAAGATCTGATGTAGACCCTAACATCTGTTCAAAGTGTCAAGCCCAGTTAAATTTATAAAGTTTTTAAGTTATAATGAATTTCAAGTGGAAAATCAATCAACGTTTAAGAAACATCATGTTGTAATCATTGGAGCTGGCTTTGGTGGACTTTATGCAGTTAATGAACTTGTTAATTCAGATGTAGAAGTAACATTAATAGATAGAAGAAACTTTCATTTGTTCCAACCTTTACTCTATCAGGTAGCTACAGGAACAATATCAGCCCCTGATATTAGTGCACCGGTTAGATCAATCTTTGGTGATAAAAAAAATGTGACAATTCGATTAGATATTGCTAATGGTATTGACCCCTATAATAGATATGTTCAAACAAAAAATCATTCAAGAATTAGATATGATGATTTGATAATTGCTACAGGAGTAAGTCATCATTATTTTGGTCATGATGAATGGGAAAAGCATGCACCTGGTCTTAAGTCAGTTGAAGATGCATTTGAAATGAGAAGGCGAATATTTACAGCTTTTGAATTAGCTGAGAATGAAACAGATCCAGGTAGAAGGAAACAGTTATTAACATTTGTTATCATTGGCGGTGGTCCTACAGGAGTTGAATTAGCTGGAGCTTTAGCTGACCTTGCGTTTAAAACTTTAGATGGACATTTTCACAATATTGATACCAAGAAAGAGTGTGAAATTTATTTAATAGAAGCTTTGCCAAGAGTTCTTCCTACATTTCAAGATAAACTTTCAGATATAACTAAAACTTATTTAGAGAAAATGGGTGTAAGAGTAATAGTTAATTGTTCCGTTATAGATATAACAGCAGATACTGTTACATATAAAAACGAAGAAAAAAATATTGTCATTGAAACAAAAACAACTTTATGGGGAGCTGGTGTTAAAGCATCTGCATGGGGAGGTATTCTTCAAGAAGCTGCAGGTGCAGATTTAGATAGAGTAGGTAGAGTTTTAGTAAAAAAAGATTTTTCGATACCTAGATATAAAAATATTTTTGTTATTGGTGATTTGGCAAGATATCAAGGTGAGAATAATGAGTTTATTCCTGGAGTTGCTCCAGCGGCAATGCAAGCTGGCGAGTTTGTTGCCAAATTAATTAAAAATCGAGCCAATGGAAAATCAACAAATATGGAGTTCAAATATAAAGACAAAGGTAATCTCGCTGTTATAGGAAGAAATAAAGCTGTTGCAGATTTGGGCTTTTTGAAAGCTAAAGGGTTATTAGCTTGGATCTTATGGTTATTTGTTCATATAAGTTTTTTAATAGGTTTTGATAATAAAATATCTGTTTTAATAAAATGGGCATTAAATTATTTCAACCAAGATAAAGGTACAAGGTTAATTTTCATAAAATAGCTAATCAAATGCTTAGAAAGAAAAATCTTTATATAAAAGGAGCTACTAAAAATTTTAAAATTAGTAGGTCTAAAGTTGATTTATTCATTAATTGTAAAAGATGTTTTTGGCTTGATAGGGTTAAGGGCCTTGGAATGATCCAGCCACCACCTTTTGCTTTAAACAATGCAGTAGATAGCCTTCTTAAAAATGAATTTGATCACTATAGAAATATTCAAGAGCCACACCCAATCTTCACAGAAAATGGATTAAATTTTGTACCTTATAATCATAAAAAGTTAGAGGATTGGAGAGAAAACTTTAAAGGCTTAGAATATATTGATAATGAATTAGGGCTCACCTTTACGGGTGCTGTTGATGATTTATGGTTAAATCTTGATACCAATAGAGTTGTTGTTGTTGATTATAAAGCAACCTCAAAAACAGGATCTATAGAAATATCTAATTCTGGGTGGTGGCCATCTTATAAAAGGCAGATCGAATTTTATCAATTTCTACTTTTTAAAAACAATATTGAAATTGAAAATTATTCATTTTTTCTTTATGCAAATGGATTGAAAGAAGGACATTTTAATTCAAAAATAGATTTTGATTTGACTTTGATTAAATACGAAGGATCTTTAGCATGGATTCCCAAGAAATTGAAGGAAATTAAATCTCTACTTGATCAAGACAACATTCCTGATTGTAGTAGTAATTGCAAACATTGCGAATACTTTGAGGATAGACAAAATTCATTTAGAAGATTAACATATGGACAAAATATGGATTTATTTGAATAAAAACTAATGTTAGTCTTTATTAAAATTATATGAAAGTATTAGTTTGGTTTTTATTATTTATATCTTTAACACTGTTTCTATCTCCAGCATATAGTCTTTATAAAATTGGTATTGCTATCAAAGAAAAAGATAAAGCAACTCTAAATGCTTATATTCTATGGTCAGAGCTTCAGGAGTCGTTAAAAAAGGATGTTAATGGCTATGTTAAAAGGAGAGCTAAGCAGAGAAAAGATAAATTAGATAATCCAGTGGAAGGTATATTTGAGGATCTTAAACGTTTTGGGGGAAGATTATTTGGAGATAAGGCATTAGAAATAGCAGTTGCTAAAATCGTAACTCCTGAGGGGATTATTAAGATTATTGAGATCTCTGAGAACAAAAATGAAAAATTAAATAAAACATCAAGTTCAAAGAATAAGAATACTAAGAATGATAATAAATTGTTTAATTTATATGGATATTCTTTAAAAAAATTTAATTTCATATCTTTGTCTGATTTTGAAGCAGAAATAATTACTCCGGATGGTGATATATATTTTAAAATGCGAATGGTCTTCCCACGATGGCATTTATATCAAGTTAAATCTGCAAAGATCGCTGAAGAGATTGCAAAAAGAATAGAGGATTCGACTGATTTGTTAAAGAATTTTAAAAAAGGTTTGGAAAATTCAGAATGAGAATCAATGAATCAGAGCAATTAAATGTTTTAAATGAGACTTTGGAGTTATGTAGCGATAATCCAAAAACAGGTTTTTTAAGAGATGGTTGCTGTCATTATCATAATACAGATATAGGTATGCATTTTATATGTGTCCAGGTAACTGAACAATTCTTAACTTTTTCAAAACAAGTTGGTAATGACTTGTCGACTCCAGTTGAGGATTATGATTTTCCAGGCTTAAAGCCAGGAGATAAATGGTGCTTATGTACAAAGAGATGGCTTGAAGCTTATAATAATAATTGTGCTCCAAATGTTTACCTGCTTTCGACTCATTATAAAGCTCTAGATATAATTCCTATTGATATATTAAAAAAATTTTCGGTTGATTTGGGATAAATATGGAAAAAAAAATTTCTTTAGCGATGTTATTTTGCTTTTTAGCTTCAATTCCAATTGCATTATTCTTTCCTGATTTTATGTTGAAATCAAAACCATTAGGTGATTATTTCTTGATAATTTTGAAGTCATTTGTTCCTTTTCTAATCTTTTCAACAATTTCTTTTTCAATTGCTTCTTTTTCATCTGGTTCAAACTTGCAAAAAATGGTACCCCTAACTTTGATTTTATATTTAATCTCAACAATAATTGCTATTTCCATATCACTCTTTGTTAGTTCCAATGTTGATTTTGGAATTAATCCTGGAATAGCAGAAGGTCTGGTTATATCAAAAGTTGTTGAATTAGATGTTAGCTCAATTTTTTCGCCTCTATCCCCTAACGATGGCAACTTTATTGAACTTCTTTTTAACGGAAATCCATTAGTGATAATGTTATTTGCAGTTTTATTTGGATTAATAGTCAGATTTTTTTCAAACTCATCCAATAATCCAGTACAAAAATTTTTATTAAAATTTAATTATATTTCTTTAAAAATAATTACTTATTTTATGCTATTTGCTCCAATTGCTATTTATGCAATCTTTGGAAACTTAATTATAAATTCTGATATAAATATTATTTTATCATTAATAAAATTCGTAGTTGTATCAATTATTATTTTTGTAGCATATTTTTTAATAGTTCATGGTTCTATTTTGAAACTTCTATTAAATGAAAGTATTTTGTCATTTTTTAACAAAATTAAGAGTACACTTTTTTTTGCTTTTATATCATCTAGTAGTGCCGCTACAATCCCTTTTACTATTAAAACTGCAGAGGATAACCTAAAAATTAATAAAGAGATTACAAATTTCGTTATACCAATAGGAGCAACCGTTAACATGGATGGTTCTGCAATTTACCTTGGAATTGCTGCTGTATTTGTTTCCCAATTAATTGGTCTTGATTTAAGTGTATTCCAGTATGCATTAATTTTGATAACTGCTACTATTGGAAGTATAGGGGCTGCAGGTGTCCCCTCAGTAGGCTTGGTAATGATGACAATTGTCTTCACTGCAATAGGAATCCCAATAGAGGCCATAGCGATTTTAGCAGGGGTTGATAGGATTTTAGATATGTTTCGTACATCTTTAAATGTCGCAGGTGATTTGTTAATATCCAAAATAGTGTGTAAATATTGTTAATATAAATTGTCATAAGCAATTATTAAGTTAATATATGGATGTGATTAATTTAATTAAACTTATTATTAAATTTATAAATGATCTCGACAAAAGAAACCCAAATGGTTCTTCAAATGACCCAATTACTATTGATCCTGAGAACGAGAAAAATATTAAAAAACTTGCTGTAATAATTCCTACAATTTTTGTCATATTCTCATTGATTTCTAGCTTTTATACTATTGAGCCTGGAGAAGTTGGTGTTATTCAAAGATTTGGAAAGTTATCAAGTTATTCAGATCCCGGACTACATTTGAAAATTCCTTTTGTTGATAAATTAACTAAAGTTAATGTAGAAAAAGTTAGAAGAATTGAAATTGGTTTTCGTTCAGATAGAACAAGAGTCAGTATAATCCAAGAATCACTTATGATAACAAAAGATGAGAATATTGTAGATGCTCAGGCCATTATTCAATGGAAAGTTAAAGATCCAGGTAATTACTTATTTAGGGTCGAAAAAGTTGAAAAAACAATAAAAAATACTGCTGAAGTTGCTCTAAGAAGCGCCATGGGAGTTACATTGATTGATGATGCTTTAACTACCGGTAGAGATGAGATACAGTTGAAAACTAGAGAATTTCTTCAAGAACTTCTTGATTCATATACTTCAGGGGTAGCTATAACTGATGTTAAACTTCAAATTGTTGATCCTCCTGATGAAGTAAAAGATGCTTTTAATGAAGTTGTTAGGGCAAAGGAAGACAAGGAAAAGCTAATAAACAATGCAAAAGGGTATTTTGAGGATGTAATACCTAAAGCAAGAGGTAATGCTGAAAAAATGATTAGAGAAGCTGAAGCATACAGACAACAAAGAATTTCAACAGCAGAAGGTGATGTTGCGAGATTTAATCAGATCTACTCTGAGTACAAAAAAGACAAGGATACTACTAAAGCAAGGATATATCTAGAAAAGATGGAATCTATATTACAAAAACCAAAAAAAGTTATTGGAACTGATTCAGCTAGCGGTTCAATAAATTTATTGCCATTAAACGAGGTTTTCAAGAATTAATATGAAAAAATTATTATTAGCAGTTGTATTTCTTTCTCTTTTAGCTCCTACCTTTGTATATACGATTGATGAAACTGAGCAGGTTATAATTACAGAACTAGGTGAATTTAAAAGAACTGTTTCGACCCCAGGTTTAAAGTTTAAGAAACCTTTTATAGAAAAAGTTATTAAATTTGATCGTAGAATTCTTTCAACTGATGCACCTCCTGGTCAATATTTAACACTTGATAAGAAAAGGTTAGTAGTTGACTTTATTGCAAGGTGGAAAATCGTAGATCCATTAGTTTTTTATAAATCTGTAAATAATTTATTCAGTGCTAATTCAAGGATTGAAGATATTGTTTTTTCTGAAATGAGAGAGGAGTTAGCCACCCACAATATTAACGAAGTTATAGCTGAGAATAGAGAATTAATTATGGATGAGGTCAAAAAAGGTAGTAGTGAAAGGTTGAAAGACTTTGGAATGGAATTAATTGATGTGAGAATAAAAAGAGCTGACTTACCAACCGAGGTTCAGAGAAGTGTTTTTGACAGAATGATAGCCGAAAGATCCAGGATTTCTAAAAGATATAGATCTGAGGGTGAAGAGGAATCGGCAAAAATAAGAGCACAAACAGATAAAGAAAGAGAAATCATATTGGCAGAGGCATTTGCAACGAGTGAACAAATAAAAGGTCAAGGTGATAAAAAGGCCACTAAAATATATTCTGATTCATATTCTAAAGACCCGAGTTTTTATGAATTTTTAAGAAAATTAGACTCTTATGAGAAAATAATCGATGAAAATTCTATTATTTTCCTACCTATTGACTCCGAATTATTTAATCTTTTACAGAAAAAGGACTAATAAGTTTATGGATACATTTAGTCATGCTCTTTGGGGAAAGGGCTTGTTTGGTTATAAAAAATATCGTTATCTTCCTTTTTTATTCGGAGCGGCACCCGATCTCTGTGCTTTTATCCCAAATTTTTTTTTTAAAATATTTAATGGTAATTTTTCATTTGGAAAACCTGAAGTTTCATCCATACCAGACTGGATAATGATATTATATAATTTTGGACATAGTTTTATTACTGCTTTTTTTGTAGTTTTTTTTCTATATTTGATTGGTAAAAAAATGATGTCTTATGCAGCACTTGCCTGGCCATTTCACATAATGTTAGATTTCCCTTTTCATACTAAAGAGTTTTTTCCCACAAAAATTTTTTATCCTATATCAGACTTTCATTTCGATGGAATATCTTGGGCATCACCAGAAGTTTGGATCACAAACATTGTTTTGTTGGTTTTAATCTTTGTTTATAGATATGTTAAGAATTAATGCTTCTTCTTTTCTTTTTTAAAAATTCCCATAATTTAGTTGTTACAATTACATCTTGAACACAGTATTTAAGCATTTCATTTGAATAAAATTCAAATCCACCCTTATATTCTGATTTGTTTTCATTCAGCCTGTGACCCCATGCAGATAAAGAGTGTCTACTTTTCATTTCTTCAGGAATATTAGTATTTATGGATGTATCTAGACCAATTTTTGGCCAGATCTCTCGAGATATTAGTAAAGTATCTGTAATTTTTCCTTTTGGATTAAATTCATATATTTTTTTTATTGCTGGAATATCAAACCCTATAATATTATGACCAATAATTTCATCTGCATTCTCTAGTCTAATTATAGCTTCTCTTATGTTTGTTACATATTTAGAAATTTCTTTGGTCACAGTGTCTTGTATTACAATACAGTGGATTCTTGTTAATTTTTTGACAAATCCATCTGTTTCTATATCAAATATAAGTGACATCTAACCAAATATTGAAATTAGGACACCAGCAGCAACAGCGGAACCAATTACCCCTGCTACATTTGGTCCCATTGCATGCATTAACAATACATTTGATGGGTTTGCCTCAGCTCCAACTCTATTTGATACTCTTGCAGCCATAGGAACAGCAGATACACCTGCTGACCCAATTAGCGGATTAATGGGGTCTTTTGAGAATTTGTTCATTAATTTAGCCATTAATAGTCCAGCTGCTGTGCCAACAGAAAATGCAGCTAAACCAAGAAAAATAAT
>CENZ01059469.1_pt1 | contig 19781 bp, 37 predicted proteins | sample 361341 | NCBI WGS metagenome assembly CENZ01 (sample SAMEA2619782, study PRJEB7988) | marine metagenome | biome: marine biome (ENVO:00000447); feature: deep chlorophyll maximum layer (ENVO:xxxxxxxx); material: "saline water (ENVO:00002010), including plankton (ENVO:xxxxxxxx)" | depth 50 m
TCGGTTTCTGGTGCAGCTAAAAACTCTGTCTGTGGCCCATCATTAGGGCTGAATATAATATTCTTATTTTCTATTTCTTTCTGTAAAGGAGTAGGTAAATTCTCTATAGTATTAGAAGTAATTACCTTACCTTCTTTAGAACTTTCTTTATTGTCTATTTTAGATAATGTGGATCGTGAAGACTTTAAAGATTGTTTCTGGGCTTTTAACTTAGCCTCTGCTTTTTTTATAAGCTTTTCTTTTTCTCTTACTGCTCTATTAGCTTGAAGTCTTTCTTTAGTTGCTTTACTATACGTATAATGTCTTGATTTAGTTCCTTTCTTTCGACCACCTCTTTTTTTAGGTGTTCCATCAACCTTTAGAACAAAGTCACCGTTATCATCCTTTAAGTAGTTATCAGGGTTTATTTCCCAATCGTTCTGCATCTATTATTTTTTTTAACCCTTGATGGCTTAATTTACGGCCTGTCTGATGTTCAAGCCATGCCGAACCTTCCCTTAGTGAAAGAACTCTATCAGAAACTAATTCTTTTATTTCGGTTAAAGCTGCCAGTTGTTCAGGTATCTCATCAAGAACTTTAGGGTTTTCGTGAGATACTTGATAACCAAATGGTATAACACTACTAAGCTTCTGCCGCCTGTTCAATTATTATCTCTTCTTTTGCGGGAAGTATAAATACCCCACCCTGTACTTTATGATTAATATCTAATCTATCAGTCTTACCTAATCCAATACGATCTAATATAGTTTGTGCTGCTTGAACTCTCATATTAGCTTGAGGTACTGGTTTTTCAGAGTTCATTACTTCAACAAGTTTAAGAGCAGCTTGAGGTGCAGATTCTGCTAGGATATTAGAGGCCAAGTCTATTATCTCATGTTTTAGTGATTTTACTACCTGCCAATGATTCCCAGAATAACCTGCTAGTTCTGCTGCTTTCTTTGGATCACCTCCACAAGTTTCAAGATAACCTAAAAAGTCTTGTTGTTTCGTTGTCAACTCTTTTTTCATATTGTTTATTATAGGGTATAAATAAGGTTTTGTCAACTACTTTCTACTTGACAAAACCAATTATTATGTATATAATACTATTGAACCCACCAGGGTTCACTACCTCTTATAGATAACTTTAAAGTTCCGCAGAAATTCAACAGGTAACTTTAAAGTTCCGCATAAATCCTCGAAAGTTTCCTACCTTAGATCTAGTTGACACTCTGAAGTTCCTTGAAATGTATGAAATTGCTATATATATACGGGTGTACCCCCCTGGGCACCTGCGCCCCCCCACGCGCCTACGCGCACACACGCGCACACAGGCATCGCGAGATAACTTCGGAGTTTTACTGAGGATCGTCAGTGTAAACTCTGGAAAACTTCGGAGTTTTTTTAGCACTCGGAAGTAAATCTATACCTCAGTAATTCTAAAAGTAATACTCTGTTAAGTTTACAAGATTACCTAGACCAAAATAAGACTCTGAAGTTATATTCACTCCAAAGATTCCTTAGAGTTTTCAATCACTTCGGAGATTTTTATAAACTCTGGCAGGGCGACATTCGATTCAAAGCCGCAGCCATCCCTACGGGATGAAAAAAAGTTCTTGACAGCTTTTCGGCAATCCGGCAAAGTGATTGGCATCTCGGCGATTGGCGTCGGGAAAATGAAAATTCGGAGTAATACTTTATGTCAAAATATGACAACATTGATCCAAACAAAAAAGCATCTTATCGTCAATATGATTTCACAGTCTACAAACTGACCGTCCCATTGGCGAAGAAAAGACGTATCACTGAACGAACTACGGACAATAAAGTTAATCCCAAGTTTAGAATCCTGAAAGCTCGTGTCGGTGCTAGTTTATCTAAACACTTGTCAGATAAAGATCAATTCCTTACTCATGGTATGGTGCAGAAATTCATATCAAATCCAGTTATTCCTAAAGAAGTGATGGAATTAATTGACCTCAAGATAACCGCTAAAAAGTAAACTTATCAAGGCCCTATTGAGTTAATACTCTTTAGGGCCTTTTTTAATCGGAGAATATTTATGTTGGTAGTTTATTATAAATCAAAAAAAGAGTTGAAAGAGTGTATTGGTAATCAGTTAAGTTATACTGAAACAACGCTATTCGATAATGAATATAGAACTAATGGAGTCTTATATGTCGCTAATCGACCCCATATAACTGGGATGGGACGTGAGTTTTTTGCTCAGATTACTATGAAAAATAACTTAATCCATAGTGTTAAATAAGGGGAATTTATCTTGATACCAAAAATAGCAATTATATTATCGTCGATTGTATTAACTCTCGGAGCTATAGTTATTATTGAGGAGGTTAACTCGACCCAGGACATTATTATTTGTGTCACCCTGATATTAACTGGGACGGCTATCAGTTATCTTCTCGATGAATTAATTGGGGATAAAATATAATGCCCAGTTCAAAGTATATTCAGAAAAAAAAGGACAGAATATTAGCTTACAAACAATCTATTATTCAAAGTAATTATTGGTTGAAAAGACCGTGGAAGTAATAACTGAGAGGGCCGAAAGGCCCTTTTTAGTTTATCCCAACACTGTCTTGACATGCTTTGGATCGTGGTTCAAAGTGACCAACATCAACCAAACGGAGGTTATAAATAGTGGAATATAAATCTAGCACGTTGTTCGATAATATAAATTCTGTCGAGTATGAGGGTAAGCAAATTATATATTGGCAAAAAGCTCTTGATGAACTAGAGCAGAGGTTATCTTTTAACACATTAAAATGTGGTTCTGAAGATGAAATTAACGCCATGAAAGCCGTAGTTATTTTTGAGATTAATCACAGTGTTCAAGATTATATGCGGCCATTATATTTTGGTCTTTTAAATGTTCTCGAAAATGTTTCTGATCTTCACAGAGAGTCTTCTTGACTCTCTTTTTTTTGCCTAGGGGTTTAGTATTAACTTGTCTATGAAATCGCTTAGAGACAATCTGAGAGCTTCTCACGGCAAGTTTGAGCCTAGTCTAGTTCTAGTGTTTACTGGTCTAGTGGCAGATATTTTGAAGGCGGCTGAATTTTTTCAAGAAAGCCAGGAATATTAAATAATGTGGATCGTGAATTCAAATAAGGTGGATCGTGAAAATGGTTAGAGTTATAATTAATTTAGAATTTGAAAAGGCTTCGGTAGAAAAAGAAGATATCTACGAGTACCTTGAAGATTTAATTTTTAATGAGCAATTAGAATATACAAAGGTAGCACTCACTTACGAGATAGATAACAGTGAAAAAGATTAAGAATTTTGTAGCTAAATATGCTAGGAAATTTAATAAGTCTGCGGTTCATCGTGATAGAAAGAAAGATGAAAAACGTGGCGTCAGAAAACATAAACAATCTTTAAGTCAGGAGGATTAAATGTGGGTAATCCCAAAGAATTTCCAACCATGCTCAGCTTTTGTTCGGGATACGGTGGAATCGAAAAAGGACTTGAACTTACTGGAAACAGTCATAGAGTCCTCGCTTATGTGGAGATCGAAGCCTTCGCCATTGCAAACTTGGTCGCGAAGATGGAGCAGGGTAAACTGGCTCCCGCACCTATTTGGACGGATATTAAAACCTTCCCAGCACATCTCTTTCGAGAATGCATTGACCTCATCGTTGGAGGTTATCCATGCCAGCCGTTTTCAAATGCTGGAAAGAGGGCAGGAAAAGATGACCCAAGAGATCTCTGGAAATATATCAGAGAACACGTCAGGACAATTAAACCTTCCCAATGTTTCTTCGAGAATGTCGAGGGACACATTTCGCTTGGACTCTCCACAGTTATCAGCGACTTGGAAGAAGATGGTTACGATTCAACGTGGGGAATATTTAGCGCGGCGGAATGTGGCGCACCTCACCAGAGAAAGCGGGTCTACATTCTGGCCGCATTACAGCATACCAACCCCAACAGTGGGGATGGAAGCGCCCAACAAGAACGCCAACACCAAAGGGCCGAAGAACTTAGTCGAAGTGGCGCAGGGCCAGTGGGATCACTTGTGGCCAACTCCGACAACGCAGGACAACAACCAAGTGAAGGTCAACTCGGATCACCCGAAGCGCGGCACGGTGAGGCAGTGGCCGACACCCTCAGCGAGAGATCACAAGGGAGGTTACAAGGGCGGCAGGATACGCAATGGCAAAGTGAGTATGGATACGCTGGACGTAGCAGTTCAGCACACCGACAACAAGGCTCAGACATCTGGGACGTTGAACCCGACGTGGGTCGAGTGGCTCATGGGATTGCCGACAGGGTGGACAGACTTAGACTCTTGGGAAACGGAGTAGTACCAAATCAAGCTGCAAAGGCTTGGCAAATTTTAAATGAAAGGAGATTTACATGATACCTAAATATGTTTTTAGTGATATTCCAAACACTGAAGAAGGGCATGAACTAGTTAGACTAATGAAAAAATATCTTAATAAAGATAAATATACTTTAAGAAAGCGAGGACAATATCTGAAGAAGGGTTTGGATTGGAGAAAGTATTCTCATGGACAGTCTATACCTAATAGTATTTGTCTTAGGGTCTATATAAATAATGATAATAAAGACTTATAAGGTTTTAAAGATCTTATAAGAATTATAAATTACCATAAATTGTTAATTAAATCAAGGATAACTTGTGAAAAAATTAAGAGTTTTTCGTAAAGTAGCTTACCATTTATTAACTCAAAATAAAAAATCTGAAAGTGAAGATGCATGTTGGTATAAATTCGACACTGATCCGGCAATTAGATGTGCGATTGGATGTTTAATCCGAGATCAGTATTATAATAAAGATCTTGAAGGTAAATCAGTGGACGATATCAAGGTACAAGATGCTATAAGTTCATCTTTAAAAGAGCCTATTACTAACAGAGATAGAATCTTTTTAAGTGAACTCCAGATGATACATGATTATATTCCAGTTAAAGATTGGGAAAAAGAATTAAATCAATTTGCAATAGATAATTTTGATAAAACTATTTATGAAATGGAGTTGATATGATTAAAATATCTAACACTAGCAAGATGCCATGTATATCTTGGTCACTTCCGGCAATTGAAACATGCCCAGGTGCATTTGAAAATGGCGAACTTGTCGAGGTATGCGATAATTGTTATGCTGACAAAGGATTTTATGTTATGGAGTCAGTTAGAGCACCTAGACTGCATAACATGAAAGACTGGAAGAGAGAAGATTGGGTTAGTGATATGATAACGCTCCTCGAAAAGCGGAAACTTTTTAGATGGTTTGATTCTGGAGATATGTATACTGTCAATCTAGCCAATAAAATTTTTGAGGTGGTCAAAAATACTCCTCATTGTAAACATTGGTTGCCGACTCGGATGTATAAGTTTAAAAAGTTTGAGAAGATTTTAAATAAAATCAACAGTTTACCTAACATAGCTGTAAGATTATCTAGCGATTCTACTATCGGTGTTACAATTCACGTTAAAGGATTTGTTAATAGCACTGTTGTTCCTAAAAATACACTCGCATTAAATAATGCTTGGCTATGTCCTTCAAGTAAAAATAAAAACAAGTGTGGTGACTGTCGAGCCTGTTGGAATAAAGAAGTAAAAACTGTTGCATATATTAATCATTAGGAGGATTAATGGACATTAATACTTTTGAACTCAGTGTTATAGATCTACGTCAACGCAAAGACGCAACAATTAACCATAAATTATTCAATATAAATATGGTGCGAATCGTAACGGAAGATTATAATGAAAAAGATAATCAAACATGGGGCAAAGAATCAGTCTGTCATATTAAAGATATTCGCACTGATGAAGATGGGTATATGTATATTCTTGTCGATACTGATAAATTTGATTAATAATTTATAGCACAATGCAAACATTTAAAATAAAAAAGTGGTACAAATTTGATCAAGGGTGTACATATAGCCTACAACTGTGGACGGTTGACGGATATATCGACTTAATTGATGAAGATAATAATATTATATTTTATCGCTACGCTTGGGATGCAGAAAAATGGCTGCATTATAATTGGAAAGGTAACTTCCAGATAGCTGATATATAACCGTGTGCGTTACTGTCTTGACAACTTTTTGGAACGTGGTAAGGTGATGGTCGCCGTTAATGGCAAAACAAAATAACTTCGGAGGAAGTATGACTACAATTTCTATGTTTAATAATTCAAATACTATAAATACTTTACGAGAATCAGGCTATGGTGATGCGGATTTTGATATCCTCACATCAAATATATTTTATGAAGATTCTGCTGGTCCTACCACACAAATTCCTGGGAAGAAAGCATTATATCGTTCTGATAATGGTAACTTAATAGGATTGCACAGTTCCAAGTATAAGCCTGTCAATCACAAAACGATGATTGATACTGCTCGAAACATTCTGGAAAGAAGCGAATTAAATCTTACAGAAATAAAAGAAAATATAAGAGTTTCTGCGGATGGGGAAATGTGTTTTGTACAACATGATATACCTTCCCACTCTATCACCACTCCCGATGGTGACACTTCAAGTCTTCAGCTTTTACATTTAAATTCTACGAATGGCACATGGCCTTATCATGCTTCAGTAGGATCACTTCAGGGTGCTTGTCTGAACAAGCAAATATTCTTAAAGGATACTGCTGGTATTTATAGAGCTAGGCACACTCAAGCATTAGACATTGATCATGGTGCAAACATGATTAATAAAACTGTTGAGGTTCTTGTTAATCAAAATGAAATATGGTGTAAGTGGTACAACACACACGCTTCATTTAAAGATGCTTTAGTTCATTTTATTCAAGCTGCTGATGCTAAATCTTTAGTCGGCATGACCCACGAAGAAAGACTAGAAGCTATAGAGGCTGGTAAAGTTAAAAATTCTAACGTAGTCTACATGATACGGCAGTTTTTTAATTATCGAAAAACACTTGGCAGGAATCTCTGGGCTGTATATAATACGCTTACTGATTGGTCAACTCATTACGGTAACATGAATGAGAATAAGACTAGAAAGAATGCCGCTGATGAAAATATTCTTTTCATTAAGCGTTCCGAAAGAGTTAGGCAGACTTTAAATCAGCTTCAAAAAAGAGTAGCATAGAATACCTCCGACTACCTTGGCATGTAGTAAAACTGCCAATTATAATTAAAAGTGGTAAAGATTGGGAGGAAGTATGAGCGCAACAGATACAAACCAGGAATTTAATACTGATCTTGATGATTGGTGGGGTCAATTATGGGGCAATAGAATTTGTGCAGCATCCCCTAAAGAAAAATCTAAATTAAGATTCATTGCCTTCGTCAAGAAAAATTGTAGCGACGTTGGCAGTTATGAGTTAACTGATAACGATTTAAGTAATCTTTTTTCTGAGTACATAGATCATATCAGTGACTGGTAGGTCTTGACACACACCAAAATTTTTGGTAAATTAAAAACACTTTTAACATGGAGATGAATTTATTATGATTATTGAAGGCGTAGCGTATTGGGCCAGTGTAACTTCACCTAATACAACTTATGAGCCAGTATATACTGTTAACCTAGTAATATCAGACAATGATGCGGATCGTCTAAGATCTGAAGGCATCAAGGTAGTTGATAAAGAAGAAGGTCCTACAGTAGTAATCAAGCGTAAAGTAAACGGCCCTAATAATATGATTCGTAGGGCACCAAAACTTATTGATCGCAACCGAGAACCACTTGATTGTAAGATTGGTAACGGATCGAAAGTTAAAATACAATACAAGCCTTGGGAAGTTGAGAGACAAGGAACAACCTATAAAGGTTTAGACTTCCAAGGAATGCAAGTTCTAAACTTAGTCACTTATAATATGGATGGTGATGAGTTTGAGGACGAGGGTGATGATGAGGAAATGGAACTGTGAGTGACATGAAAATCACTATCAACTCAAAAGAGTATGATTACGATTGTTTAGATTCTTTTGCTAAAGAACAAATTGAAATAATAACTGAAGTAAAAAGAGAGATTGTTTCATTGACTAATAAAATAAAAATATTAAAAGCCAGTGAAATAGAATTAACTCGACAATTAAGTTATAATTTAGACGAAGGTAGCATTAGAAAAAAACAAATTGCTGAACCAGAACAAGGGTCTTAACGGACCCTTTTTTTTGCGGAGATGAAATGAAAGAAAAAAGACACTTTGTAACATACCACAAACCTTGTAGAGTGTGCGGCAGTAGTGATGCAGTAAGTATAAACAACGATGATACGGCCCGTTGTTTCAGTTGTGAGCATTGGTATACATCATATCACGGAGAAGATAAAGTGGAAGACTTCACAGTACATCAAAGGAATAGTAAAGAAACTTCTGGATTTAAAACGGGTGGATCGTTTCAAAGTCTTAAAGATAGAAACATAGCAGAGGAAACTGCCAGGAAATATGGGGTTAAATCAGAATACACTGATGATAAAGGTAAACACTATTACCCTTATTATATTGCCAATGAAGTTTCGGGTACAAAAATAAGAAACTGTACAACCAAAGAGTTTAATTGGATAGGATCGCCTAAAGGAGTAATGCTTTTCGGACAACAGTTATTTCAAAAGGGCGGTAAGTTTTTAACTATATGTGAAGGCGAGTGTGATGCAATGGCTGCTCACGAAATGATGGATTCAAAATGGCCCGTCGTTTCAATTAAGAACGGTGTTCAAGGAGCCTTAAAAGATATAAAAGAAAACTTAGAATTTGTAGAGTCCTTTGACTTCGTAGTAATTAACTTTGATAACGATAACCTAGGGAAGAAAAAATCTATTGAAGTAGCAGATTTACTTAGTCCTGGCAAGGCTAAAATTCTAACTCTTCCAGACGAGTTTAAAGACGCTAATGATATGCTGCGTAACAATCGTAGGGATGCTTATAAATCTTCTTGGTGGAATGCTAAAGCCTATACCCCAGCAGGAGTCCTTAATATTTCTGAGATGAAAAAAGAATACTTCACTCGAAAAGAAATGGAATCAATACCTTATCCGTGGCAAGGACTTAACGATAAATTATACGGACTGAGACAAGGGGAGCTAGTTACTTTAACTGGAGGTACAGGGCTAGGTAAGTCATCTGTTACTAGAGAGCTTGAGCATTGGATTCTAAAAAATACTAATGATAATTTAGGTATCTTGGCTCTAGAAGAAAACTGGCAAAGGACAGTTGATGGACTCCTATCAATCGAAGCTAATACTAGATTATATATAAAACAAATCAGAGAAGATTATCCTACAGAAAAACTTAACATGCATTATGAAACTCTCTATGGGAAGGAAGATGATAATAGATTATGGGTGCATTCACATTTAGGTGAGCATAATGTCGATGAGTTATTTTCAAAAATAAGATATATGGTGCAGGGATTAGATTGTAAATGGATAATTGTTGACCACTTAGGAATGATGACTTCGGCTTTATCTGAGGGAGATGAGCGTAGGGCTATTGATAATATTATGACTAGGCTTAGATCTTTAGTAGAAGAAACTGGTGCGGGGCTTGTATTAGTTTCACATCTCCGTAGAATAGATGGCAACAGAGGGCATGAACAAGGTGCTGAAGTTTCACTAGCACACCTTAGAGGTTCCAATGGTATTAGTCAGATAAGTGATTGTGTAATAGCTTTAGAGCGTAACCAGCAGTCTGACGATGTTATTGAAGCATCTACAACTAGATTAAGAATACTTAAATCTAGATACACTGGAGATGTCGGCCTTGCTGGAGCCTTACATTACGACAAACAAACAGGTAGACTTAAAGAAGTTTTTGATTTTGAAGACGGTGAGGAGGTAGAACTTTGAAACAATTAGTTTTTGATATTGAAACTGACGATGTTCAAGCCACTAAGATATGGTGTATATGTTGTATTGATATAGAAACTAAACAAGAATATAAGTTTACTCCAGACATGCTTAATGAGGGATATAAATTACTACAGTCTGCTGATAAACTAATAGGTCATAATATTATAGGGTTTGATGTTCCTGTTATAGAACAACTAACAGGGGTATCTTTATGGGATAAGATTCTAGTAGATACTTTAGTTCTTTCCAGGTTATTTAATCCTGTCAGGGAAGGCAATCATGGATTAGAAAAATGGGGATATGACCTAGGCTCACCTAAGATAGAGTTTGAAGATTACGGAAATTATTCTGAAGACATGCTTAAATATTGTATGCAGGATGTAAGACTTAATGCTAAAGTGTTTGAAGCGTTAAAACATGAGAGCAAGGGGTTTTCTCCAGAGAGTGTTAACATTGAAATGGAAACCTATAAAATAATTTCTGCTCAAAGACGTAAAGGATTTTTACTAGATCTTCCATACGCCACTAAGTTACTTGGGAATCTCCAAGGTAAGATGGATAACTTAGTTACTCAGGTACATGAAACATTCTTACCTAGAAAAGAAACTAGATATCTTTATCCTAATCTAGGCAAGGCTGGAAATCTATTAAAGACTGCTACAGATAATTTTGGAAAGAACACGAGATTAGTTCCTGAAGAGTTTAAACAAATGCAAGAATTGTTTAATCAAGATGGGAAGAAAATAAAAATACCTAGGGTGGAGGTGACAGAATTTAATCTAGGATCTAGGAAACAAATAGGAGAATATCTTATTGAGTTCGGATGGGAGCCTAAAGTATTCACACCTACTGGACAACCGCAGGTAGATGAAAAGATATTATCAAAGGTAAAAGATATTCCAGAAGCATCTTTAATCTGTGACTATTTAATGTATCAAAAGAGAGTAGCGCAAGTTATATCCTGGATAGAGAAGTGCGATAAGGATAATCGGGTGAGAGCTTTTGTAAATTCTAACGGGGCAATTACAGGACGCATGACCCATAGCTATCCTAATTTAGCTCAAGTGCCTAGTTCTAATGCTCCTTACGGAAAAGAATGCAGAAGTTGTTGGACAGTCCCTAAAGGTTATACTTTAGTAGGAATAGATGCAGCACAGCTCGAACTTAGAATGTTAGCTCACTACATGAATGATCAGGAATATACAAATGAAATCATCAACGGAGATATTCACACCACTAATCAAAAACTTGCAGGACTTAAATCTAGAAGTCAGGCAAAAACTTTCATTTATGCCCTCATATACGGAGCAGGAAATGAAAAACTTGGAGCAGTGGCTGGAGGAAATAAACAGATTGGGACTAGACTTAGAAAACAATTTATTGATAATCTGCCATCATATAAAACTCTTACAGACAGAGTTGAAAGAGCGTCAGGAAAGGGATTTCTTAAAGGGTTAGATGGAAGAAAAATAACTGTAAGAACAAAACATGCAGCATTAAATAGTCTTCTACAAGGAGCAGGATCTATTGTTATGAAGCAAGGATTAATTATATTTGATAAGCATATAAAAGAAATGAAACTTAATGCAGCTTTTGTTTGCAATGTACATGACGAGTGGCAACTAGAAGTAGCCGAGACAGATGCAATTACGGTAGGCAACCTAGGTGTTCTGTCTATAATTGAGGCGGGTAAGATACTAAATTTAAAATGCCCCCTAGATGGAGATTTTAATGTCGGAAAAAACTGGTCAGAAACACACTGAGCAACCTGAACAATTAGCTTTTTTCGAGGAACCTGAATATACAAGAACAGAAAATACAAGATTATGTAACAAGTGCAACAAGTGGCTATCTAAAGAAAAGTTTTCTACTAGTAGTGGAGCTAAATATTTAAGGCGTGAATGTAATTCCTGCAATAGAGAATTACAAAAAGTAAGAGATAGACTTAGAAAGCAACACGGTATGCCAGGATTAAATTACTCATGTCCCATCTGTTTGAATAATGAAAAAGAAGTTGATGGGCTAGGAGGAAATGCAGGACCTTGGGTCTTAGATCACTGTCACGAAACAAAATCTTTTCGTGGATGGCTGTGCCATAAGTGTAACAGAGCTTTAGGGGCATTTAATGATAACAAAGAATACTTAAAAAGGGCGATAAAATATCTTGACTAAACTAAATACATTGATAGATGATATATATTCTACCATTAGTTGTATAGCTGATGGGAAAAATTTAAACATACCAGAAACTTTAGTCGCAGAGTTTGGAGTTAGAATGGAAGAAGCTCTTCTTCATTGGGCTGAACCAAGAAAACAAACTAAAGGGTTGCGTATGAGTAATATAGGCAGACCTGAAAGACAGCTTTGGTATGAGAAAAGAGATACAGAAAATGAAAATAAATTATCTCCTGACACATTAATAAAATTTCTTTACGGGCATTTGTTAGAAGAGCTTTTACTTTTATTAGTAAAACTGTCTGGACATAAAGTTACAGATGAACAGAAAGAAGTTGAAGTTGACGGTATCGTAGGCCACATGGATTGTAAAATTGATGGTCAGGTTATAGATATAAAGACATCTTCTGGAAGAGCCTTTAGTAAATTCGTAACTGGATCGTTACCTGAAAATGATCCCTTTGGATATATCGCTCAACTCTGTGGATATGAACAAGCTGAAGGAACTAATGAAGGAGGATTCTTAGCTATCAATAAAGAGTCAGGTGAACTTTCTCTCTATATCCCTGAAGAACTAGATAAAATAAATATTAAAAATAAAATAGCTAAAACTAAAGAAGCAGTTGATTTTGACACCCCTCCACCCCGTTGCTATAATGAAGAGCCTGATGGTAAAAGTGGTAATATGAAGATTAATAAAAACTGTTACTACTGTCCCTACAAATTTAAATGCTTTTCTGATTCTAATAAAGGAAAAGGATTAAGAACTTTTATGTATGCAAGAGGACCAGTATATCTTACTGAGGTTGTTAAGGAACCTAGAGTTGATGAAGTAGCATGAATAGAAAAACATACAAGAAAGTAAGAAGACATGCCGAGTTAATTCTATTAGAGTGGGTTAAAACTTTAGTTCCTGAAGAAAGTAAAGATGATATATTAGCTAACAACTTAGGAAAGTTTCTCCCTGCTGACGGTCATTTTAGTACCGACTCTGGTAACAGAGTAAACTTCTATACTAAAAGATGGGCAATTAGATCTATTAAAAAATTAATTGCCCAAGGATATATTCTTAATAATATAACAATGAGAGATTTAGAATCGACACAAAAAAGAAAGTAGCAGTTAAGAAAGGCACCAGGAAACGTAGAATAAAACGTCCATATATTAGATACAAAGGTTATGATTCTATATGGGAAGCTGTCTTACATGAATCAATTTTAAAAGATTGGAGACACCATTCTGATAAAATTTTTTATACTATAGAGCATAATTATGAGCCAGACTTTGAAAGAAAAATAGATGGTAAAGTAATATTACTTGAATCTAAAGGTAGGTTCTGGGATCATGCTGAGTATAGTAAATATATTTGGATAAAGAAAAGCCTACCTGAAAATATAGAATTAGTATTTTTATTTGCAAATCCCTCTGCCCCTATGCCAGCAGCAAAAAGAAGAAAAGATGGTACTAAAAGAAGCCATGCTGAATGGGCATCAGCTAATGGATTTAGATGGTTTAGTGAAGATAGTATACCTGATGGGTGGATAGATTCTTCTGCCAGATTGCCTAATGATAAACTTGATTTGGAAATTGAGTAAGCAATGAATTGTTGGCATTGTGATACTGAGCTTATATGGGGCGGCGATCACGATGATGAAATAAATCCTGGGGGTGGGATAATAACTAATTTATCTTGTCCCAAGTGCGGTTCTTATGTTGAAGTTTATTCACCAGATAATAATGAGGAAGAAGAATGATAAGCAGAAGAGATAAAAATGTTTGCCTTACTGATGTTGAGTTAATAGCGGTAGCACGTATTATAAAAGCCTCTTGGATTTATAAATATCCAGAGCTTAATAATATATTAAACGAATTAGAAAACGGATTGGCTCACAAAAATACTTTATTTGAAAATAAAGAAATTTCTTATGGAGATTCTACTATAAAGGAAAATACTAATGAGTTTGCATAAATCTATAAACGACGCAACTCCTGAAGAATGGGACGAGCTTGTTAAAAATACTTACGATGTAGATATAGTTAATAAACCGCCTCACTACAATAAAGGTGGAATAGAATGTATTGATGCCATAGAATCTATGCTTACACCAGAAGAATTTATTGGTTACTTACGTGGAAACTCCTTAAAGTATCGTTGGAGAATGCGCTACAAAGGAAAAGCAATAGAAGATTGTAAGAAGTCTGATTGGTATGATAATAAACTATTAGAGTATATAGAGAATAATCAGGATGTACTGGGATAAAAAAAAAGAACGTCGGCAAAAATTTAATAAACGAAACAAATCTAAAGACAAAAATAAACTTAAAGATAAATTAAAAACAAAGGAAGATAAAGATGATCTCCTCGAAAACAGGAATCCAAGATTACCTGGGAATAAGGATAGACTATGATAGAGAAAAACTTTTAGATACTTTCTCTAGCGAAACTTTAAAAGATAGATATTTCTGGGAAGAAGAAACGTATGCACAAGAAGCATATGCTAGAGCAGCAGTGTTTAGTTCAACACATGGTTCTAGAAACTTTCCTGATTATGAATTAGCTCAAAGACTTTATGACTACGCCAGTAAAAACTGGTTTATGTTTAGCACACCTATATTATCTAATGGCGGAACTACAAGAGGCTTACCAATATCCTGCTTCCTTAATTATGTTCCTGACTCTAGAACAGGTTTAAGTGAACACTATGACGAGAACATATGGTTGGCAAGTTCTGGGGGAGGTTTAGGTGGATATTGGGGAGAAGTTAGAAGTAATGGAATTGTAACATCTAATGGATCTCAATCCACAGGAACAATACCCTTCATGCATGTTGTCGATTCTCAAATGTTAGCCTTCAATCAAGGCGTAACTAGAAGAGGAAGTTATGCTGCATACTTAGATATATCTCATCCTGAAATAGAAGAATTTATAGCTATGCGTAAAACTACGGGTGGCGATTTAAATAGAAAATGTCTTAATCTACATAACGGAATTACTATTACAAATGAGTTCTTAAAAGCAGTTAAAGAAAATAATGATTGGAGACTTATAGATCCTAAAACAAAACAAGCAGTTAAAACTCTTTCTGCAAGAGAACTCTGGTTTCAGTTATTACATACTAGGGCTGAAACAGGAGAGCCTTATATTATCAATATAGATAATTGTAATGATGCTTTAAATGAATATCAAAAAAACTTAGGTCTGTATGTAAATCAAAGTAATCTATGTTCTGAAATAACATTACCGACAAGTGAAGAAAGAACTGCGGTGTGTTGTCTTTCTAGTGTAAACTTAGAATACTTTGATGAGTGGAAAGAATCTGAATTATTTGTCAGTGATTTAATAGTAATGCTTGATAATATCTTACAGCATTTTATTGATTCTGTAGTCAAAGAAGAGTTGTTTTCTGACATTCCACTTATACCTCAGAACCTAGAAGAATTTATGTCTTACGTCAAAGAGGATAAAAAAGGATATGCAAAAGCCGCTTATTCAGCATATAGAGAACGCGCAGTTGGTCTTGGAGCAATGGGTTTCCATGCTTACTTACAACGGAATAATATTCCTTTCGAGGGTATGTACGCCTCTTCCTTCAATAATAAAGCCTTTAAGTATATCAAGGAAGAAGCTAGTAGAACTTCTAAAAAGCTTGGTGATCTTCGCGGTGAAGCACCTGACATGCGTTCTAGTGGTCTTCGCAATTCTCACCTTCTTGCTATTGCCCCTAATGCTTCTAGTAGTATTATATGCGGCGGAACAAGTCCTTCGATTGAGCCTTCTCGTGCTAATATATTTACACATAAAACTCTGACTGGTTCTTACAAAGTAAAAAATAAATATCTTAAAAAGCTATTAAAGAAAAAAAGTATAGATACAGAAGAAACCTGGAAACAAATAGCTGCTGATGACGGCTCTGTCCAAGGAATAAAAGAACTTTCTCAAGAAGAAAAAGAAATATTTAAGACAGCCCCAGAAATAAATCAGATATGGTGTGTAGAACATGCATATCAAAGGCAAGAATATATATGTCAGAGCCAGAGTGTTAACTTATTTTTCAACCCTCCTCCCGCAACAGAGGATCAAGAAATACACGATGAGTTCCTAGAGTACGTTAATAATGTACACTGGGTTGGGGCTAACAAACTTAAATCTTTATATTATCTAAGATCTAATTCTGCAAGGAATACAGAAAATGTTAATGTAAAAATACCTAGAATAAACTTAGAAGAGGAGGCATGTTTAAGCTGTGAAGGTTAGATTAATTAGTCAAAGTGTAGGAATTAACGGCGAGTCAATAAAAGATTTAATTATTTATTGTGCAAGAGTTAGTAATCCTGAGTCTCAAGAAGAAGGTAAAGGTATTAATAAACTTTGGAGATATCTTAAAAAGCATGGGCATTGGAGTCCATTTGAAATGGCTAACGTGTGCATGGAAATAGAGTGTACTAGGGATATATCAAGGCAGCTTATTAGACATAGGAGCTTTTCATTCCAAGAGTTTTCTCAAAGATATAGTGATCCTATACTTGAAGGACTATCCTTTCCTTTACGTGAAGCTAGGTTACAAGACTATGAAAATAGACAGAACTCTAAGTGGACTAATAATAAATCTATCATAGACGCATGGGTTCAGATACAATCAAAAGTTAAGGACGTTGCTCTAAAGGCATATCAAGATGCTTTGAAATTAGATATAGCAAAAGAAGTTGCTAGAGTTCTCTTACCAGAAGGCATGACAACTTCCAGAATATACATGAATGGAAGTCTAAGAAGTTGGATGCACTTTATCGAAGCTCGATCTCACGAGTCTGCTCAATTGGAAATTAGAGAGATAGCCAACGAGTGTGATAAAATAATACAAGAGCTATTAGAAGAAATTCCAAAATACTAATAAGGAGTAATAATGGGAAAAGTAGTAAGTTTATATCCAGGATCTACAGCAGGACAGCCTAATGTTCTTTTTGAAAATGCTAAAGATAAGTTTAAAAAAGCTATGGTAATAGGATATGAAGATGATGGGAACTTAATAGGAATGGCTACCTCGGACCTAAAACCAGAGGATATTTTATTTATGATTAAGTTATTTGAGCATAGTCTATTAACTATACCTTTGGAAGATGTATGAGTTTACTTGGAACAAGAGAATATTATAAGCCTTTCGACCATCCTTGGATGTTCGATTATTATGTACAGCAAAATCAAATGCACTGGTTCCCTGAAGATGTGCCTTTACATACTGATGTAAAAGACTGGCAGATACTTAGTGACTCAGAAAAGAATTTATTAACTCAGATTTTTAGATTGTTTACTCAGTCCGATGTAGATGTAAGCACTGGTTATGTAGATAGGTACATGAAGATTTTTAAAAAACCAGAAGCCCGTATGATGATGGGAGCTTTTAACAATATGGAAAGCATACATCAACATGCATATAGCTTGTTGCTAGATACTGTTGGAATGCCTGAAATAGAATACAAGGCTTTTGCTGAGTATGAAGCAATGTCAGATAAACATGATTATATAGATAAAGTAAAAGTAACTAGAAATGATAAAGAATCTATAGCTAAAGCGTTAGCAATATACTCAGGATTTACAGAAGGACTTCAATTATTTTCTAGCTTTATTATTCTTTTAAACTTTTCCAGGTTTGGAAAAATGAAAGGGATGGGCCAGATCATTACTTATAGTATTAGAGATGAGTCTCTGCACGTTGAAGCAATGACTAAATTATTCAGAGAGTTTATTCAAGAAAATCTTGACTTATGGACTGACGATTTTAAGAAAGAAATATATCAGGCATGTAGAGAGATGGTAAATCTAGAAGATAGATTCTTGGATTTAGTATTTGAAATGGGAGACATAGAAGGACTTACTAAATCAAACATGAGCAAGTATATTAGGTATATTGCTGATAGAAGACTACTACAATTAGGATTAAAGCCTAATTATAATGTAAAGGATAATCCTTTGAATTGGTTAGATGATGTACTAGGAGTAGAACATCAGAACTTTTTTGAGGGTCGAGCAACTACTTACATGAAAGCAGGGCTTAGAGGAAACAGTTCTAGGATTAACTTTGTATGACTAAAGAAGCGAACATAATATCGTTTAAAGTTATAATTGACTCGAAAGGATTATTAATGACTGAATACAGTCAGCTTCCTCGTGATAAAATAAAGCAATGTTTTAATCCACAAGATACAAGAATAATAAGAAAAGTATTAGAAGAGTTAGAACCTAAATTAAAAACTCTGCATACAATGCTTGAACAAGAATTGTCAGCACTAAATCACATTTAATTATTTTAGTGACTTAACATTCTGCCAACTACTATTGCCTATGCTTCAGTTTCAATTATTTCAGGTTCTACATCTTTAGTTTTAGTTTCTGTGACCTTTTTTGATTGAGGTGATATACCAAAAAAATCAAGAGCCAGTAAACCTATTACAGCTAATCCAGTAATACTTACAATAATACCCATTTAACTTCCCTTTTTCCATTTTTTAGAAGATGATTTAGTTTTAGAAGGACTCCATTTTACTTTGTTTGCCCAGTAAGCCGCGCTCATTTTACCCTTCTTTATATTCTTAGCGTGACGAGATTTGAATGCTTTTCTTTGTCCGACTGTTTGATTTGTCTTAACTCCTTGTTGACCAAACCTAATAGTTTTAACTTTATCTCCCTCTTTAGCAACAACTACATGAGACTTAGTAGGGTGACTCGGTGTACGTTTTGGTTTATTAAATCCTGACACACCTGCCTTTTTTAATCTAGGATCTCTAGTCTTTCCGCCTTTCTTATAATCGTCACGCATTAGTCTTCCTATATCGTCGAGTTTTCTTTGCAATTTTTTTGGGTTGCTTAGAATGCTGCTTACCTTTTTTGGTATCCTTTCTTTTCTTCTTAGTTGTAGCAGCGTACTCTTTGTCACTTAAAGCAGCTATAGCTTTCTTGGGTAAGTAACGCTCACCTGTTTCAGAACTAGGCTTACCTGACTTAGTACCCCATTGCTGTTTAGTCCATTTTTTTAATGACCTTTGACTTTTTCTAATAGCCATTTGTATTACTTACCTATATGCTTTTTCATCACGGGAAAATCAACAGCTTTACTTGCCCCTTTATGGGGTTTATAACCATCTTTAGGATCTTTCATAATTCTAAAACCTTTACCAGATCTCATCCAATGATATCCTTTTGGAGCGTCTACTTTCATAGTTATGTCTACCTTTAAGTTTTTACCAATGTCGTAAAATTCCACTTATAATAAAAATACAAGTTACTGTATTTAACAAAACAATTACAGTTCTAAACAATGCAACTATATCAGATTCAAAAGAATTGTCACTGGCTTTTTCTCCAAGAGACATACACCATAATTTCCAAACTTTACGCATATGCATTGTTATTTTTTATATCCTCCACCCGCTGCTTTATATTGTTTAGCCAACATCTGAGCTTTTCTCGCACTCCACTGACCAGGTTTACCGCCCTTAGAACCTGCTTTAATTTTGTTAAATAATCTTTTACGCATAGTAGGCTTGGTATAATTACCAGCTTCATTGACTTTACTTTTTTTCTTTTTCTTAGGCGGCATATGGTTTACCTTTTGTCAACTTTTGTTAATCTAAAAGCTCAACATCTTCTTCAACATAAACAGGTTTACAGTAAGCAGTCACATTTACCTGACTACGATCTAAATTGCTATATCTATCTTTAGAACTTACTTGACCGTGTTCAATTGCCTTAGCATAAGAGTTACATTTATATATTGAAGCCCAGTAAGATACATCTGGTTGCTCAACATT
>CENZ01052525.1_pt1 | contig 19705 bp, 30 predicted proteins | sample 361341 | NCBI WGS metagenome assembly CENZ01 (sample SAMEA2619782, study PRJEB7988) | marine metagenome | biome: marine biome (ENVO:00000447); feature: deep chlorophyll maximum layer (ENVO:xxxxxxxx); material: "saline water (ENVO:00002010), including plankton (ENVO:xxxxxxxx)" | depth 50 m
AAAAGACAAGACACCCATAAAATGGCTGAAGCAAATAAAGCTTTTTCTCATTTCAGATTTTAAATGTCTGAACGTAACTTTCCGCTAAGTCTCTACCGTAATATCGGTATTTGTGCGCATGTTGATGCGGGTAAAACTACTACAACCGAAAGAGTTCTCTTTTATACTGGTATTTCCCATAAAATTGGAGAGGTCCATGACGGAGCTGCAACAATGGATTGGATGGAACAGGAGCAAGAAAGAGGTATTACTATTACTTCTGCTGCAACTACTTGTTTTTGGAAGGGAATGAGAAAAAACTTTCAAGAACATAGAATTAATATTATCGATACACCTGGTCACGTAGATTTCACCATTGAAGTTGAGAGATCTTTGAGGGTTTTAGATGGAGCAGTAGTTGTGTTTTGTGGCAGCTCTGGAGTAGAACCTCAATCAGAAACAGTCTGGCGACAAGCTAATCGTTACAAGGTACCAAGAATTTGTTTTATAAATAAAATGGATAGAGCTGGAGCTGATTTTGAAAGAGTTGTTGATCAAATCAAAAATAGATTAGGCGCTTCCCCAGTTGTAATTCAACTTCCAATTGGAGCAGAGGATGATTTTGCAGGAATTGTAGATTTAATAAAAATGAAAGCTCTCTATTGGGATGGTGACGACAAGGGAACTTCTTATAAAGAAGAAGAAATTCCAGAAAATCTTTTAGAAAAAGCTAATCAACTCAGGGAAGAAATGTTGGAATCTGCCGCTGAAGCTAACGAAGAGTTAATGGAGAAATATTTAAATGATGGTGATTTAACGGAAGAAGATATTCATCAGGGTTTAAGAGAAAGAACGCTATCAAATGAAATTGTAGTTTGTATTTGCGGTTCAGCCTTTAAAAATAAGGGCGTTCAACCTATGTTAGATGCTGTAATTCACTATCTTCCATCTCCAACTGAAGTTGAAGCAATTCAAGGGGTTCTTGAAGATGGAGAAACAGTCGAATCAAGAAATTCTGATGATGATGAGCCTTTTTCTGCTTTAGCTTTCAAAATAGCTACAGATCCTTTTGTTGGAACACTTACCTTTATAAGAGTCTATTCTGGCGTACTAAAACAAGGTGACTCAGTCTTTGCATCATCAAAGAGTTCTAAAGAGAGGGTTGGAAGAATGCTTCAAATGCATGCTAATAATAGAGAAGAAATTTCTGAAGTAAGAGCTGGAGATATTGCAGCAATAATAGGATTAAAAGATGTGACAACTGGAGACACTCTTTGCGATTTAAAGAAGACTATTATTTTGGAAAAAATGACCTTTCCAGAGCCAGTAATTTCTGTCGCAGTAGAACCTAAAACAAAATCTGATCAAGAAAAAATGGGAATCTCACTTGGAAGATTGGCTCAGGAAGATCCATCTTTTAGAGTAAATACGGACGAAGAATCTGGGCAAACTATTATATCTGGCATGGGAGAACTCCATTTGGAAGTTTTAGTTGATAGGATGAAAAGAGAATTTGATGTTGAAGCGAATATTGGTAAACCTCAAGTTGCTTACAGAGAATCTATTCGAGCAAGCGTTGAGTCTGAAGGAAAGTTTGTAAGACAGTCTGGAGGTAAAGGCCAGTATGGTCATGTGTGGCTAAAAATAGAGCCTTTAGAGGAATCTGATAAGGAAGATGAAAAAGAAGTTTTTCAGTTCATAAATAAAATAGTTGGTGGAACCATTCCACGAGAGTTCATACCAGCAGTTGAAAAAGGTGCTAAAGAACAAATGCAATCTGGAGTCATTGCTGGCTACCCACTCATCGATGTCAAAGTAACAGTCTACGATGGTTCTTTTCACGATGTTGATTCTAGTGAAATAGCTTTTAAAGTAGCATCTTCAATGGCTTTAAAAGATGGTGCGCTCAAAGCTAAACCAGCTTTATTGGAACCAATTATGAAATTAGAGGTTGTGACACCTGAAGAATATATGGGTGACGTCGTTGGAGATCTAAACAGAAGAAGAGGGATTGTTAACGGTATGACAGATGTTCACGCAGGCAAAGTTTTAGATGGCGAAGTCCCCTTGGCAGAGATGTTTGGTTACGCAACGGATCTTAGATCTGCTACTCAAGGTCGCGCCACTTTCACCATGGAGCCTCTAAAATACTCTGAAGTTCCAACCAATGTAGCTGATGCAATTATCAATAAATCTTAAAGATTTTATTGGTTGACACATCCCTTCTGCATCAATAGAATTGCGACTCTTTGTGCTTTTATATTAGTAATTTAGAAGCTGAGTTCTTTAACAATTTTGTATTTTTTAGGGGTATATTTTGCAAAACCAAAATATCAGAATAAGGCTCAAAGCCTTTGATAATAAACTGATTGATAAATCGGCTAAAGAAATAGTTGAAACTGTCAAAAGGACAGGAGCTATTATTAAGGGACCGATTCCAATGCCCGTAAGAAAAAGATTAACTACTATTCTTATCTCACCACACAAGGATAAGGATGCCAGAGATCAATACGAAATTAGAACTTATAAAAGAATAATGGATATTATCAAGCCAACCGAAAAAACTGTTGATGCTTTGATGAAATTGGATTTATCCGCAGGGGTGGATGTTCAGATATCTCTAGACGAATTAACTAAATAGCAGGTTATTTAAAGTGATTGGTTTAATTGCAACGAAGGAAGGAATGACAAGAATTTTCCATGAGAGTGGAGAGTCTATCCCTGTAAGCGTTCTAAAAGTTGATACAAATTTTGTTTCTCAAATAAAAAATTGTGAAAACGATGGTTACTCAGCAATTCAACTTTCCTCTCAAGATAAAAAACAAAAAAATACATCAAAGTCCTTCAAGGGTCACTTCAGTAAAAATGACCTTTCAATAAAAAATAAAGTTCATGAATTCAGAATCTCTGAAGAAAAACTAGCTGAAATTGAAATTGGTAAAGAATTTTCCGTTGATACATTTGAGGAAGGTCAATATGTAGATATTTCTGGAGTTTCTAAAGGTAAGGGATTTGCAGGAACAGTGAAAAGATGGAATTTTGCGACTCAAGATGCCACTCACGGTAATTCTTTGGCGCATAGAAAACCTGGTTCTATAGGACAGTGTCAAACGCCAGGAAGAGTTTGGAAAGGAAAAAAAATGTCTGGTCACATGGGTAACGTAAATAAAACAATTCAAAACTTGAAAATAATAAAAATAGATGACGAAAATAAACTTATTTTAGTTAAAGGATCAATACCTGGTCCGTCAGGTTCTACTATCTTAATTAAACCTGCTATTAAAAAATAATCATGGAACTTCCTGTAATTAATTCAAAAAGCAAAAGTCTTAAAGTTCCTGATTCTTTATTTAATCAAGATATTAATGACAATTTAATTAATCAACTTATCAATTCATATATCGATAATGGACATCAGGGAACCAAGGCTCAAAAAAATAGATCTCAAGTAAGTGGTGGCGGAAAAAAACCTTGGAAACAAAAAGGAACTGGAAGAGCAAGAGCAGGTACCTCTAGAAGTCCAATTTGGAGAGGGGGTGGAGTAACTTTTGCAGCTAGGTCAAAGTCTTCGAATCCAAAAAAAATAAACAAAAAGATGTATAAAGTCGCAATGAAATCTATTCTTTCAAGTTTAGCCAAGACTAACAAAATATTTATTTCTCAAGGCCTAGAGGTGGGATCGCCAAAAACTACGGAAATGGCTGGCCTTCTTAAAAAGATTGGCTTCGACAAAGGCTTATTAATTTTTAAAGAATTAAACGAAAATCTCATCTTATCAAGTAGAAATATCCCAAACATCGAAGTAACCGAAATTAATTCTCTAAACCCTGTCTCTCTTCTTAAACACAAAGCAATTTTAATCAGCGATGATTGTTTTAAGGAGTTAGAGGAGCTTTACTCATGAATGAAATCATACCTAACCAAGTAATTTATTCAGGACACATGACTGAGAAAGCCTCTTTAGTAGGCCAATTTGCTAATGCTTACGTGTTTAAAGTAAATCCCAAAGCTTCAAAGATAGATGTAAAAAATGCGGTTGAAAATGAGTACAAGGTAACTGTAAACAAAGTAAACATTATTAATGTAAAAGGAAAAATTAAAAGAAGCATGACTGCGAAAGGAAAGATTTCAAAAAAATCCAATTGGAAAAAAGCATATGTCGCTCTTAAAGAAGGCGACCGAATAGAAATTACTCAAGATTAAACAATGGCAATTACTAAAGCAAAACCAACCTCACCTGGCAGAAGATTTAGAAGTATCTCTTCAAATCCTGAGTTATTCAAAGGTAGGTCCTATCAGCCCCTAACTGAGTCTAAATCAAACTCCGGAGGAAGAAATAATTCAGGCCGAATTACTACTAGGCACATTGGAGGAGGGCATAAACATCACTACAGAGTTATAGACTTTAAAAGAAATAAAGACGGTATACCTGCAAAGGTTGAAAGAATTGAATATGATCCTAATAGATCAGCATTTATAGCTTTGGTTTTATATGCTGACGGAGAGAGAAGATATATTATTGCTCCTAAAAATTTGAACGTTAAAGACGAGATTCTTTCTGGAAATTCTGCTCCTATTAGCGTGGGCAACACACTTGAATTAGATAATATTCCAGTTGGCTCTACTTTGCACTGTATTGAATTAAAACCAAAGAAAGGAGCTCAAGTAGCTAGAAGCGCTGGAGCATCGGTTCAATATGTTGCAAAGGATGGAGGCTATGCATCCTTAAGACTAAAGAGCGGAGAAGTTAGGAAAGTTTTAACTTCTTGTAGAGCAACTATAGGAGAGGTTTCTAATGCGGAACATTCTTTGAAGTCTTTAGGAAAAGCAGGAGCTAAAAGATGGTTAGGAGTAAGACCTACTGTCAGAGGGGTTGCGATGAATCCTGTTGATCATCCTCATGGAGGTGGAGAAGGAAGAACTTCTGGGGGAAGACATCCTGTCTCGCCTTGGGGTACGCCAACAAAAGGTTATAGAACCAGAAATAATAAAAGAACAGATTCTTTGATTATTAGAAGGAGGAAAAAGTAATGCCTAGATCGATAAAAAAAGGGCCATTCGTAGACCATCATTTATTAGACAAGGTAGTAAAAGCCTCATCAAATAATGATAGAAAACCTATTAGAACTTGGTCCAGAAGATCATTGATCATTCCTGAAATGGTAGGGTTAACTATTTCAGTTCATAACGGCCGAGATCATGTCCCCCTATCTATTAAAGAAGATATGGTTGGACATAAGTTAGGTGAATTCGTGCTCACTAGAACTTTTAGGATGCACTCTGGAGATAGGAAAACATAAAATGAACGAAGTAAAAGCAAAGCTAAGCCGTTTGCCTGTATCAGGATTCAAAGTTCGTCTTCTAGCTGATCAAATCAGAGGTAAATATGTCTCTGAAGCTTTAGACATTCTAAATTTCAGTAAAAAATCCTCATCTAAAAATTTAAAAAAACTTCTTGAATCCGCTGTTGCTAACGCCGAGCACAATAATGGTTTAGATATAGATAGTCTATATATTTCTGAGATCTCGGTTGATGAGGCTTTCTTGTTAAAGCGCATTAGACCAAGGGCTAGAGGAAGAGCAGATAGAATTCAAAAAAAATCTTGTCATATAAATTTGGCACTAAACACAAGGGAAATTTAAATGGGACAAAAGGTTAATCCAATAGGCATTAGATTAGGTATTTCAAGAGATCATAACTCCATTTGGTATGCCGAAAAAAATAAATACCAGCAGCTTCTACTTAATGATTTTGCTGTAAGGGAATTTTTAAAGAAAAGATTGGACAATTCCTTTGTAAGTAAAATTGAAATTGAAAGACCTTCTGAAAGCGCTAAGGTTTCAATTCACACTTCTAGACCAGGAATGATAATTGGAAAGAAAGGAGAAGATATTGATAAATTAAGAGCACAACTTTCAGAATTAATGGAAGTTCCAGTCAGTTTAAATATCAAAGAAATAAGAAAACCTGATTTAGATGCTCAGTTAGTTTCTGCAAATATTGCAGTTCAACTTGAAAGAAGAGCAATGTTCAGGAGAGTAATAAAAAGAGCTGCTCAAAATTGTATGAGACAAGGAGCGCTAGGAGTAAAAGTAAGAGTATCTGGCAGACTAGGGGGGGCAGAAATTGCCAGAGCTGAATGGCACAAAGAAGGACGAGTGCCTCTTCACACACTTAAAGCCGATATAGATTATGGATTAGCAGAAGCTAAAACTACCTATGGAATCATCGGAGTTAAAGTATGGATTTGCAAAGGGGAAGTCCAAAAAAAGAAAAGCAAAATATCTGAATAATTATGTTTCAACCTAAGAGAACAAAGTATAGAAAACAAATGAAAGGTAGAAATACCGGTCTCTCACATAAATCAAATACACTTGATTTCGGGGCATTTGGACTAAAGGCAACTTCTAGAGGTCAGATTACTTCCAGACAGATTGAAGCAGCTAGGAGAGCAATGACAAGGCATGTTAAGAGAGGTGCGCAAATTTGGATAAGGGTATTTCCTGATAAACCAATTACGAAAAAACCTCTCGAAGTAAGACAAGGGAAAGGTAAGGGAAATGTAGAATATTACGTAGCCCCTATAAAGCCAGGAAAGATTCTTTATGAAATGGAAGGCGTCGATGAAGCTCTTGCTAGAGAAGCCTTTGCTCTTGCTGCAGCTAAATTACCTGTAGCCACTAAATTTATTGCAAGAAAATCGGTCTAATGGCAAAAAAAATTACAGATAAAAATTTAGAACAAATAAATAAGTTAAATAAAACTTATTTTGATTTAAAAATGAAACACGCAAGTCTTGCTCTAAAAGAAACGCACAAATTATCAGAGACTAGAAAAGATATAGCAAGAATTAAGACACAGATGAACCAAGAAAAGAGGTTGTTAGAAAATGAGTGAAACTAAAAGAACAATGATCGGTTCAGTTATAAGTTTATCTGGAGATAAATCAAGAGTGGCTTTAATTCAACGAACTGTGAAACATAGTTTAGTTGGAAAAATCATGAAGAGATCTTCAAAAATTAGATTTCACGATAAAGATAATATTTCTCAGCTAGGAGATAAAGTAAAAATCAAAGAAACAAAGCCAATTTCTAAAACCAAATCGTGGGAATTAGTAGAGATTATGAAGGCCTCTCAAGGAGACGCGGGATGATACAAGCTCAATCTAGATTACTTGTGGCTGATAATAGCGGTGCTAGAGAAGTCATGTGCATTAAAGTACTTGGAGGGTCCAAGCGAAGATATGCGCACGTAGGAGACGTAATTAAAGTTGCTATCAAAGAGGCAATTCCTACTGGAAGGGTAAAAAAAGGACAGGTTGCAGATGCTGTGATAGTAAGAACGAAAAAAAATATAAAACGTGAAGACGGCTCAAGCATAAAGTTTGACGATAATGCTGCTGTTTTAATTAATGCTCAAAAACAACCAATCGGAACTAGAATTTTTGGCCCTGTTTCAAGAGAATTAAGATCGAAGGATTTTATGAAAATAATATCATTAGCTCCTGAGGTAATTTGATGAATAAGCTAAGAACAGGCGACGAAGTTATAATCATTTCAGGCAAGGATAAGGGCAAAACTGGAACTCTTACGAAGTTTGTATCTAAAGATAAATGCATAGTGATGGGCCTAAAAATAGTAAAAAAACACCAAAAACCTAACCCTCAATTAAATATTGCTGGAGGAATTATAGAGAAAGAGTCGCCAATCCACTTATCTAATATTGCCATATACAACAAAAAAACAAAAAAAGCAGACAAAGTAAAAATATCAATAGAAGAAAAAAGTAAAAAAAGAATTTTTAAATCTGACGGTAAAGAAATTAAATGAATAGTTCTATTATAAAAAAGACATTTGTGGAGGAAGCAATCCCAAATTTATTAAAGGATTTAAACCTTAAGTCTTCAATGGCTGTTCCTAAAATCACTAAAGTATCTTTGAATATGGGATTAGGTGCTGATGCCATTAATGACAGAAAAGTTTTAGATGGAGTAATGGAGGAACTAAAAGCAATTTCTGGACAACTACCTGTAAAAACAACTGCGAGAAAATCTGTCGCTAGCTTTAAGCTAAGAGAAGGTTTTGCTATTGGGTGCAAAGTTACCTTGAGAGGAGAAAGGATGTATGAATTTTTAGATAGGCTTTTAAGTATCGCTATTCCAAGAGAAAGAGATTTTAGAGGTTTAGATCCCAAGTCTTTTGATGGAAGAGGGAACTACTCTATAGGAATTAAAGAGCATATTATTTTTCCAGAAATTGACTATGATAAAGTTCAAAAAATAAGAGGTTTAGATATCAGCATCACCACATCTGCTAATGATGATGACGAGGGCTTAAAACTTTTAACTGCATTAAAATTTCCATTTAAAAACTGAGGTATTCATGGCTAAAAAATCAATGATTGCTAGAGAAAACAAAAGACTAAAAATGGTCGAGAAGTTTTCAAAAAAAAGAAGCGATTTAAAGAAAATAATTAACAGTTTCTCAAGTTCAGAAGAAGAAAAAGATTTGGCAATGAAAAAGCTACAAAAATTACCCAGAGATGCTAGCCCCGTTAGACTTCAAAGAAGATGCCAGATAACAGGTAGGCCTCATGCGGTTTACAGAAAATTTGGATTATCTAGAAATAAATTAAGAGAGCTTGCTATGAAAGGCGATGTTCCAGGATTAGTAAAAGCAAGTTGGTAAATATCAGGAGATTTATATGAGTTTTCAGGACCCCATTTCAGATATGATTTCAAGAATCAAGAATGCTCAATTGAGAGGGCATGAAAAAGTTTCTTTTGGATCCTCAAAATTAAAGAAAGCAATTTGCGAAGTTTTGCTTGATGAAGGTTTTATTAGAAAGTCAGAATTAGTAGGCGATTCACCGAAGCAGGAAATAGAACTTACCTTAAAATATTTTGAAAATCAGCCTGTGATAAAAGAATTCAGAAGAGAAAGCAAACCAGGTTTAAGAAAATATTTTGCAAGTAAGGAAATACCTCCTGTCAAAGGAGGCCTTGGAATTGGAATATTGACTACTTCAAAAGGAGTTTTAACCGATAAACAGGCAAAATCACAAAATTTAGGCGGCGAGCTTATTTGCTCAATTTTTTAAAATGGCTAGAAATACTAAAAGACCAATTAATTTTTCTGAAGGCGTAACAGCTCAAGTTAAAGGTAAATTAGTTACCTTTGAGGGGAAAAAGGGTTCAATGGATCTTGATGTTCATTCAGAAGTTAACGTTGAAGCCAACGAGGAATCTATATTATTTTCTCCAGCTAACGATACAAAAGATTCAGTTACTTTAACTAGCACAATGCGATCATTAGCTAAAAATATTATAGAAGGTGTATCAGAAGGTTTTGAAAAAAAATTAGAAATTAACGGAGTAGGATACAGAGTTAAGGTTAATGGTAATAAGGTTGAGTTATCTTTAGGTTACTCGCATCCAATAAATTATGATCTGCCAGATGGAATTACAGCTGAATCTCCTTCTCAAACAGAGTTAGTTTTAAATTCATCAGATAAGCAACTATTGGGAGATGTTGCTTCAAAAATAAGATCTTTTAGACCTCCTGAGCCATATAAAGGGAAAGGAATAAAGTATTCAGATGAAAAGATCATAAGAAAGGAATCTAAAAAAGCTTAAGAGATATGACTAATAAAATTAATGCAAGAAATAGAAGAGCAAAGAAGCTAAGAGCCCACGCAATTGACTTAAAGACCAATAGATTGAGTGTTTTTAGATCTGGAAAGCATATATATGCTCAAGTTTTTTCTTTAGATGGAAAAGAGATAATTGCACAAGCTTCTTCTCTAGACAAAGGTATTAAATTAGAGAAAACAGGAAATATTGAGGCGGCTTCAAAAGTTGGAGAGGAAATTGGCAAAAGAGCTCTTAAAAAAGGTATAGAAAAAGTTTCTTTTGACAGATCTGGTTATAAATATCATGGTCGAGTTAAGTCTTTAGCAGATGGTGCGAGAGCTTCAGGTTTAAAATTTTAGGAAAAAATTTATGAATGAAAATATAGATCAACAAAGTGGCGAAGCTCTAGAAGAAAAACTCGTTGGAGTAAATCGAGTTGCAAAAGTTGTTAAAGGGGGAAGAATTTTTGGCTTCACTGCATTAACTGTAGTGGGAGATGGAAAGGGTAAAGTAGGGTTTGGCAGAGGTAAAGCTAGAGAAGTTCCAATTGCTATCCAAAAGGCCCTAGAAAATGCTAGAAGGAATATCTCTAGTATTGATCTTAATGGCAATACTATCCATTATGCTGTGAAAGCAAGACATGGTTCTGCAACAGTTTATATGCAACCTGCCTCGCCAGGAACTGGAATAATCGCTGGAGGTGCCATGAGAGCTGTACTAGAGTTAGCTGGCGTGAAAGATGTTCTGGCTAAATCTTACGGTTCAACAAATCCTATAAACGTAGTCAGAGCCACCTTTAAAGGATTGGCAAGCATTGAGTCTCCAGAGAAAGTAAATATTAGGAGATCTAAATAATGCCTAAAAAAGATTTGAACACAATAAAAGTTAAACAGATTAAAAGCTTGTCTGGAATAAGAGACAAACATAGGAAATCTGTCAAAGGATTAGGTTTGAAAAAAATTAATCACATTGTTGAAGTCTTAGATTCACCTGAAAACAGAGGCATGATTAATAAAGTTAACCATGTTGTAAAAATTATTGATTAGTATGAGTTTAAATAAGATTAATTCTATTGCTTCAAATAAATCTCCAAAGAGAGTTGGTAGAGGCTCTGCTTCTGGTTCTGGAAAAACTTCTGGAAGAGGTCATAAAGGGCAGAAAGCTAGATCTGGAGGAAAAGTAAGACCTGGATTTGAAGGAGGGCAAATGCCCATTCAGCAAAGGCTGCCTAAATTTGGATTTTCATCAAGAAAAGCTAGTCAAAAATGTCATATCAAAATTCGAGACCTCGAGAATATTGAATCAGAAGTTATAGATATTGAGATACTTAAGTCTAAAAAGTTAATAAAAAATAAAATTAAGGAAGTGAAAGTAATACTTGGCGGCGAGCTCACAAAGTCAGTTAAATTAAAAGGCTTAAAGGTATCAAAAGCGGCCAGAGAAGAGATTACAAGTAAAGGTGGGGAAATAAATTAAAATGTCTGCGTTAGGATTTAAATCAGACGGATTGAAAGAACTTTGGTCAAGATTAAGGTTTGTTCTCCTTGCAATAATAATTTATAGGATTGGGACTCATATCCCAGTTCCAGGAATTGACCCCCTGAAAATTTCTTCATTATTTGATCAAAATCAAGGGACTCTTTTAGGGTTATTTAATATGTTCTCTGGTGGAGCTTTAGAAAGAATGAGCATCATGGCTCTTAATGTGGTTCCTTATATAACTGCTGCAATCGTAATGAATCTTTTAGAGGCGACAACTCCTAGTTTAAAAAAATTATTTAGACAGGAAGGAGAAGCTGGAAGAAGAAAAAGAACGGCTTATGTAAGACTTGGCACACTTGTACTAGCTATATTTCAGTCCATTGGTTTTGCAATAGCTTTATCTTCGCAAGGTATGGCTGTTAATCCAGGACTAGGATTTGTTGTTACAGCAGTTATCTCTTTTGTGACAGGTACAATGTTTCTTGTTTGGCTAGGAGAACAAGTAAATGAGAGAGGAATAGGAAATGGGATTTCGTTAATCATTTTCGCTAGTATTGTTTCAGGCTTACCAAGCGCTGTAGGTCAATCATTTGAAGCATCTCGTCAAGGAGAGATTAGTTTATTATTGCTTCTCCTCATTGCAATTTTTGCAATATTAGCAATCGCTTTTATTGTTTGGATTGAAAGAGCTCAACGAAGGATAACTGTAAACTATGCCAGAAGATCACCTAATCAAATGAATATGGGTCAGGCCTCTCATTTACCACTTAAGGTAAACATGGCTGGAGTTATCCCAGCAATATTTGCAAGCAGCTTAGTTTTATTTCCCGCATCTATGAGTTCATGGTTCGGTCAAAATGATGGTTTTGAGTGGCTGCAAGAGGTATCTTTAGCGTTAAGTCCAGGTCAACCTCTTTATGTTGTAGTATTTGCAGTATTAATTGCCTATTTTTGTTTCTTTTATACTGCTATTCAATTTCCTGCAAAAGATATATCGGATAATTTAAAAAGGTCTGGCGGGTTCCTCCCTGGTATAAGACCTGGTGATCACACTGTAGATTACATAGACAATGTCATGTCAAGATTAACCATTTGGGGCTCTTTATATATGATTGTCATTTGTTTAGCACCTCAGTTCCTTATTGTTTCAGCCAATGCACCATTCTATTTGGGTGGCACCTCTCTTTTAATTGCAGTAGTAGTAGTAATGGACTTCATGGCTCAGGTACAATCACACCTTTTATCCAGCCAGTATCAATCTTTAATGAAAAAGGCAAATCTTAAAGGGTATAAAAGATAATAATTATGAAAGTAAGAGCATCAGTAAAAAAGATTTGTAAAGATTGCAAGCTTATTAAACGAAGAGGGGTAAATTATGTAATTTGTCCCACTGATCCTAAACATAAACAGAGGCAGGGATAATGGCAAGGGTAGCAGGTATAAATATTCCGGACAGAAAACAAGCTTGGATCTCTCTTACCCATATCTTTGGTATTGGAAGAACTAAAGCGCTTGAGATATGTGCTGCAAGCGGTATTAAACACGATACTAAAATAGAAGCTTTAAATGAAGCAGAAATAGAAAAATTGAGAAAAACGGTCTCAGATTATTTAGTAGAAGGTGACTTAAGAAGGGAAATAAGTACAAATATTAAAAGACTAATGGACCTAGGCACAAATAGAGGTATTAGACATAGAAAAAGACTTCCAGTAAGAGGACAAAGAACAAAAACTAACGCAAGAACAAGAAAAGGCCCAAGAAAGCCTATTAGAAGATAAAAATAATTATGGTAAACAAAAACACTAAAACAAAAAAATCTAAAATGGTTTCAAATGATGGAGTCGCCCATATTTTGGCAACATTTAATAACACAATTATTAATATAACTGACAAACAGGGCAATACTATTGCTTGGTCAAGTTCGGGAGCAAATGGGTTTAAAGGTTCAAGAAAAAGCACTCCTTTTGCTGCGCAGATAGCTGCAGACAAAGCAGGTCAAGCTGCAATGGCTCTAGGAATGACAACGGTAGAAGTAGAGGTATCTGGACCCGGCTCAGGAAGAGAATCTGCTGTTAGAGCTTTAAACGGCTGTGGATTAAAAATTACAAAAATCTCAGATGTAACTCCAATTCCTCACAATGGATGTCGACCCCCTAAAAAAAGGAGAGTATAAAGAATGGCTAGATACACAGGTCCAAGAAATAAATTATCCAGAAGAGAAGGTACTGATCTTTTTTTAAAAAGTGGATATAGATCTTATGATTCAAAAATAAGATCAGAAAATCCTCCTGGCACACATGGTGCTAGAAGAGTGAGACTTTCTGATTTTGGAGTCCAATTGAGAGAAAAGCAAAAAGTTAAAAGAATTTATGGAGTTCTAGAAAGACAGTTCAGAAATTACTATAAACTTGCAGCCAGACAAAAAGGAGAAACAGGAACGAATTTATTAGTTTTCCTTGAATCTAGACTGGATAATTTAGTCTATCGAATGGGTTTTGCCTCAACTAGGTCAGAAGCGAGACAATTAGTAACGCATAAAGCTATCTTAGTGAATGGATCAATTGTCAATGTGCCTTCATACATCGTAAATGAGGGAGATAAGATTTCAATAAGTGAAAAGGGGAAAAATCAAAAAAGAATTAATCAAGCCATTGAGCTTTCTGCAGGAAGAGAGAGTTGCGATTGGATTTCAGTTGATCATAAAGATTATTCTGGAACTTTTGATTCTATTCCAACAAGAGAACTACTAAGTAACGAAATTAATGAAAATTATATTGTTGAACTTTATTCAAGATAACACTAAAACTGAGGTAAATTATGACTGATAACTTTGATGCTATAAAAGACTTTCTAACACCAAAAGAAATTCTTGTAGAAGAGATTGACGTAAACCACTCTAAGATAATTCTTGAGCCACTTGAAAGAGGCTTTGGCCATACTTTAGGTAATGCTCTTCGAAGAATTATCCTTTCTTCAACTCCGGGAGCGGCTATTATCGAAGCAAAAATTGATGGAGTTTTACACGACTATTCGACCATAGATGGAGTTAAAGAAGATGTTATAAACATCCTTTTGAACTTAAAAGGAATGAGCGTGAAATTACTTGATCAAGATGAAGCAGAAATGACTGTAGAGAAGTCAGGTGCTGGAGATTTAACTGCTGGAGATTTTGATTTACCTGCTGGCATTGAAGTTGTTAATCCAGATCATAAAATTGCGACTCTCGCAAACAATGGAAAAATAAACATGACCGTTAAAATAAAAAAAGGTAGGGGTTATGTTCCAGTAGATAATACTGCGGCTTTAACTGGAGAAAATAAAGAAATAGGTTTGCTTAAACTTGACGCATCATATTCTCCAATTAAAAGAGTTTCTTATGAAGTTGATAATACTAGGGTAGAAAACCGAACGGATCTTGATAAATTAACTTTAGATGTCCAAACCAATGGAACAATTGATCCAGAAGAAATACTAAGGTTAGCTGCAACAATTTTACAAAGACAATTAATGGCATTTGCTGAGTTAGGTTTTGAAACAGAAGAAGAAGAGGAAGATGAAACACCACCTGTTGATCCCATTATGCTCAGACCTGTTGATGAACTTGAGCTTACGGTAAGATCAGCAAACTGTCTGAAAGTTGAAAAAATACATTACATCGGAGATCTTGTTTCAAGAAAAGAATCTGATTTACTCAAGACTCCTAATTTAGGAAGAAAATCATTGAATGAAATCAAAGACGTTCTGGCTGCTCGCGGTTTAGCTCTGGGATTAGAACTTGATAATTGGCCTCCTTCAAATATTGAAAATTAATGAGACATCTTAAAACAGGAAGAAAATTTGGCAGAAACAGCGCTAACAGAAAAGCGTTGTTCAAAAATCTTTCTATTTCTTTAATTGAACATGAGGCAATTAAAACGACATTGCCTAAAGCTAAAGAACTAAGAGGTTATGTTGAACCTTTGATAACATTAGCTAAAAATGACTCTGTATCTAATAGACGATTGGCATTCGCTAAAATTAGGAATAAAGACGCCGTAGGAAAACTTTTTTCAGATATTGGGCCAAGATATAAAGAGCGTCCAGGAGGATATTTAAGAATTATTAAAATGACTCCTAGGGCCGGAGATGCTGCGCCTATGGCTTTTGTTGAATTAGTCGATAAAAAATCAGAAGATAAAATTGAAGAAAGCCCTTAAGCTTATAAAAATTTTCCTGTATGTGAATTTTTAGATTTTTTTAAATCTTCTTTAGTTCCTTTAGCTACAATCTTTCCACCATTTTTTCCTCCTTCGGGACCAATATCAATAATCCAATCGGAATTTTTAATAACATCTAGATTGTGCTCTATAACAACTATGGAATTACCTTGCGATTTTAATTTATCTAAAACTTTTAACAAAAGAGACACGTCATGAAAATGCAAGCCTGTAGTAGGCTCATCAAGTAAATACATTGTTTTACCTGTTGCAACTTTAGATAGTTCTTTAGCTAATTTTACTCTTTGAGCTTCGCCACCGGACAGGGTGGTTGCCGATTGACCAAGTCTTACATATCCCAATCCAACATCGTTTAAAGTTGCTAACTTTCTTTTAATTATTGGTACAGCATCAAAAAACTTAAGTGCTTGTTCTACTGTTAGATCTAAAACTTCAGAAATATTTTTTCCTTTAAATTTTATACTTAGCGTCTCTTCGTTATATCTTGCCCCATTACAAACATCACACTTTACGTAAACATCTGGAAGAAAATGCATTTCTACTTTTATCATGCCATCACCTTGACATGCTTCGCATCTCCCACCCTTTACATTGAAACTAAATCGTCCAGGTTTATATCCTCTGGATCGTGCATCTTGCGTCTCTGCAAATAGTTCCCTTATAGGTGTAAATATGCCTGTATAAGTAACTGGATTTGATCTTGGAGTTCTCCCAATTGGACTTTGACTTATATCAATTATTTTATCTATGTATTCTAGGCCTTGAATTTTCTTGAAAGGTTTTGAAATTAAATTCGACTTATTAAGTTTATTACTGATTGCTGGAAATAATGTTTGATTAATTAAAGTAGATTTTCCAGACCCAGAAACGCCAGTAATGCAAACAAGATTGCCTAAGGGAATCTTTAAATCTACATTTTTTAAGTTGTTTCCAGTACATCCTGAAATTTCAATAAACTCATTTGAATTAATTGAAAGGCTTTTTTCTATCTCAATCTTCTTTTTTCCAGAAATATATTCTCCAGTTAAGGAACCGTTATTTCCAATCAATTTGTTGAAAGTCCCCGAAAAACAGACTTCTCCTCCATGGACTCCTGCTCCTGGACCTATATCTATTATATGATCAGCTGCTTCTATAGTTTCCTGATCATGTTCTACAACTACAACGGTATTTCCAAGATCTCTTAATTTTTTTAAAGTAGATAGAAGCTTAGAATTATCTCTTTGATGAAGACCTATTGATGGCTCATCTAATATGTAAGTCACTCCCACAAGACCGGCACCTATTTGACTTGCTAATCTAATTCTTTGAGCCTCACCTCCGCTGAGAGATTCCGCGCTTCTAGATAGATTGAGATAATTTAAGCCCACATCTACTAAAAAGTTTAATCTCTCAATAATCTCTTTAATTATTTTTTCAGCAATTTTACCTTTTGCGCCTTTAAGTTTAAGTTTTTTAAAGAATAGAAAAGCCTCTTCAATGGTTAACTCTGAAATATCAGGAAGAGAAAAATCTTCAATAAAAACATTACGAGCCGTTTCATTTAATCTGGTACCACCGCAAGAAGAGCATGGCTTTAGAGTCATGAATTTAGCCATATCTTCTCTTATCAGAGATGAATCAGATTCTTGATATTTCCTAAGTATTCTGTTCAGAACTCCTTCAAATGGCCTTACTATTTCTATTCTTCTCCCTCTCTTTGAGGTGTAACTGAAATCTACGTCTTCAATACCACTTCCTTCTAGCACAATTTTTTTTATACTTTCAGACAAGTTTTCGAAAGGTTCATCCAAAGAAAAATTGAAATGTTTACTTACACATCTGAGTAAGTAATGTCTATACATGTGATTTATGTCCCAACCTCTAATGGCACCTTGATTCAAACTAAATTCTGGTTTCGAAACAACTTTTAGAATATCTATCTCAGCCTTTGTTCCCAGGCCATCACAGGACATACAAGCACCAGTCGGACTATTAAAAGAAAAAAGTCTTGGTTCTAACTCGGGAATACTATATCCACATATAGAACACGCCATTTGAGTCGAATAAGATGTCTTTTTTTTCGGATCGTCAGCTGCAACTATATCAACAAGACCATTTGTTTCGGCTAAAGAAGTTTCAATTGACTGAACTAGTCTAGTTTTGTTTTCGATTTTTGCAGAAGTTCTGTCAACAACAATACTAATGTTGTGTTTTTTATTTTTTTCAAGTTTCGGTAAATCAACGATATCATAAATTTTCCCATTGACACTCAACCTAACGTATCCTTTTACTTTCAGCTCTTCAAAAAGTCCAACATGTTCACCTTTTTGTTCCTTTATCAAGGGAGCTAAAATCAATATTCTCTCATCCTTAAAGTTTTTCAACACATTCTTTAGAATTTGGTCAATACTTTGACCTTCAAGAGAAATTCCGTGATCCGGACATTTAGGAGTTCCGGTTCTTGCCCATAGAAGTCTAAGATAATCATGAATTTCTGTAACCGTTCCAACTGTTGATCTAGGGTTATGAGAAGTAGATTTTTGCTCAATTGAAATCGCTGGAGAGAGACCTTCAACAGTATCTACATCTGGTTTATCCATTACGGACAAAAATTGTCTTGCGTAAGCTGATAAAGATTCAACATAACGTCTTTGGCCCTCTGCGTAAAGAGTATCGAATGCCAATGAGGATTTTCCAGAACCAGAAAGACCAGTAATTACCGTTAATTTATCTCTGGGAATTGAAATATCAATATTTTTTAAGTTATGTTGTCTTGCACCTTTTACATTTATATATTTCATTTAATTGAATCTTCTTTAAACTTAGTATTTAATCAAACAATAATTATTATGACATCAATGTTGAGAAAATAATGGCAAGTATAAATAAGGTTATATTACTTGGTAATCTAGGAGCAGATCCTGAAATAAGATATACCGCTGGAGGAGATGCTGTGGCAACTGTTTCAGTTGCTACTTCGAGTTCTTGGAATGACAAGCAATCTGGAGAAAAACGTGAAAAAACTGAATGGCACAGAGTAGTTTTTTTTAGAAGACTGGCAGAAGTTGTAGGAGAGTATTTAAAAAAAGGTTCCTCGATTTATGTTGAAGGGCAATTACAAACTAATTCTTATGAAGATAAAAATTCAGGAGAAAGAAAATTTTCTACCCAAATTGTTGCTAGAGAGATGCAAATGCTTGGCTCTAGAAATAGTATGGAAGGTCAGCAGGATAGTTCCCAGGAAATGCAGTCTCAAGAGCCTCCATCATTCGACGACGAAATTCCTTTTTAAGAATATCTTCTGATAATTAAACTTGCGTTGGTCCCTCCAAATCCAAAGCTGTTAGACATAAATGTTTCAAAATTTTCTTGGTCTTTATAATTTTTAGAAAGCTTAATTCCTTCGGATTCAGAAATAGCTGATTCTATATTTATTGATTCAGCAATGTAATTGCCTTTTAGCATTAATAAACTATAGATACACTCAAGCACACCAGCAGCGCCAAGAGCGTGTCCAGTCTGTGATTTTGTTGATCCTATTATAGGTGGATTCTTGAAAACTTCTTTTATTGCTAAAAGTTCAGTTGGATCGCCAGCCGGGGTTGAGGTTCCATGAGCATTTAAATAATCTACTGTTTCTTGATTGCTCATTTTCAAAGCGTTTCGCATACAGCTAATTGCACCTTCCCCAGAAGGAGAAACCATATCTTCGCCATCAGAGGTAGCGGAATAACCAATTATTTCTCCATATATTTTTGAATTCCTTTCAAGCGCGTGATTTAGTTCTTCTAAAACAACCATTCCACCTCCAGCAGCAATTACAAAACCATCTCTATTTTCGTCAAAAGGCCTAGAAGCCTTATCAGGAGAATCATTGAAACCGCTTGATAAAGCACCCATAGCATCGAACATCATAGACTGTGTCCAATGCTCATCCTCTCCACCACCAGCTAGAACTATGTCCTGATTACCAAGAATAATCTGTTCAAAGGCATTGCCAATACAGTGAGCACTCGTAGAACAAGCAGAAGATATAGAATAGTTTATTCCTTTTATTCCCAAGAAAGTTGCCAAGCAAGCTGAGACCGTACTCCCCATTGTTTGAGTAACTCTGTAAGGACCAATCCTTCTAACTCCTCGTTCTCTTGAAATGTCAGCTGCTTCTACCTGACTGCGTGATGACGCACCTCCTGAACCAGCAATTATTCCCAATCTATCATTAAAATTTTCTTTTTTTAAATTGGCATCCTTGATCGCTTCTTCAGCACTTAAAAAAGAATAAGCAGCAGTTTCCCCCATGAATCTCATTAATTTTCTATCAATCATCTCGGATAAAGGAATATCAATTGAGCCAGCTATATTAGATCGCATCCCTAAATCCTTATACTCCTGCTTAAAAGAAATTCCAGATTT
>CENZ01203499.1_pt1 | contig 19647 bp, 14 predicted proteins | sample 361341 | NCBI WGS metagenome assembly CENZ01 (sample SAMEA2619782, study PRJEB7988) | marine metagenome | biome: marine biome (ENVO:00000447); feature: deep chlorophyll maximum layer (ENVO:xxxxxxxx); material: "saline water (ENVO:00002010), including plankton (ENVO:xxxxxxxx)" | depth 50 m
CATCTGTATTGAAGCCACCCGCCTTGTAGCCTCGCGCCAGGCTGACATACGTCATCGTGTTGTCAGAGGTGGCAATGCGCAACGCCAGCTGACCACCCCACATGCCTTCGTCGGGTGAGAATGCGACGCCGTCTGAATCCACGTAGCTGGTATCGCGGTTTTCCCAACGCAGCCCGCTGGTCAGTTCCACCGTGTCAGACAGTCGCGTATCAAGCTGGAAAAACAACGCTGTGGTGGTGAAGTCGTAGGTGCTGGTGAAGTCGCCCGCCGCAAACGTGTACTGGCGAAGCAGATCCACGCTGGAATCGAGCCTGAACGCACCAACCACCCAATCGGTCGTGCCATTGAACAGGGTCGACGACTCGTTTGATAGCATCCGAACCTCGGCACTGGAATTGGACCGCTCGCGGATGTAGTTGTCGAAGGAGGTGTAACCAAACGGATGAATCCCGGTATACGACCAGTCCTCGTCATAACCGTATTCCAGGTCTGAGCTGGAGGTGGTGCCAATCAATGCGATCGTCAGGCTGTCCATGGCTTCCTCATGGTGGAGCGAGAAGAAGCTAGAGGTCTGCCGATCGTGTCCCGGCTCATCAGAAAGGGTCGTGCGCGTATTATCGAGGGAGAACGCATCGTAGCCATTGTCGATATCAATGCGGCCCAACGTCAGGTCCGTACGTGATTCATCGTTCCAGTCGAACCGCAATCGACCACGCACCGTGGTTTCATCACGCGCATTGACGTCGTCACGATCCAGGAACGAGTTGTCGGTATAGCCATCACTCTCGTGGACTTCACCCGTCAGTCGGTAACTCACCAGATTACTCAGGGGGCCGGTCACAGCAGCGCCAACGGCACGCGTGCCGTAGTCACCGCCGGTCGCTCGCAGGCGGCCGCCAAATTCATCTTCCGGGTCGTTGGTCTTGATGTTGATCAGTCCTGCAAGGGCGTTGGCACCGTACCGAGTACCCTGCGGTCCACGCAGCACTTCGACCTGCGCCACGTCAAACAGCGTCGCAACGGAGCCGGCACCACTGAAATCAACATTGTCGATCAATACACCCACAGAATGGTTCAGTGGATCTGAGAACTGACTCCGTTCACCGATGCCTCGGATCTGGAAGAATCGCGCGCGGCCTGTGCCACCAGCGAAATTGATGTTCGGCACCACGTTGACCAGGTCCTCGATATGTTGTGCACCGCGCTCATCGATCTCTTCATTGCCAAGGACGCTGACGCTGTGTGGTGTTTCCATTTCGTTCTTACCCCGGAAATCAGCGGTGACAATGATCTCATCCAGCCCGGACTCCGCGAGGGTGAAGCTGCTGGCAATCAGCAGCGGGATGACCGGCAGCAGCCTTGAGTGTAAGCAAAACAGACGTTGGTGCATGAGACTCTCCAAGTGGTGCAAGAGACCCGGCAGGGTGGGCATCGGGGGGGAAGAAACCTTCCTTTTCCTACGCCGGCATTAACCGGATCAGGTTCCAGGGTTTATGACCGGCTAGTCAAATCTCAGGCTTTCGCCGCCCCTAAGGATCGCGCGGATCCTAACACGGTTTTGTTTCCTGGTCATGTAACCTTCGTCACTCCGAGCCGTAGGTGAAGGAATCTCGGGCTTTGGGGACACGCGATGATCTGCATTACAGAACACGGATAACCGGAGATCCTCACCCTCACGTCGCTATACTCCTCAGGGCACGCTCTGCTTTCGCTCCTCAGGATTTGTCACTCCGATAGTAGCGTGGGAGGAACTGTATTGGTGACTACCGCTGTCACTCCAAGCAAAGCGGTGGGAGTCTACGGCTTTGGGGTGGCACGGTGTTCGACACTGCAGAGCACTGGTGGCCCGAGATCCTCACGTGGCTTCGCTCCTCAGGATGACAAAGGCTCAGGTATCGTCCTGCACCGGATGCCCGTCCTCATCAATGGACACATCCTGGAACTGCAGTTCATGCAGCGTGTAATACAGACCTTTCATGGCGAGCAGTTCCTCGTGGGAGCCATACTCCTTCACCTCACCGTAGTGCAGCACCAGCACGTAATCGCACTCCTGGATGGTCTGCAGTCGGTGCGCAATGATGATCGAGGTGCGCCCCGCCATCAGTTTGCGCAAGCCATCCTGGATCAGGATCTCGGTTTCGGTATCGATGCTGGCAGTGGCCTCATCGAGGATCAACACTTCAGGGTCTGCCGCCAGCACACGTGCGAACGCCAACAACTGACGCTGCCCCTGGGACAGATTCGCACCCCGCTCCACCAGTTCCGTGTCATAGCCGTTTTCCTGGCGCAGGATGAAGGCATGCGCATTGACCGTCTTGGCGGCTTCAATGGCACGTTCACGCGTCACAGCGGGATTACCAAGTACGATGTTGTCAAGGATGGTGCCAGAGAAGATATGGAAGTCCTGCAACACCACCCCAATCCGCCGACGTATCTCCTGGCTGTGCACGTCCTGCACATCCACACCATCGACGAAAATCATGCCATGCTCAAAATCGTAGAAGCGCCCCAACAGTCGGATCATGGTGCTCTTGCCGGAACCGGTGGGCCCCACGATTGCGAGTCGCTTGCCGGGCTCGACGCTCACCGACACATCCTTCAGGATCTGAGCATCGGCGGTGTAGCCAAAATTCACATTGCGGAACTCGACCTGGCCTTTGAGGCGCTCCGGTAGTTCAGCCGGCGTCTCCGGCTCATGAATCTGCTCGTCCCAGTCCAGCGCCTGGAAAATACGCTCGCCACTCGCCATCGCGCGGAACAGGATGTTGAGCTGCTCACCCAAAGCCACCACCGGGTTGAACAACATTCCCATGAAACGAGTGAACAAGATAACACCACCGAGTGTCATCTCTTCCTGGATCGCTTCCCCTGCGCCATACCAGATGATGACGCCTAGCCCTATGGATGCCAGTGAATCGTTGAATGCACCGTAGAGCGTCGCAAGATTGATCGATCGATACTCGTAACGCCGGTTCGTCTTGTTGATCCGGGTATAACCTTCCAGGTTGCGTTTCTCACGACCCGACAGCTGGACCACCTGCATCCCGGACAGGTTCTCCTGCAGGTTCTGGTTCAATGCTGACACGCTGTTGCGGACCAGTCGGAAGGTCTCCCGGCTGGCCTGACGAAACAGATAGGTCGCAACGCCGACAATCGGAACCAGGCAGAGCAGCACCAGCGTCATCTCCACACTGGTCGAGAGCATGATCCCAAGGGCGACAAAGAACGGCACAAACTCGCCCACGAGTGAGCCCATACCGCGCAACATTTCGTACAGGGATTCCACGTCGTTGGTCACCCTGGTCATCACTCGGCCAACGGCCACATTGTCATAGAACGAACTGGGCCTGGCTTCCAGGTGTGCGAACAGATCCTGTCTGAGATCTCTGAGGCCGTGCACAATCGCGTTGATCAGGGTCAGTCGATGCCAGTGTCCAAACAGCGTTGAGCCCACCATCAGCACAAAGAACAGAAAACCGGCAGCATAGATTGGCTCCGTCTCCAGCCAGGCCTCCAGCCACTGGGTCAGGTCAATCATCCCCAGGTCCGGCATGTCCACCCTCGGCGGTTCCGTCGACTGCGATCCAACGATGATGTAATCCACCAGTACGCGGGAGATCACCACCTCCATCAGCACCGTAAATGTACTCGCCATAACGACCAGCAGTGCACTTAGCGCGAGCATCAGACGGTAAGGTGTCAGCCAGTGCAGGATACGTACAAACAGGTGTACGTTGAGGACGGCGCCGGAAAGCTCTGCCTCAAACATGCTGTGGTCATGGGGGCGTTGCCTGTCTGCCTGGCGCGTATCGGGTGTCTGGGGAGTCTCACTCATGCGGGATGAAGCTCCGCATCGGCCGCGTCGCCATCTAGCTGCGTACGGTCCCCGCTCTGGGTCTGTACCCGCTCGAGCTCCGCATACATGCCGTCAGCGCGCAGCAATTCCTCGTGGCTTCCCAGTTCAGCGATCTCGCCTTCATCCAGCACCACGATACGATCGCAATGACGCAGTGTGGACACCCTGTGTGACACCAGGATCGTGGTGCGGTCACCACGCATCTGTTTTAGTCGGCCTAGGATGTGTTCTTCGGTTTCCGTATCCACGCTGCTGAAACAGTCATCCAGTATGAGGACCGGTGCTTCCCGGATAAGACCGCGTGCGAGTGTGGTGCGTTGCTTCTGGCCACCGGACAGCGTGACCCCCCGTTCGCCGACCACCGTTTCCATCTGCGCCGGGAATAACTCAATCGTATCCCGCAGCGCCGCCGCATCCGCAGACGACCAGACCTGATCAAGGCGACGACCTGGCTCGTCGTAACTGATATTGCTGCGCAGCGGTTCGCCAAACAGGAACGGATCCTGCAGCACCTGGGCGATCTGAGCGCGTAGCTGATTCAGCGGGTAATCGCAGACGTCACTGCCGTCCACGAACAGGCTGCCCCGCGGCGTATCCACCATGCGTGTGAAGAGCTTCAGCAAGGTAGATTTACCAGCGCCGACGCGCCCGACAATCCCGATGGACTCGCCGTGTTCGATCGAAAGGTTCAGTGATCTCAGAGAGGGTGTACGCGCTCCAGAGTAGGTGAACGAGAGATCGCGCAGCTCAAACGCACCAGTGATGATGTCCGGCGTCTTTCGAGTCGGTGCATCGGTGATCTCGGGTTCCGCCTCCAGGATCTCCCCCAGGCGTCTGGACGCCACCACAGCCCGCTGTACCAGGGTAATAAACATTCCCGCCATGCGGATGGGCTGCAGCAACATGTTCAGGCAGAACAGGAAAAACACCAGGTCGCCCACCGTCATCTCGCCATCCAGCACCAGGTTGCCGCCATAGACCAGGATCACTAGTTGGGCGATCGCTGCAAAGAACGGCATCCAGGCGCTCATCAGGGACTGGACCCGTGCCTGACGGTAGAACGCGTTGCCGTAGGCATCGTTGGTCTGCCAGAACCGTGCGATCTCGTTTTCTTCCTGGGCCATGGCCTGCACGGTGCGTATGCCCGAGAGGTTCTCCTGCACATGTGCAGACAAGGCCGATAATCGCTCCTGCACCACCTTCGAGGTGGCCGCCATCTCCCTTGAGATCCACCAAGCATAACCGAACAGGATAGGCAGGATGGGCAGGATTAACAGCGTCAGTGACGGTGATTTGTAGCTCATGAACGTGATCGCAAACAACGGCGCGTACACGATGATGACCAGGTGCACCGACCCATTGCCGATCAGTCGCTGAATCAGGGCGATGTCCTGGATCGCCCTCGTCATGATGTCCCCGACCCCGATCCGGGAAAAGAACTCGCTACTCTGATGCTGCACTGCGCCGTAGACCGCCTGTCGCAGGTCGTAGGACACCGCGATACCGGCGCGACGAATGATCCGCCGGGCGTAGATGACAAAGACGAAACGGCCGACCACGCAGGCCATGGAGATCAGCGCGATGGCGGCAACCGAATACGGACCCTGCTCACCCTGCAGCTGAAGGGCAATTTCATCGATCCCCATCGCAATGAAGTAGGACGTGAAGATCTCGAATAAGCGTGAGAAGAAAAAACCACCGAAGCCCAGCAGCACCCAATACCGGTAGGTATAGAAGTATGGGAATAGGCGGAGAAGGGATTTCAAACCTGACCCTAGTCATAACAGCGACTGTGCATTGTGTCACAAACGCCTATACTCTCGCACCATCGTGGACCCTATTGGGTTAGATTCAGACCAAAACCGGACAAGCTGCGCGCATGCAATCAACGCAAGTGACCAACTACATCGTCATGGCCCTCGCCTTCACCTCCGGCTTCATCATCATGTGTGTCGAGTTGCTGGGCGGGCGCATCCTGTCCCCGTATTTCGGTAGTTCCATTTATGTCTGGGGCAGCGTCATTACGATCTTCATGCTGGCCCTGTCAATCGGGTACCTGCTGGGGGGGCGATGGTCGCTCAATCATCCCAGCCTTGCACGGTTCTCAACGTTCTTTCTGGTGGCAGCGGTTGCACTGATACCGACCATTCTATGGGGAGACCCGATCATGGATCAGATCTTCCTGCACGTGGAAGATCCCCGTTACGGCTCGCTGATCGCGTCTGCCGTCATCTTTTTTGCCCCGACCGTGATCCTGGGTATGGTCTCGCCCTATTCAGTCCGCCTGCTGGTGGAAAACCGCGACCACAGCGGTCACGTTGCAGGTCGCCTGTATTTTGTCTCCACGGCCGGTAGTGCCCTCGGGACGCTCGCGACATCCTTCTACCTCGTCCTGTGGTTCGAGGTGAACACGATTCTGATTACCGCAGCGCTCGTCCTCATCGGCTGCGGCGGTGTCGCCCAGCTCCGGCATCGGATGATGCGAACCGGACCGGTAGATTCGGGGTCCAATACCGCAACGAGGACCGAAGAAGAGTCATCCCCATGAAGAAACTCATCGTCCCGCTCGCTGTGACAATGCTGGCGCTGTCGTCGATCACCGTCAGCGCGCAGGAGCTACACCGGGAGAAGTCCCTGTACCGCAACATCGTGGTCAAACAGGATGGCGACCGACGCTGCCTGGTGTTTGCCGTCAAACGTGGCGACCAGCACCAGACCTGCATGAGTATTCGGGACCCGAAACTGCTGGTCTTCCCTTATGTAAGGATGACGCTGGCAGGACTGCTGGTCAACCCTGAACCCAAACGCGTGCTCATGATTGGCCTGGGCGGCGGCTCCATGCCGACGGCGATCACGGAGCTTGTCCCCTCTGCCCATATTGACGTGGTGGAAATCGACGATGCCGTGGTACGTGTGGCTCGCGAGTTCTTCAACTACAAGGACACCATGCGCATGCGCACCCATGTGGCCGACGGTCGCGTGTTTGTGAAGCGGTCGGCGTTGCGAAAGACCAGTTATGACATGATTTTCCTGGATGCCTTTACCGGCGACTACATTCCCGAACACTTGATGACGTTCGAGTTCCTGGAGGAAATGAAGGAGATCCTGACCGAGGACGGCGTGCTGGTGGCCAATACCTTCTCTACCAGCGATCTGTACGACTATGAATCCATGACGTACGAGGCAGTCTACGGGGAGTTTTTCAACTTCAAGATGCCGATTACAGCCAACAGGGTGGTGATCGCGACCAAAAGTGGCGCACTTCCCACACCCGAGGCTCTGAAGGAGGCCGCCGCATCCCTCGCGCCTGCCCTCAAGACCTATGGTGTCAACGTGACGACCTACCCAAAGTTCCTCACGACGCAGATCGACTGGCAAAGCCGCAACCGCCGCATCCTCACTGACCAGTATTCCCCGGCAAACCTGCTGCAGGGCCCTTGAGCCCGGGGCTTCGCACGCACCGTGCGACCGCGCCCGCCCACTATCAAACCTGTTAGATTCTAAACCTGGCCCCATTTCCATCAAAATTCCATTTTTCATGGACAAATGGCAGGCACCAGATATTGTGTTCGAGAGGCACCCTTGGCACTATATGTCGTTTGCGCCCTCAAAAGGGGTCAGGTCTTTCGTCTAGGGGTCAGGTCTTTAAACGAGAAGATCTAACGGAAGAAACCAAAGAGGACTTCCAATAGGATCTGCACAGGATCAGTGCACTTCCGACAGCTCAAGGCAACGCACACCGATAAGCGAAAGTGCGAGTCAAGAGCAGGGAATGGACATCGGGTGGCAGATACCGCGTATTCCGCGGCAGTCGTCCCGTCGATTCGACAGACTTGCGACAATTTATACGGGGTTGTCGGTGGTGAGATTTAACAGGGTGGACTAAACCCCGTCTGAGCAGTTTCAGGAAAAGCAGCGCGCTCTTGAAAAGACTGTGGGTAGACGGTGGATAAGTACCGCAAAGGTTGTGGACAAACTGTCCTTTGACTGTGGGCAAGTCGTGCTTCCACTTGGCGATTTTTCGCCGTATGAATGACGCTCGGAAACGCGCGTCCAGGATTGGATCATGCGACCTGCAAGCACCGCCCAGGGCGGGTAAGGGATGTCAAACAAGGCCCTGCACGGCTGATCAGGAAGAAAAACAGGAAACCGTCAAGAAATCGAAAAAGACCGCAACGCACTCAAGAACAGAGCACAAGCAGAAGGGAGATCATGGATTCGTCCAAGCCAGAGTTGAAAGCAATACCCGCCAGTATCAGTGAGATCAAGTTCCAGGAGACCTCGCTGGATATCTGGGAGAGTAAATACTGTCTCAAAACCAAACAGGGTGAGAAAGTCGACGAGAGCATCGACGAAACCTACAAGCGTGTTGCAAGAGCGCTGGTTGAGGTTGAACAGAAGGAACAACGCGAACACTGGTATGAACACTTTCTCTGGGCCCTGCGACATGGCGTGATTCCTGCAGGTCGGATCATCTCCAACGCTGGCGCACAGGAACACAAGCCCGCCACCTCCACCATCAACTGCACGGTGTCTGCCACCATCAGCGATTCCATGGAAGACATTCTGCACAAGAATGTCGAAGCTGGACTGACGCTGAAAGCGGGTTGCGGCATCGGCTACGAATTCTCGACGCTTCGCCCGAAAGGTGCCTACGTCACCGGCGCTGGCGCCTACACGTCAGGCCCCCTATCCTTCATGGATATCTATGACAAGACCTGCTTTACGGTCTCCTCAGCCGGCGGACGCCGTGGTGCACAGATGGCGACCTTCGATATCTCCCACCCGGATGTTCTCGAGTTCATCCGTGCCAAACGGGAAGATGGTCGGCTGCGACAGTTCAACCTGTCACTTCTGATCACCGCCGAGTTCATGGAAGCGGTCCGAAACGATACCGACTGGCACCTGTCGTTTCCGCTGTCCCAGGAAGAAGTCGACGTCGATAACATCAACCTGTACGACACCGACGTTGTGGTCTGGCGCGATTTTCCGGTGAAGGCGCCATATGTGACCAACGACGCGGGACTCGTCGCCTGCCGTATCAACAAGACCATCCGTGCCCGGCGTGTGTGGGACCTGATCATGGCCTCAACCTATGATTTTGCGGAACCGGGTTTCATCCTGATCGACAAGGTCAATGAGATGAACAACAACTGGTTTGATGAAAATGTCCGCGCCACCAATCCCTGTGGCGAACAGCCTTTGCCGCCGTACGGCAGCTGTCTGCTCGGTTCCATCAACCTGACGCGATTTGTTGAGAAGCCATTCTCGGGCGAAGCAGACTTCAACTGGGAAGAATTCCGTCTGGCAGTGTCTATCTTCACCCGCATGCTCGACAACGTTGTCGAAATCAACGGGCTGCCCCTGCCGGAACAGCGACAGGAGATCTATCGCAAGCGGCGCCATGGCATGGGCTACCTGGGCCTTGGTTCCACCATCACCATGATGGGGATGAGCTACGGTGATGAACGCTCAGTCGCATTCACCGAAGAGGTCACAAAAGAACTGGCCATGGTGGGCTGGGAAACCGGTCTGGCACTGGCTCACGAGAAGGGCCCAGCCCCAATCATGAACGAGGACTTCACGGTCACCAGCGAGATGCTGCACAAACGCCCGGAAATGGCGGAAGACGGTTACGAAGTCGGCGATTCGATCAAGGGTCGCACCCTGCACGCTCGATATTCGAAGTACATGCAACGGGTAGCGGAGGAAGACCAGGATCTCGTCAATGATCTGGCTGAAGTTGGTTGCCGCTTTACACACCACACGTCGATCGCACCGACAGGCACCATCAGCCTGTCACTCGCGAACAACGCCAGTAATGGCATCGAACCGAGTTTTGCCCACCACTATTCACGGAACGTGATCCGCGAAGGCAAGAAGTCGAAAGAGAAAGTGGATGTGTTTTCGTTTGAACTGCTCGCCTACCGCGAGATGGTCAACCCGAATGCGCAGCCCTACTCTGAGGATCCGGAGTCTGCACTGCCCGGGTACTTCAAGACCGCAGACGACATCACGCCGATGCAACACGTGGATATCCAGGCAGCCGCACAGAAATGGATCGACTCATCGATTTCGAAGACGGCGAACGTGCCCACTGATTATCCGTACGAGGATTTCAAGGATATCTATCTCTATGCCTACGACAGTGGCCTGAAAGGTTGCACGACGTTCCGCTTCAACCCGGCAGCGTTCCAGGGCGTACTTGTAAAGGAAGCGGATCTGGAGAACACGATCTACAACTTCACGCTGGATGACGGCACAGAGGTCGAGGCGAAGGGCAACGAGATCATTGAGTACGATGGTGAGTTCCACACTGCGGCGAACCTTTTCGACGCATTGAAGGAAGGTTATTACGGCAAGTTCTGACGAGCAAAGGAGGGATTTCGCGCACATGGAACTGCGGTGCAGATGGACGCATACCAGTAACGCGAGATTCTTTCGCTTTGCGCAGAATTGAATGAGCGAAGTGCAAACAATGTAAGCAGGTTAAGATAGAACAAAGAGGACAACGTGAGCGAAGCAGAAAACATGGCGATCAAAATCAGCAAACGCATCGTCGACTACAAGGTCCAGAAAGACGATGAACCGGCGGCAGCCGCTGCACCCAAGGCCCCTGAAAAGGAGCTGATGCATGAAGACATCGAACGCCCGGAGGAGTTGCGCGGCTATACCTACAAGATCAAGACACCCCTGACGGATCATGCGCTGTACATCACGATCAACAACATCGTGCTGAACCTAGGAACAGAACACGAACAGGAATACCCGTTCGAGATCTTCATCAATTCCAAGAACATGGAGCACTTTCAATGGGTCCTCGCATTGACCCGTGTGTTGTCCGCAGTCTTCCGCAAGGGAGGTGATGCCACCTTCCTCGTCGACGAGATGAAGCAGGTGTTTGATCCACAGGGTGGATACTTCAAGAAAGGGGGTCGATTCATGCCATCGCTGGTCGCTGAGATCGGTGAAGTGCTGGAAACCCACATGAAGAAGATCGGCCTCATCGAGGATGAGGAACTCAGTGCCACCCACCAGGCAATGCTGGCAGAGAAGCGTGCTGAGTTTGAGAACAAGGAAATCCTCGAGGGTAAGGATGACAACAGTTATCCGCCGAATGCGCAGCTCTGTAAGAAGTGCAATACCAAGGCCGCCATCATGATGGACGGCTGCATGACCTGCCTCGCCTGTGGCGAGTCCAAATGTGGGTAATGTGGGCCATGTAGTCTATGCGGGTCCTGCGCTATTGAGTCGGCAGAACTGATCATGAAGCAGTATCACGAACACCTCCGGCAGATTCTGGAAACCGGGGTCAAACGCGGTGATCGAACCGGCGTGGGCACGCTGTCCTGTTTTGGCCTGCAGGCGCGTTACGACATGGCGGACGGCTTCCCAGCTGTCACCTCCAAGAAACTGGTGTGGAAGTCCATGTTGTCCGAACTGCTGTGGTTCATCTCGGGCTCTGGCAACATCAATGACCTGAAGACGGTCTACAAACACAACAAACTGTGGGACCTGAATTACCAGGACTTTCTGAAACGCCACGATATCGAAGACAACGACGGTAGCATGGGCCGCATCTATGGGACCCAGTGGCGAAGCTGGCAAAGCCCTGGCGGTCGCACCGTCGATCAGCTTCAGGAAGCGATTGACTTGATCCGTGACAATCCGGAGTCCCGTCGAATCATCGTCAATGCCTGGAACCCGGCCGAGATCGACCCACTGGCAGTCGCCCTGCCACCCTGCCATGCCTTCTTCCAGTTCTATGTGGCCGACGGCCGACTCTCAATGCAGATGTACCAGCGTTCGGCAGATATGTTCCTAGGTGTGCCACTGAACATCGCAAGTTATGCGCTGTTGCTGCATATGGTCGCAAAGATCACCGGACTGTTGCCGCATGAGTTTATCCACACGTTGGGAGATGCCCATGTCTACCTGGATGCGGTGGATCAGTGTCATGAGCAGCTGTCACGGGAACCACGGCCCCTCCCAACCCTTCAGATTGAGGATCGGGGGCAACAGCAGATTGATGACTTCGACATGGGTGACTTCGAGTTGCTGAACTACGATCCCCATCCCTCGATCAAGGCGGCGATGGCGGTTTAAGACAAGATCGCAGCACGCGGGGATCCGGAGATCCTCACGTCGCTGACGCTCCTCAGGATGACAACCGTCACTCCAAGCCGCAGGCGTGGGAGTCTCGGGCTTATCGGACTGCAGTGACTGATACCGCAGGATCCTGCCACCCCGAGATCCTCACGTCGCCGACGCTCCAGAGGCCAGGCTCTGCTATCGCTCCTCAAGGTGACTCTGCAAGTCATTACGGATATCGATCCCTGCTAGCGCCCGTCGCAATTGTCAGTAGAATAGCCAACATTCATGTTGATAAGGATGGTGGGCAAAATGAGCGAAGCCGAACCCCGGGTCTACACCAAAGAAGAACGCCGCGACATCATGAACCGGATGCGTGCCGGCGACATGACCGTCTCCAACAAGGAAGTCGCCGATGCTTTCCGTATAGACGCCCACCTGGATCCATGGGACGTTCCACTCGATGAAATGAACCCGGCGCACCCTTCCCTGTTCAAAAACGACACTTTCTGGGGACACTTCGAGCGGCTCCGAAAGGAAGACCCGGTGCACTTCACAGAGGAATCGGTCTTTGGACCCTACTGGTCGATCACGCGTTACGAAGACATCATGCATGTTGACAAGAACCATGAGATTTTTTCGTCAAAGCAATCACTTGGAGGCATTACTTTAAACGGTGTCCCAGGTCGGGACGATGAGTTTGCGTTGCCCATGTTCATCCAGGACGATCCACCCAAGCATGATGAACAACGCAAAGTGGTTTCGCCGATGTTCACTCCCAAGAACCTTCAGGGGCTGGAGCCACTGATTCGGGAACGCGCGGGTTACATCCTGGATAACCTGCCACGGGAAGAAGAGATCAACCTGGTCAGGGAGGTCTCTGTCGAACTGACCGGTCAGATGCTCGCAACCCTGTTTGACGTTCCGCAGGAGGACCGCATGAAGCTGATCCACTGGTCCGATACTGTGGCCAATCTCGGGGACCCGGATCACTTTGATTCCCCGGAAGAAGGCTTCCAGATCCTGTTCGAGTGCCTTGCCTACTTCACAGAATATTACGAAGCTCGCAAGAAAGAGCCGCCAGCGTTCAACCTCGTTTCGATGCTGGCGCACGACAAAGCGACATCGGACATGGGCCCACAGGAACTGCTTGGGAACATCATCCTACTAATCGTTGGCGGCAATGACACCACGCGGAACTCCATCTCAGGTGGCGTGCTGGCACTGAACCAAAACCCGGACCAGTATGAAAAGCTACTGCAGAATCCAGGGCTGATTCCAAAGATGGTCCCGGAGATCATCCGGTGGCAGACACCCCTGGCGCATATGGCCCGCACTTGCATGCAGGACACCGAGGTCGGTGGCAAAAAGATCAAGGAAGGTGATCGGGTGGCCATGTGGTATATCTCGGGCAATCGTGATGAAAGCTACATAGAGAACCCGGATCAGTTCATCATTGATCGCGCCAACCCCCGAATGCACACCGCGTTTGGTTACGGTATTCACCGATGCGTGGGCAATCGTCTGGCTGAAATGCAGTTGCGTGTGATGTGGGAAGAGATCATGCAGCGTTTCAGTCGTGTTGAGGTCACCGGTGAACCGGTCTACGTACCCTCAAGCTTTGTGCATGGGATTCGCGATCTGCCGGTCGTTTTCCACGAGTGACAGCCTGGTCACTCCGAGCCGAAGGCGCGGGAGTCTCCAGCTCTAATCACCTGCAATCCAGGCTACCGGTTATACCGGGAGTCATTAATCCCCACCTTGGCAATGCAGGCCGTGAGTGCTTCCGGGGCTGTGAGCATTGGTAAGTGCCCTGTCTGGAGCGTATTGGTCCACATGATACTAAGACTGTGACGGAAACGACGTTGCCCGGTGATGTGAACGTACTGATCCTCGACACATTCGATGTACTGCAGTGTCACATCGGCCGACCACGCAGCGAACGGCGTCGTGAACAGCGTGGCATCAACGGTAACCGCCCCCACCGCATTCGAGACGACCGGCTCGACCTCTGAGTAAAACGCTTCAACGAGCACCGATGCCGCAAGATGACGCTGCTCGCCACGATCTTTGACGTGTCCCCTGACCGCATTGGACGGGTTGTCCGCAAGCAGTTCATCCAGCATGGCCTGTCGGCCCCCGGCGACACCTAGGCCGGCCACCATCACGATACGTTCCGGCAGATTGGAGACACGGGCAAGCGCATTGGAAATGACGGCGGTCGCGGTTCCATGAACCACCAGCGTATCCGGCTGCGCTTCCTCCAGCGCCCTGACAACATTGTCGATCCAGTCCTCGGCAGCATCCCCTGGAAAAACATCAGCCAGTATCACTTCATGTTGACGCTGCAACAGCGCCACAACCGGCTGCCAGATAGAGGGCGCAAACCAGAGATCCGGTACCAGCAGAAATCGACTCATCAAACCGGTCGACTAAAGATTAAACAGCTTAACCGCGTTGCCACCGAGAACCGCTTCACGTCGTTCCTGGCTGAGACCCGCAACCGATTCACGAATCAGGTTCGGTGCTTCGAGGGTGGAATCGATATGCGGATAATCCGAGCCCCACAGGATCTTGTCTTCACCGATCAGACCCAGCATGGCGTCGATGGTATGTTCTTCCGGTTCTGCCACGAAATAGCAGTTGCGCTTGACGTAGTCGCTTGGCTTCATGGGCAGCGGCTCCGGGTAGAAATCACCGAAGAAGCGGTGCTTGCCATCCAGTCTATCCATCAGGTAGCCCGCATATCCGCAGCCTGCTTCCACAGAGGCGACCTTGAGCTTCGGGAACCGTTCAAACAGGCCATCAAGTACCAGTGATGCCATAGCAGGAATCAGCTGACTCGTTGCACCCATCGTAAAGGTAAAGGTCGGTCCGGCCTGCCATTGGCTGAGTGGTCCACCCTGAAACCGCACAATGACATGCAGGCAACCGGGCAGGTTGGCCTCGTTGACGAGTTCCCAGATCGGATCAAAATGCGTCTGCCCCGGACGCACGCCCGACACCACTTCTGGTGGCACAAACACACCCTTGAAACCGGCGTCGAGGCACGCCTTCAATTCAGCAACCGCATCCTCAAGATGGTGCCAGTTGATCACCGCGATTGGTATCACGCGATCACCCGCAGACTCATAAAACTCACGTTGCCACCGGTTGTAGGCTCGACAATACGCGGAGTTCAATGCCAGGTCGTCGATTGGGAACGGCAGAATGCCAATGGTGGGGAACAACACGCCACTGTCGACCTGCCAGTCATCCAGCATTTTGACTCGTGCGGTGGGTTCATAGGACGCTGGTTCGCAACCATCGGCGTACCCGAGCCCCGGACCAAAGAGTTTCTTTCGTTCCACGTGAGCACCCCCCAGGCCTGCCAGGACGCCGGACAACATCGGTTGTTCACCGATGACCAGGGTCTCAACACCATCCTTCTTTTCGATACGAATGGCGCGGTCACGAAACTCGGGCTCAAGATACTCCTGCCAGAGGTCCGCAGGTTCCATGACGTGGGAATCGCAGTCGATAACAACCATCGTTGTCTCCAAAATTCGACAGCCTACTGGTGGTAGTTGTCCTTGATGTATTTTCTGTGCAGCACAACAGCCTGCGCTTTCTTCTTACGTCGCAAATGCAGATTCAGGAACTCGACCAGAATTGAGAACACCATCGCTGAATAGATATAGCCCTTCGGTACGTGGTGACCAAACCCGTCAGCCATCAGCACCATGCCGATCATGCAGAGGAATGACAATGCCAGCATCTTCACCGTAGGGTGTTCACTGACAAAGTCGCCGATCACACCTGCAAATACCATCATCAGCACCACTGCCACCACGATGGCGGCAATCATCACCTCGATCTCCTTCACCAGCCCGACGGCTGTTATGATTGAATCGAGAGAGAACACCGCATCAATCAGGATAATCTGAACTATGATACTGGAGAACGTGGCGCCTCCGGACGCTGACTTCTCGCCCTCTTCCCCTTCAAGCAGTTGGTGAATCTCCGAAGTCGCTTTCCAAATGAGAAACATCCCACCAATGATCAAGATCAGATCACGACCCGAAAACGCGTGTTCCAGGATCGCAAAGAGTGGCGCAGTCAGTCCTACCAGCCAGGCGAGGACCAGCAGCAACCCGATGCGCATGCCCATGGCAAGTCCCAACCCGATGCGTCGTGCAAGTGCTCGTTGTTCCGCCGGCAGCCGGTCGACCATGATGGAGATGAACACGATGTTGTCGATACCAAGTACCAGTTCCAACAGCGTCAGCGTCAGAAAGGCGGTCCATATCTGAGGATCAGTGAGTAGTTCCATGGCGCACTGCAACCGGGTGTTTTTTCCGGTCACCATCATACCCAAGTTGACCGGATGGCACATCGAGCCGAAGCCCCGGCAGTTCCTGTAACAACTCGACACCCAATGACTCAGAGCTACAGAACATTCCGTGAGATATCCGATGAACACAACCACCAGACAGCAAACTTTTTCCTTACACGCCGCATTGGTCGCATTGATACTAATGTCCCTCAGTACAACGGTCGCCGCCGACGAAGATCCGATCTACACCAGCTTCTTTTCCAATATTGCAGTCGGTGCCTATGACCCGGTGGCTTATTTCGAGGAGGGTCGTCCTGTAGAGGGAGATTCAGAGTTCTCGACTGAGCACATGGGTGCAGAGTTTCGTTTCAGCAGCGCGCAGAACCTTGAGGCATTCCTTGCGAATCCGGCGGCCTATGCGCCTCAGTACGGCGGTTACTGCGCGTGGGCAGTGAGCCAGGGGAATCTGGCGAAAGGTGACCCCGACCATTGGAAGATTGTGGACGGCAAGCTCTACCTGAACTACTCCAAGAGTATTCAAACGCGGTGGCAGAAGGATATCCCCGGATTTATTGTGAAGGCAGATACCAACTGGCCGTCTGTATTGCGGTAACACTGCTGCGTTCTGACGTTTCGTCATGCGAGGTCTAAGGCGTGGAAGTCTAGGGCTCATGGGACCACAGTGACTGATATCGCAGCACACTGAAATCCCGAGATCCTCACGTCGCTTCGCTCCTCAGGATGACAACGCGTCATTCCGAGCCGAAGGCGTGGGAATCTAACGCTCATGGGACTGCATTGACTGAACGCCAATGTGAATTCAGGCGACCAGAAAATCAGGAATCGGCGGCATCGGGCAATCCAACGATTCTGCGACGGCGCGCAGCAGCTCCGACTCCACCAGCGCAAGCCGGTTGTCCGCCGCGACCACGGCGATACAGGCCTTCAGCAGCTTCGGTTTTTGTAGCGGATGCAGTGACCCCAGGTCATCAATTGCACTGTCCAGGACTGAGAGCTTCAGCGTGTCGCGTGGCTTTAACACCACCTCAACAGGGAGTTCAGACGCACCACTCCTGAACGCTTCCTCCACGGGTAACGAGGATCGATGGTCCGCATTGGCGAGCATGGACAATAACGTGCCACAGGCGTCAGTACACTGTGCCAGCTTTGCTTTGCCATCGCGTCGATCCGGTGGTGTCAGATGTTTACGCAGCAATTTCTGCATCACCCACTCCGAGAGCTGAATCCGTGAATCAGCCCGGATCAGTACATCAACGTTCTCAAGGAAGCGTGCCAACTGGGACTCGCTCAGTTGTCGTAGCGCAGGTAGCGCCAGCTCCAGCAAGGGGAGTCTCCAGGCGGTGATAGCTCGAATACCAGACATGGATTGAACCGCAGTCCACACTGCTGGATCCGCATGTTCCTCAAGGTGTTCCATCTGACGGGCCTGCACCAGTGGATCATCGTCAACAAGCAACAGGTACATGACCGCTCGTGCAGAAAACGGATCATGCACCGCATCACGCAATACAGCCGGTATCTCGAGCAGCAACCGGGCGGCGTAGTCCAGGTGAGTTTCTGCCGGCTGGCCAATCCCATCAGTCAGCGCTTGCGCATCCACTTCCACAGTGCCCGCCTCTATGTCCGGCCCCGGCGTGGCCGCTGCCGTGCTCGCCGCACGCGCGTCATTGGAGGAAGCAAAACCTGATACCAGTTCAGACGTTGTTTCAGAGGGACCGTCCGCGGCATTGGTCATCATCATCTGACCCTGCCAGCCAGGTTCGATACGGGAGATTCTCTCATCCAGCGGCGGATGTGTTGCCATGAGTGAACGGAAGGATAGTTTGACGCCCTCGGCGAAGAACGCGTGGCTGATTTCCTCGGCCTTGGGGGCGCTGAGATGTGAGCCTCCCGTATAGCCACCGATCCGTTTCAAGGCACCCCCGATCCCCGATGGGTTTCGCGTGAACTGAACAGCAGATGCGTCTGCTAGGTATTCCCGCTGACGGCTGACGCTCGCCTTGATCCAGTTGCCAAAGAACTGGCCAACATAGCCGATCACCATGAGCCCGACCCCCGTGGCAAGAATCGGCGCACCACTTCGCGAACTTCGTCCACCACTGTAGAGCAACATCCTGCCGACAATCGCGAGAACAAGAATGCCGTACAGGACCCCCATCAGCCGAATATTGAGCCGCATATCGCCATTCAGGATGTGACTGAACTCATGCGCAATGACACCCTGCAGCTGTTCCCTGTTGAGCGTTTCCAACGCCCCGGTGGTGACCCCAATGACCGCGTCTCCTGCCGCATATCCCGCGGCAAACGCATTGATACCGCTGTCTTCGATCAGATAGATCTGTGGCACCGGTATACCCGACGCAATCGCCATCTCTTCAACCACGTTCATCAAACGGCGCTTACGGGCATCCGTGCGCCCATCCACAAGCAGTGTTCCACCCATCATTTCGGCGACGGCCGAGCCGCCTCGATTCAGGGCCGCGATTCGAGACAGGCTTGCACCACCAATCAAGAGCAGCACCAGGATCGAAATGGTCACGACCGTGCCCCAGTCGACCGAGAACCCGGGGGTTGCAATGACGGTCGTGCTCATCAGACCGCCGGCAAACATGACCAGGAGATTCGTCAGAACAATGATGGCCAGAACGGCACTGCCAAACAGCACAACAAGGCGACCGGACTGCTTCCGGGCCTGATCCTGCGCTTCAAAAAAGTCCATGGACGGCGACTAGAATGAGACCTTGGGTGCCTCCTGAATCGCAGCACTGTCTTCGAATTCCAGCAGGGATGCGTCTTCAACGTGACCGAAAGGGCCAGACAGGAAGTTCTGCGGGAACGATTGTTTGTAGGTGTTGTACGCCATGACCTGATCGTTGAAGGACTGCCGCGAAAACGCCACCTTGTTTTCCGTACTGGTCAGCTCTTCGGTGAGCTCCATCATATTCTCATTGGCCTTGAGGTCTGGATACGCTTCAACGACCACATTGAATCGGGCCATCGCGCCCATCAGAGCCTGTTCCTGGCCTACCAGGGCTTCCATCGCGCTGGCACTACCGGGGTTCGATGCGGCAGCAGCCAGCATGTTGGAGGCACCATTTCTGGCAGAAATCACGGCATCCAGCGTGTCCTTCTCGTGGGCCATATACCCCTTGGCCGTTTCCACCAGGTTGGGAATCAGGTCATATCGCCGTTTCAGCTGTACCTCGATCTGCGCAAACGCGTTTTCATAGCGGTTCCGGAGGGCCACCAGCCGGTTGAAGATGCTGACGCCCCAGACAACCGCGGCAATCAGTACCACCCAGAATATGATTGATGAAAAATCCATGGCCCCTCCTCGTGGTACCGGTCAACAACCGGTCAATAA
>CENZ01098940.1_pt1 | contig 19636 bp, 20 predicted proteins | sample 361341 | NCBI WGS metagenome assembly CENZ01 (sample SAMEA2619782, study PRJEB7988) | marine metagenome | biome: marine biome (ENVO:00000447); feature: deep chlorophyll maximum layer (ENVO:xxxxxxxx); material: "saline water (ENVO:00002010), including plankton (ENVO:xxxxxxxx)" | depth 50 m
AGGGCCTAGAAAAGTAGGGCCTCAGAAAAGGGCAGAGCGCTGCCAAACGGCTGAGCCTGAAGCTATGCAGTACCGATAGAGACGTCGCCGGTAAAATCCCTGAGTTCAGTGATGGGTAGCATACCCACGTCACGGAACTTACTGTTATTGCGGTCCGTGTCGTCAAGCAGACTGCCGAGACTGGCGTAGGTATCAGTCACAAACAAAAACTCGTTATGCTGAGTTTGACGAGTGATTCCAAAATTTATCTGCTTGCGTTTTTCTGTGGGGATTTGGTTCAGCATGGATTTACTTGCCCACACTGAGCCATTACGAGCGAAGTCCGACACACGTGAGGCGGAATTGATTGTTTCTCCAAGCACCGTGAACTCGACGTGCCCGCCGGCGTGAAAACTGCCAAACCATTCCTGACCTTCATTGAGTCCTATATTTAACAGCAAGTCACTGAACCAGCCCTTGCGGCTCTGCCACCGCTGGGTGATTCTCCTCATCATGGCCTTTAGCTCCAACGAGCATTGGATGGCATTCAGACGGTAATCGCAGTCAGGTTGGGGGAAAAAATAGTACACCATGCCGTCACCAGCGTGCTTGCCGTAAGTGCCGTGGTATTTGCGGAATATAGGTTCACTCTGTTGCCAAATATCGTTGATGAGCTCAAAGTATTCTTCGGCCGGCAGCTCAGAGCAGATTTTTGCAGAGCTCTGCAGGTCTGCCACCATGACTGTCACATTAGTGAGATAAGGCTGTCGCTTTTTGAGTAGTTCATTGATGACCTGGTTTCGCTTGCTGAGGAACTCGAGGAGAAAATCGACCTCTAGTGAGACAGGACTGTAAGTAAAGAGAATCCCTTCTCGGTAGAAGCAGACGTACAGATCAAAGAGTTCTGCGCTGCCGTCTTTGGCAGGTAGTATGGAAGGGTAGTGCGCCATCGGCGCCTTAAGGACAGGCTCTACATCATCATAAATTGATTTCAGAAGGGTGAGTTGTTGGGCTCCCAGTGCAGAATAGATTTTAATCAGTCCAGACTTTGACAGGCGCTTCTTGGCAGCAGCAATATGCGGCGCCAAGATTTCTTTTAACGTAGCTTCATCCGAGGCTGGCTGCACTTCAAACAGAAGTTTGAGCAAATTTCGGGATTCCAGTTCACCTGGCATATCTCTATTATCGCCGAAAAACGACTCCACAGCGCTGTCATTCCACCAGATCAACTCAAAGTTGTTATTGACCATATAGGCTGGCCCAGGAAAGGACTCAATGCTTGATTCCAAACAAAGTGAGGTGAGCGATTCGTGCTCACCCAACGAGGGTTCAGATTGATGCACGGCCGCAAGGGCTGTTTCTTGTACTGACGATTTTCGGCGTCGGCCGCCAAATTCCTCAGCAATGCCCGCCATTGAGAGGCCTTGCTTCTTCAAGATCTGGACACGCTTGATGACATCAACTGCTGATTCATCGAAATAACCCAGCCGGGTTGCCTTGCCTTCATTCTCGGGAGGCGATTTAACCACCGGGTTAGGCAGTATGCCCAGTGCCACGTAGTTGTTAAGTGTGGCCCGGGAAATCCCAGTTATTTCAATGAGTTGCTTGCTATTTAGCATTGCTTCTATGACTCTAGCGGCATTGATTTTTTAGCAGTATAATTAGGCTGTCTAACCATAGCAACTGTCTATTTATACAGTTTATCTAAAAACACCGTTCACTGGACAGTTAAACCTGGCTGTCTAAACCGGGTCTCCCGGTTACAGATTTGATGCTCGCAGCGAGTCTGTTAAAGTGCGTCCCGCGGAGCCAAGGGGGTCAAACAGAGTGAATTTCAAGCGCATTTCAGTTGAGCGAGCTATGAAGATGATGTCCGAGCAGGACCTAGTTCAGATTGTTGATATCCGTGACGACCAATCCTTTATAGCCGGACACATCCCTGACAGCTTCCAGCTACATGGGGCGAATATTGACGAATTCATGGCCAGCGCTAATCCGGAGGCTCCGCTGCTCGTGGTCTGCTACCACGGCATATCCAGCCAAAGCGCTGCAGCATATCTAGCTGAACAGGGATTTAGTGATACGTACAGCCTGGATGGCGGATTTGAGGCCTGGATGAGCGCGCAAAAGTCATCTGCAAGCAGTTGACCCGAGGTCTAAGCAGCAGCGGACAAAGCGATACTGGTCAGCGAACAAGAATAATCCTTATCAAAGCCACTTGCCCGGGATTTACTCTGCGTCGACATTTGCCTGACGGGCTTCGGCATCTGCCTTGTCCAGTTTACGCTTACCCGTCATGATAATGACCATGTAAATCATGTTAAACATTGCCCAGGCGAATAGCTCGAATGGCCATAGTCGATGAGAGTTAGAGTCTCCCAGGCGCGCCGTCAATATCAGTCCAACCCAGACCGCCAACACGGCGAGTGGAAATGCAGCGAAATATCGCCAGCGACCCTGCCATTGTCGCAAAGCCGCCACCGGCAGCGCGGCGCTGGCCAGCAGGGTGCCAAGCACAATTATAGCAATCACCATATTCCAGAAGACAGCCTCTGCCTCCTGCTCGGCGTTGATATTTGCGCTGGCGGCAAAAGCGAGTGGAGTTTGTAGCAATATCAGCAGACCGCCCGTCAGTCTGTTGAATTTTGAATATGACTTGTAAAATAGATCTGACACATGCACCTCTTGGCAACCCGCATTAAATCACTACGACGCCAGCACTTAAAGTTCATTCACTGCTATGAACTTAATACATTAAAAACGCTTGGTAGGCTCTGGTAGTCTGCAAGGGCGGGCTTTCAAGGTAGAATGGGACTCAACGCTGCATAAAATTCTAATTAGCAGACGCTGTTTATTGCTGCTATTACTGCACCGACGCAAGTATCTAAAAACAAACCAACATCAGGACAGGGAATGGTTGATCTTCAAGCGACAAGAGAAAGTTACGAAAAAGAAGTTGAGCTCAAATACCAGCTATACAACAGCCTTTTTCTAACCTTACCGCTGGATGCTGTGGAGCAAACCGGCCTGTTGCTGCCTTTACTCGAGGATGCCTGTCATCAGGGACAGGATCAGGGGCTCAGCCCGGTCGCAATCATCCAGCAGTTTTTTGCCACGCATAAGCCAGACTTTAGTAAAACACAGCAGCTTAATTTCCTGTTTAAGATTATTCAGTATGTTGAACGTCAGGTGGTATTAATAGATGCGCTTGAAGATGCAGCTTATGCGGGCATTCATCGCACCGAGGAACACAACCGATTGCGCCTGTTGACAGAACAAGTTTCAGTAGAAGGCAAGCAGGAGCAATTGCGGTCTTTGCTTGAGCACTTCGGTGCTCGTGTTATTCTCACTGCCCACCCAACCCAATTCTATCCGGGTCAAGTGCTGGCCATAATCACCGATCTGACTAGCGCAATAGAGCAAAGCGACGTGGATCGAGTGCGTGACTTGTTGCAGCAACTCGGTAATACCCCGTTTTTTAAGAAAACCAAACCATCCCCATTCGAAGAAGCGACGCAGCTCAGCTGGTACCTTGGCAACATATTTTATCCAGCCTTTGCCAAGATCAGTGACTTTCTCTTGCAGTACACCGCTGGCTCACAAGACAACAATCAACTGTTGAGTATCGGTTTTTGGCCCGGTGGAGATCGCGATGGAAATCCTTTCGTAACCTGCAGCGAAACGCGACAGGTCGCGGCGAAGCTGCGATTCATCATCGTTGAGTGTTATCGCAATGAACTCAGACACCTAAAGCGGCGCTTGAGTTTTGAGGGCGTCTACGATGAGTTGGAGAATCTGGAAAAATTGTGCCATGCCGAATTAACGGGCTTGATTGATCGGGCTTTCAGTTCAGTGGAAGAGTTTATAGAACGCCTTAGTGCTATCAGCGCGGTCGTTGAAGAAAAACACCAGGGTCTTTACTTGGATCGACTGAATTCGTTCCAGCGGAAAGTGCGGATGTTTGGTTTTCATTTTGCCAGCCTGGATATACGACAGGACTCTCGAGTGATCGAAAGGACCTTAAACAACGCACTTTCACTGGTACCTGATGCTCTGGGAGTAGACTTTGAATCGCTGTCAGAGACTGCGCAAATAAACAGGTTGCTCAACGTGGATGCCAGGGTGACGCCGGAGCAGCTGCAGGACGAGACCGAGTCTGACACTTTGGCATCCATGCAGCTTATTAAAGAAATTCAACAGGCAAATGGGGCGCTAAGCATCCATCGCTATATCATAAGCAACTGTCGCGGCGCACGGGATATTGCTAACGTCATTGCCCTGTTTCGGCTTTCAGGTTGGCTGGATAAGCTGACTGTGGACATTGTCCCATTGTTCGAGACCATTAGTGATCTGGAAGGCGCCGATGCAGCCATGATAGAGCTATACCAGAACCAACTCTACCGTAGTCACTTACGCAACCGGCTTGATCAACAGACAGTGATGCTTGGATTCTCCGATGGCACCAAGGACGGCGGCTATTTGATGGCAAACTGGGGTATTTATAAGGCTAAAGAAGCCATAACATCAGTGTCACGGGAAAACAGTATCCAGGTGACATTCTTTGACGGAAGAGGCGGACCACCTGCACGCGGTGGCGGTAGCACCTATAAGTTTTATGCTGCCTTGGGTAAGAATATCTCAAACGATAAAATACATCTCACTGTGCAGGGCCAGACCATTAGCTCATATTATGGGACCGAAACGGCTGCTCTGCACAACCTCAATCAATTATTGGCGGCGGGACTGGAAAGCAATTTATTTGACAGGCCCGAACGCGAACTATCTCCCACGCAACGAAGTCAGATAGATCGACTCGCGGAAATTAGCCATGACAAGTATCTGAAGTTCAAGGCCCATCCACTATTCCTGCCCTATCTTGAAGAGATGAGCACCTTGCACTATTACGCGCAATCAAATATTGGCAGCCGTCCCGCTAAGCGAGGACAATCCGAAGGCCTGAAATTTGAGGACTTACGTGCGATCCCATTCGTTGGCGCATGGGGCCAGCTGAAACAGAATGTGCCGGGATACTTTGGGCTTGGCTCAGCATTGAAGGAAATGGAGGAGCAGGGGCAGTTGGACGATTATCGGGCGCTATATAACGAATCCAAGTTTTTTGAAGCAATGATAAGCAATAGCATGCAGAGTATGTGTAAAAGCATCTTCAAGCTTACGGCTTATATGGAACAGAACGAAAAGTATGGGCAGTTTTGGCGTCTCATTAAAGATGAGTTTGAATTAAGCCGAGAGATGGCCCTTCGAGTTTCCGGACAGCAGGAATTGCTTGAAGACAATCCTATCAGCCAGGCCAGTATCAAATTGAGAATGAATATCGTATTGCCGCTATTGGTTATCCAGCAGTATGCGCTCACCCAAGTGCATTCTTTGTCGAAGCAGGATGACCCTAAAAGTGTTAAGCAATTGCAAACATTTGAGAAGATGATCGTCAGAAGCCTGTTCGGCAACATCAACGCATCGCGAAACTCAGCTTAGGCTTTCCCCGCCGATAGCTGAATCGATTTATCAGATTCGGGATTCTAACAGCTACTGCATACTGAATTCCACTGGCGCACCTGGCCCCAGAGGCAGTCCCAGTATCACCCATACCATGGTAATCGCGATTCCCGCGATCAACAGCAGAATCGAGTAAGGCAGCATGGTCGCAGCCAAACTGCCAAGACCAAATTCTTTTTGCCAACGCTGACAAAACACCAGGATCAGCGGAAAGTAAGGCATTAATGGTGTGATGATATTTGTCGCACCATCACCAACACGGTAGGCTGCCGTGCTCATTTCCGGGCTAAGACCTAATAACATCAACATAGGAACCAGGACGGGTGCTAACAGGGCCCATTTCGCGCTGGCCGAGCCAATGAATAAATTGATTGAGGCGCCAAACAAAATGATGAGTGCAAGCAGTATCGAATCTGGCAGACTGGAACCCTCGAGTACCGCTGCACCTTTAATCGCAAATATGAGCCCAAGGTTTGACCAGTTAAACATGGCAACAAAGTGAGCTGCAGCAAAAGCCAGCACCAGGTAATAGGACAAGTCACTCATGGACTCACTCATCATTCGCACGACATCACGATGATTGTTAATCGAACCGGAAGCAGAACCGTAAGCCCAGCCAGCGGCTAAGAACAAGATGAAGAATCCAGCAACCAAAGACTGATATAGGGGATTTAAACGCGCCTCCGGGTTTGCATCTTCGTTGATCAGAGGCGTGCCAGGTCCCACACACAAGAATACCCATAGCGCCACTATGCCAAGACAGGCCATGCCAGCGCGCTTTAAGCCCTGAATTTCACCCTGGGTCAGGCTAGTGTCCGGACCTTTAATGATGCCCGCCGTGCTGCTTTCGGCTTCGCCGGGAATAATGGGCGCCAGGTGTGGCTCGATGATCTTGTCAGTGACATACCAGATCACAGGTAGAAACACGAAGGTCATGGCGATGATGAAGTAGGCGTTGCCGGCAATATTGGCGTCCCATGTGGGCAGAATCGTTTCTGCTGCCGCTTCGGTAATTCCAAACAACAGCGCATCCAATTGGCCGGGCAGGATGTTGGCGGAAAATCCCCCAGAAACACCCGCAAAAGCCGCAGCGATTCCTGCGATAGGGTGTCTGCCTGCTGCTGCAAAAATAACCCCTGCAAGGGGAATTAGTACCACATAGGCGGCATCAGCTGCGAGATTACCGACCATGCCTATGAAGGCAACTGCGGGCGTCAATAAAAGACTGGGAGCTCGAGAAACGGCGCTGCTCATGGCGGAAGCGAATAATCCCGAGCGCTCAGCCACCCCGGCTCCGAGCATCACCACCAGCACGTAGCCAAGGGGGTGAAAGCCCGCAAAGGTAGCCGGCATCTCCACCAACAGTTTCTGTACATTGGCCGCTGATAGCAGGCTTTCGGCGCTAACTACCAGTGCATTTCCGGCCGCATCCACCTGGGTCGGGTGCAGTGCGGAGACTCCGGCCAAGGCCGCGATTACACTGATCGCCACGACACCGGCGATACAATATAGAAAGATGAATACCGGATCTGGCAGTCTGTTCCCCGAGCGCTCAATCCACGCCAGGACGCCTGTCATTTCCGAGGGTTGAGGGTGGCTGGTATCAGTCATGGAGTGCTTCTGCCTTGTGTTTTAACTAAATTTATATGAACGGAATCAGCGCAGTAAACGGTAAAATTCGCGTAAGTCCTGTAGATAGCTCTGGGGTTGCTCGAGGGCTGCGAAATGCCCCCCTTCGGGCATCACCGTCCACTGTCGCAGATCATAGGCAGCCTCGACCCATGCACGCGGCAGAATATAGATTTCTGCAGGAAAGATTGCCGCGCCGGTCGGCACGTTAATATAGGACATGGGTTTGAGGCGAGGCGAATTTCGGTTCTCGTAATAAATACGGGCTGAAGAGGTAATGCTGCCGGTGAACCAGTAAATCGAAATATTGGTCAGGATTTCATCTTTGCTGAAGTTGTTGTCCAGATTGCCAGCCTCATCTTGCGGCAAATCGCTCCAACCGTGAAATTTTTCTACGATCCAGCCCGCCAAACCGGCCGGTGAGTCATTTAATCCATAGCCTAAAGTCTGTGGTTTAGTACCCTGTATTTGTTGATATCCCACTTCATTAAGCATGTAGTTACGGCGCGCTTCGACAACAGCAGCTTCAGATTCAGACACTGCGTCTCGCTGCTCTGGATCATCGGGAGGGTTGGCCAGTACCATGTTGGAATGCAGTCCGATCAATCGCTCTGGATAATGGTTCGCGAGATGCCGATTGATAATCGCCCCCCAGTCTCCGCCTGCAAGTGCATATTGTTCATAACCCAATCTTTCCATTAGGTCAGCCAAAGCCACTGCCATTTGCTCTGGCCCAAAGCCAGGTTCTGTTGGCGCTGAAGAAAAGCCAAAGCCTGGCAGTGAGGGCGCAATCACATGGAATGCGTCTTCTGCACTACCACCGTGCGAAGTAGGATCAGTAAGTGGGCCGATGATCTTACTAAACTCGCTCACTGAACCTGGCCAGCCATGCACCAGCAATAGCGGAATCGCGCTTTCGTGGCTGGATCGCTGATGGACAAAATGTAAATCTATATTATCAATTGTCGTCTTGAACTGACTGAATTGATTCAGTAACTCTTCCTGTGCACGCCAATTGAATTCAGTGCGCCAGTAATCCAGCAATGCTTTTAGATACTCAAGATCGGTCCCATATTCCCAACTGACCCCATCCAATTGATCAGGCAGGCGTGTGAGTGACAGGCGCTGACGCAAATCCGCGATCGCACTATCAGGCACGTTTATGCGAAAAGGGGTAATTGCAGTTGAGCTTGCTGCCAAGTGCTGTTGAGCCTGTGCTGGGGAAAACTGGGTATCGGGTTGAGACAATGTCTGTTTACCGGAAGTTGCTATGATATCCACAGCTCCTGCAGAATGACATGCAAGGCTGCCTAAAAATAACAGTCCGACACTAAGTGCTCTGACAGGGATCTCAAATCTAGCTCGTATTGAAATTTCTTTATGCATATCAGTCCACTGCGCTTGGTAATTATTAAAGCATTGAAGCTTTTCCTACCCATTGACCAGACTCTATGCAGACTGGTGCGGGGCGCGAAAGCCGACGTTGGGCGCTATGAAACACTACACGGTGCCTGCCAATCAAGTCATGATGGCGGCTGCGCCAGAGAAGCAACTGATAATGACTTGAATCTAGAGTTATTAGCATCGAAGATTCGAAACTGATTCGAAGGGCCAAGCGTAAGCAAACTAACTGGCAATCTGGCTGAGCCCATACATTCAACTATAGGAATTACCGTATGTTATTTGGATTAAGTAAGAAGCCTGTGGAACTTCCTGATGACAGCAGCGCGCTTCCCGATCGCGCTTATCCGAACCAATACAATTCCTCGCATTTCGTTAACGGCAACCCGATTGTCGAACCTGTACCAGATCACCTTGAGCGGGCCGTCTTTGGTCTAGGCTGTTTTTGGGGAGCGGAACGACTGTTCTGGGAGCTACCGGGCGTCTTTAGCACTGCCGTGGGTTACGCTGGTGGCATAACCAATAATCCAAGCTATGAAGATGTGTGCAGCGGCAAGACCGGTCATACCGAGGTAGTCACGGTGTTCTTTGACCCTGAAAAAATCAGCTATGAAGCGCTTTTGGCTGCCTTTTGGGAAGCCCACGACCCAACCCAGGGAATGCGGCAGGGCAATGACGTAGGCACCCAGTATCGCTCAGCAATCTACACTGTGAATTCCATGCAGGAGCGTGTCGCCGAGGCCAGTCGGGCCCGCTTTCAGTTTGCACTGCAAGAGGTAGGGAAGGGCAGTATTACGACCGAGATCAGTGAGTTAGGTCCATTTCATTATGCTGAAGATTATCACCAACAGTATCTGGCCAAAAATCCTGGAGGTTACTGTGGTTTGGCGGGGACCGGTGCCTGCTATCGACCTGCGCCTGAGACAAATGAGTCCTAAGGCCAGGGAGAGCGGGTCAAGTGACAAACGGGCCGTGAGGGCGGGGTCTGGCGAGCAACAGACTTAGTGACCCAGATCCAAACAGCTAGCTAAGGTGGAAAAACCTGCGGATGTCGTCGGCCTTTGCCATCGCGTCATAATAGCCGAGCTGATGCAGAGCAGAACAGAATCCCTGCTCAAACAGCACCAGACTGAGCAGGGTGCCTGCGCCCACGGGTTTAATGTAGCTCGAAAGGGCTTTTGGTAATTCCGCGTAGTGCTCTTGAGCGAGTTGATTCAATTCACGGGATGGTGAAATCTCAAGCGGTTCAACTTCATGAACAGCATATCCAATTTGCCGGCGGGCGCGACGGTTCAAAACAGGGATAAGGTCATTCATATGTCGCAGTGAGTCCAGGTCATATTCGAGAATATCAACAAACGCGCTGTTCATTAAATGGCCAAGAATATGCATTAGTCCCGGTGGCTTGTGATATGCTTTAAGCTCATTGTTGCCGCTGCAACTTCAACAGCTGTCGCTCCCTCTTAAGAAGTATTGCAATAGTTCGTTATAGCGCCTTTCCGTGAACTTAGAATTAATTCAAATAATTGACAAAACGAATATACTCTAACCTGTCGCATTGCATATTTCTTGCAATCACTTTTTAGCCTGCACGGCTCGTCCTAAAGAGGGTTTGCAGTTTTTGGTAGATTCGCTGATGTAGGCGGCTTTGACTCATCCCTATAGCCAAACTGCAGTGTAAGCAAATTACTCACCTGCCGGCGCTAGATTTCCAGTTGGCCCTGTCCCACTCAGATCCATCCAGCGCTTTTGCCTGCTCCGTAGCTCCTTAAGACACTGTCTGACGACGCCGCCCTGGAATTGACCAAGAATCAGGGATTTTGAGTCAGGGTTTTCACCAACACAGTCGGCTATCAGTTTGGTAGACTAAGTATTAAGACAAAGTCACATCCGGACTCTACTTTGACACAAATAACACCTGGCACTGCCGCAAACATTGATCCTCTGGTTATCGCTATCTCGTCCCGGGCGTTATTTGACCTCGGAGATAGCCATTCTGTCTATGAGCAAGAAGGATTGGATGCCTATCAGGCTTATCAAATAGAGAGGGAAGATGAGCCGCTTGAGCCGGGAGTTGCATTTCATCTCGTGGAAAAACTGCTTAATCTCAATAATCTCTTGGATCAATCACCGGTAGAGGTGATTCTGCTTTCTCGCAATAGTGCGGATACTGGCCTGCGCATATTTAACTCCATCAAGCATTATAATCTGAGCATCACGCGCGCCGCGTTTTGCAGCGGAGATAGCCCCTATCGCTATATCTCGGCCTTTAACAGTCACCTCTTTCTCTCCACCGATGGTGCCGACGTCAGGCAGGCGCTTGAGCTAGGCGTTGCAGCGGCTACCATTCTGCCTTCCCAGAAGTCTAATGTGGATGAGGACATCCTCAAGATTGCCTTCGACGGTGACGCAGTACTGTTCTCCGATGAGTCTGAAAAAATATTTAAAGACAAAGGCTTGGAGGCTTTTACAATGAATGAACTTGAAGCTGCTAACGAACCTCTGGCAGGGGGGCCCTTCAAACCATTTCTCGGTGCTCTGCAAAAATTTCAGCAGGCGTTTCCAGCTGGGGCCTCCCCAATTCGCACTTGCCTCGTAACGGCACGTGCTGCCCCAGCCCATGAGCGTGTGGTGCGAACCTTACGGGCCTGGAATATTCGTATCGACGAGTCTTTATTCCTAGGCGGCCTTCCAAAGGGAGAGTTCTTGCAAGCCTTTTATGCAGATGTATTTTTTGATGACCAGCAGGGGCACTGTGAGTCGGCTTGCAATCATGTTGCCACAGGACACGTGCCGCATGGTGTGGCTAATTCCTGACCCCTAGGTTTATGGCGCAATCGAGAAAACGCGGCAGAAAATCCCCATAACCACTCGCGCAAGGCGCATAGGTTAACGTTCATCAGGATCGGCAGTCCGGCCGCAGGGTTTGAACCTGGTAATGCGCTAGCCCTTACCATGCAAGGGGATGTCGGAAACGAGTGGGATTTCGGGATTTTTGAGAACCCGCAGAAAGTCCCAGCCCAAATCTGGTCTTTCGCAGTGACCCGATCCCGGTTGTGTCAATGTTCCACGGCGACACAGGCCATGTTCCACGTGGAAAACTTGTTAAAAATTAGAGAGTTAGACAGTCTAAAATCAGTGGCCCCGGCGCTGCTATTGGATAAGGCGCCAGAATTCAATGACTTGTGACTCTAGCATCGAAATATTATGTCGTGGGTGTTTCAGGCGGCAATATTTGCTAAATTCACAGCTGTCTAAATGCACTTAAGCCTCGCTCAGCATCGCATCAATTGCGGGCGCCACGCGCCACCCACAAGGAGTTATCACTGCATGGAATTAGCCTGTCTCGATCTGGAAGGAGTTCTGATCCCGGAAATATGGATTGGTTTTGCGGAAAAAACCGGCATTGATGAACTCAAAGCCACCACAAGAGATATTCCTGACTATGATGAGTTGATGAAGCAGCGACTCGCTATCCTCGATCAGCACAATCTGGGCTTGCCGGATATACAGAAGGTTATAGCCACCATGGCTCCTTTGCCTGGCGCCAATGACTTCGTTGAGTGGCTCAAGGAGCGCTTCCAACTCATTATTTTATCTGACACTTTTTACGAGTTCTCCCACCCTTTGATGCGCCAGTTAGACTTCCCAACCCTGTTTTGTCACCGCCTTGTGGCTAACGAGAGCGGTGCAATCGTAGATTACAAGCTGCGCCAGCAAGACCCAAAGCGGCAGTGTGTTAAGGCCTTTCATGGCCTTAACTTCCGCGTGATTGCGGCGGGGGATTCCTACAATGACACCACCATGCTCAGCGAAGCGGATACGGGCATTCTGTTCAGGGCGCCAGACAATGTAATCGCCGAATTCCCTCAGTTTCCGTCAGTTACCAGTTATGACGAGTTGCGCCAGGAGTTCTGCAAGGCCAGTATTCGCAATCTGTCACTATGATTCAATGCGAAACCAGTCGCTGAATCTTATTTTAGAGGCGTAGGGCAGTCCCATAGAGCGAACGCCTGAAGCGGACCCAGCTAGCGAAATAGTGCAATGAGCTATTGTTGCAGCGAGATGACGGTGAAGCACTTGACCTTCTGCGGTCCTCGACGTGAGGTCTGATTGGCCAGTTGGCCTGCGCATTATAAATTTTGGTCGTGCGTGGGCTTCGCTTAGTCTTCGGCTTCAGCTAGCCAAAGTGCTCCTTCCTGTAACAATTTACAGAGTAAGGCCTGCCCAGCTTCCTGCGCCCACAGTTCGGCGATTTCGAAGGTATCTTCAGGACTTACAGCGCATAGCTTACGTATTCCAGGCACTAATTCGGCAGTGCAGGGATAGGCCTCTCCATCTACAAACAGCACAGGTTCAGTGGCTGGCGTATCGGCAGCCAAAATCAGGCGTGAGGCTGGGTTTCTAATAAGGGCGATGCCCTGGGCGCGGTAGCGCATCAATTCTTCGGCCGCTACCGGTTCCGTCAACGTTTCAATCAGTTCGGGATATTTTGGTGCCGTGACCAAACATCCAAAGGCCAATAAAAAGGCCTGGGGGTCGTCCAGAGAGGCATGCAGTGATTGCCAAGCTGTCAGCCATTGAGCAGGTGTAATCTCCCCATTATCAGGTACTTCCAGGTCATCAACATCGGTGAAACGGTCTGATTCTGTACTTGCCGCCATAAGCCGGTCGCTGAATCCTTCAATCATTTCGGCTCGCGAAGGTGCGCGGAACCCCACTGAATAGCAGAAACCGGGGGTGACCCCGACGCCCCAGTGAGCATAACCGGGTGGTATATAGAGTACATCTCCTGAAGTTAATGTAACCTCCTGTACTACCTCAATTTCTCGCAAGAGTTTGAGGCCTGAATCGGTAGTGAGAAGTGCCTTGGAAGCTGTATCCTCGGCAATTTTTGGACCAAGGCGCCAGCGGCGCTGGCCCGCACCATGTACCAGGAAAACATCATACTGATCGAAGTGAGGGCCGACTCCACCGCCAGAAGCGGCATACGAGACCATAATATCGTCGATACGCCAGCGGGGGAGAAAGCTAAATTGTTCAATGAGCTGCTGCAGCCCAGGTATCCACAGCTCTGCCGCCTGAATTAGCAGAGTCCAGTCGCTATCCTGCGATGATGGCAGCTCACCTACCGTGAAAGGGCCCTGTTGTAATTGATAGCCCAAATCCTCATTGCAGCGAACCAGGCGGCTTTCAACTGCGGCCTCCTGGGCTAATTGCTGTAATTCAGTCAATTCTACAAAATCTTCGAAACTATCAAAGAAGTCACGTATAACTATCGGTTTTTTCTGCCAATATTCGCTTAAAAAGCGAGCAGAATCGAAGGATTGATTAGGCATTCAGGGCTTATTAGAGGCTTCAAACGTCCAAGGCCTGCTGCACCGCATTACCGATGTACTTGCGGGGCGTCAGCGCCAGTAGCTCTTTTTTGGCGGCATTCGGAATCTCCAGACTTTTGATAAACTGCTCGAGGGTGGCCTGATCAATTCCCTTACCGCGGGTAAGTGCCTTCAGCTTCTCATAGGGTTGCTTGATGCGGTAGCGCCGCATCACTGTCTGCACGGGCTCAGCAAGTATCTCCCAGCATGCGTCAAGGTCAGCATCAATGGTTGTCTGATTGAGTTCCAGTTTGCCGATGCCCTTATTCAAAGACTTGTAGGCGATTACGCTGTAGCCCAGTCCAGTGCCGAGATTACGTAATACAGTAGAGTCCGTGAGATCTCGCTGCCAGCGGGAAACAGGCAGCTTGGCAGCCATATGTCCAAGCAAGGCATTGGCAAGGCCCAGATTGCCCTCTGCATTCTCAAAGTCGATGGGATTGACTTTGTGGGGCATGGTGGATGAGCCCACTTCTCCGGCCACAGTCTTCTGCTTGAAATAACCCAGCGCGATGTAGCTCCAAATATCTCTAGCAAAATCAATTAGTACGGTGTTATATCTCGAAATGCAATCAAAAAGCTCTGCTACATAGTCATGGGGCTCGATTTGCGTGGTGTAGGGGTTATGTTCTAAGCCCAGTCCAGCAATGAAATCCCGGCTCAATGTCGGCCAGTCAATAGTCGAGTAGGCGGAAAGATGCGCGTTATAATTGCCCACGGCACCGTTCTTTTTGCCCAGGATTGGCACTTGCTTGAGCCCTTCAATCTGGCGCTCCAGGCGGAAGACCACGTTCGCGAATTCCTTGCCAACTGTGGTTGGTGAGGCAGGTTGGCCATGGGTGCGCGACAATAAGGGTTGCGCAGCATAGTCATGGGCGAGTTTCCGCAAATATGAAACTGTCTCCTGCATCAGAGGCAAGAGTTCCGTCGTTCTGGTCGCAGCTAGCATCAGGCCATAGGACAGGTTATTAATATCTTCTGATGTGCAAGCAAAGTGCACAAATTCGATGCAGTCTTCATAGCCACCCAGTTCTTCGAGTCGTGCTTTAATAAAGTACTCTATCGCTTTAACATCATGGTTAGTTTTTGACTCTATGTCCTTTACTTTCTCCCCATCCTCGAGACTGAAATTCGTGTAAATGGCGTCCAGCTGCTGCAGTTGCTGAGCCGATAAGGGCGGCACCTCGACAATGTCAGGGCAAGCGGCTAGTTGCTGCAGCCACTTGATTTCAACCTGAACCCGGAATCTCATTAATCCGTATTCGCTGCAAAGCAGCGCGAGCGAGCGACATTTAGTGGCATAACGCCCATCTAGGGGGGATAGGCAGGAAAGTGGGCTAATTGCTTGGTCTGACATCAGTTCCTTCCAGAGTTAAGGCGATCCTGCGGGCTAAGTTGGCCGCGGTGTGTTGTATGCGCCGGCGGTACACAACGAGGCGCCAGCGACGACCCCCAAGTTGATACCAGAGCACAGCCGAGCGAATCCCCGCCAGAAGCAAGGCTCGAATTCGGTTTGCCACCTTTTCATCCTTTAGGAAGTCCACCTTTCCCTGCACCTGGACGCGGTAAGAAAGGGTGCTAATTGTATCCTGATAGAGTTTGGCAAGCTGCTGAAAACTACGCTCCTGCGTGGAAAACCCGGCGCCCTGGGAATCCTCAATCGATGTTTTTTCGCCGCCAATCAAGGGGTTAATATGTTGAAGTCGCCTATGCAGAATATCCTGCATCTCATTGTTACTCATTAATTTATTTCGCAATACCAGCATACCGAGCGTATAGCGCACTACCTCTGTATGTTCTTGTGAGCGCTGGTTTCCGAACAAAGCCTCCAATCCCTGCAGGCCACGAAGCATGCCGGCAAGATTAGTATAGATACCGCCCATATCGGGTGCGTTCAGGACAAGCAGGGGGTTCACCGATGCTTCTAGCTCCAGAGCGGGCGCTTCGCCACTATAAGCCATGTCCCGGACCAGCTGGGCGGCATGGACAACTGCAGACAGTGCTAGGGTTTGCTGCTCCCAGTTACTGAGTTCCTCAGCTAAAGCCATCGATTATGGCACCTCCCAAACAGTGCTTACCCTGATAGAAAACCACATACTGACCCGGGGTTACGGCCCGCTGTGGTTGCTCAAATCTTACCACCAGCCCCCCACTTGCAGCAGCACTGACCTCGCAGGCCTGGTCTGCCTGTCGGTAACGAATTTTCGCGCCGCAATGCAGCGGCATTTTTGGCGCCTGGCCGCTAATCCAGGCAGCGGGCAGCGTCTTGAGTGCAGGGGAAAAAAGATCTGTATTTTCATTACCTTGACCGACAATTAACACGTTATTACTGAGGTCTTTCGCCACGACGTACCATGGCGCATCCGGACGCCCAGCCCGGCCGCCGATGCCAAGTCCCTGACGCTGGCCACGGGTGTAAAACATCAAACCGCTGTGCATGCCAATATCCTCACCATCGGTAGATTCGATGCGGCCCGGTTGGGCAGGCAAATAGGTCTCGAGGAAGTCTTTGAACTTGCGCTCACCGATGAAGCAGATGCCGGTACTGTCTTTCTTGTCAGAGGTGACCAGGTCCAGTCCGGCAGCGATTTTTCTTACCTCAGATTTCATTATATTACCGATAGGAAACAATGTATTACGAATATTATCTTCGGTAACTTCACACAAAAAGTAAGTTTGGTCTTTGTTGGTATCTGTGCCTTTGCAGAGAATGGTTTTTCCCTCCAAATCGAGGCGCTGTACATAATGCCCAGTGGCAATGAAGTCAGCCCCCAGCTCCTTGGCATAATCAAGGAAGGCTTTGAACTTTATTTCACGGTTGCACAACACATCAGGATTTGGTGTGCGGCCTGCCCGATACTCAGCGAGGAAGTGCTCAAACACGTTGTCCCAGTACTCTGCTGCAAAATTTGCCGTGAGTAGCTCGATGCCTAACTTATCGCAAACTGCCTGGGCATCGGTCAGATCTGCCTGCGCAGTACAATACTCAGTGCTATCATCTTCTTCCCAGTTTTTCATGAATAAGCCGGACACCTGGTAACCCGCCTGCTGCAATAGATACGCAGATACGGACGAATCAACCCCTCCGGACATCCCGACAATAACCCGCGTGTTCTGTGGGCTGCTAACTGGTTCCATTTCCTGTATTCGCACTATTTGAGCAGACTTAAGGGATAGGCCTCGCCGGCCAGGTAATCTTCAAGGGCGCGCCAGACCATAGGGCTTCGGAGCTGCGCTTTCAAGCCCTGTAGCTCCTCCAGCGTCAACCAGAGCGCACTCTCAATGTCTGCATCCGGTGGCTGCGAATATAACTGTTGTTCAGGAGCTGCGATAAAGCAGTGCCGTACGTAATGGATTCCATTAGCGCTTTGCGGGTAAGAATAAACCCCCAACACGGATTGAATCTGTACTTGCCAGCCCGTTTCCTCGAGGGTTTCCCGCTCGGCGGCAGCCTGCAGCGTTTCCCCAACTTCGACGTGCCCGGCTGGCTGGTTGTAGACCATTTTGTTTTGCGCACGCTCCCGGACCATGAGAAAGCGCTTCTCAAGAGCTACGACAGTGGCTACGGTAATGTGGGGTAGGTTATTCATGTTTAGCAGAGCAGAATTCTATCAATGTTCTATAACGCTTCGCTAACCCAGGTTCTAGAAACATGACTTCAGCTGAAGCCGGTAAAGAGCGATAATCTCCCGCATTCAAAATTGGACACAAAATTATGAGTAGTTCTCTCACCCATCTTGATGCTGAAGGCAATGCCAGAATGGTAGATGTAGGCGACAAAGCCATCACGCAGCGAGAAGCGAGGGCGCAGGCCAGGGTGTTTATGGCAAGCGACACGCTGACACTGATTGCCGAGGGCGGGCACAAGAAAGGAGATGTGCTGAGCATTGCGCGCATTGCCGGCATCCAGGCAGCCAAGCAATGCAGCCAGCTGATCCCATTGTGCCACCCACTTATGCTGTCCTCTGTCGCTATTGACTTGAGTCTGGATCAGGAAAGCAACTGCGTTGACATCTTCGCGACTTGTAAGCTCAGCGGTCAAACCGGCGTGGAGATGGAGGCGCTGACTGCCGCCAGCGTGAGTGCACTCACGATTTATGACATGTGCAAGGCGGTAGACAAGGGCATGGTAATCGGCGAGATCTGTTTGCTTGAGAAGAGCGGCGGCCGCAGCGGGCATTATCAGCGAGCAACTGGACTGGAATAAACCATGATCAAGATTCTTTATTTTGCTAGCGTAAGGGAACGGCTCAATAAAAGTGAAGAAACCATGGAGCTGCCTGCCGACATTAATACCGTCGCCCAACTGGTTGCACTTTTAGCTGCAAAAAACCCAGAATTCAGGCAGCTTAACGAGGGCGGCCAGCCACTTTTAGTGTCGGTAAATCAGACTGTTGCAGATGGTTCTGCAAGTTTGGCTGCAAATGATGAAGTGGCATTCTTCCCACCAATGACTGGAGGCTAGCCATGATCACTGTGCAACAAGCAGATTTCGATCTAGCCGCTGAATATAAAGGACTTAGAGAAGACGCCGGCGATGCCGGCGCAATTGTGACGTTTACTGGCCTGGTGCGGGAGTTTTATATGCCCGATGCGGATGAAGCATTGACGGGTGGCAGTACCCAGACCCTGTACCTCGAGCATTACCCGGGGATGACCGAGAAGAGTTTGCAAGATATTGTCGCCCAGGCTGAATCGCGATGGCCGCTACTCGGCACCAGAATTATACACAGGATAGGAAAATTACATCCGGGAGATCAGATAGTTATGGTGGCTACCGCAAGTAGTCACAGACACGCTGCTTTCGAGGCGGCGGAGTTCATCATGGATTATCTGAAGAGTCATGCGCCATTCTGGAAAAAGCAGTCTTCGGCCACTTCCAGTGATTGGATTAGTAGTCGCAGCAGCGACAGTGAGGCACTAAAACGGTGGCAGGACTAGCTGCCACGAGCAGAAGCCACGGCAGATGAAGCCTAAGCCGATTCCAGCCGCCAATGACCGGGCTGCAGGCCCTGCAATTCCCAGAGATCAATCTGAACCCGGACCAGGCGTAGCGTAGGAAAACCCACCGCCGCTGTCATCCGCCTTACCTGGCGATTTTTGCCCTCACTGATTTCCAGCCGTAACCAACTCGTCGGAATATGCTGTCGAAAGCGCACAGGCGGATTCCTGGACCATAGCGCCGGCTCAGCGATCACGGTTGCGCTAGCAGGTCGCGTTTGTCCATCCCGTAAGGTAACGCCTCTCGTGAGTTGCTTCGTTGCCTCTGCGTTAATCTCACCTTCGACTTGAACAAGGTAGTGCTTCTTCTTGTTGTAACGCGGGTTTGAGATTCTTTGCTGCAACTGCCCGTCATTGGTAAGCAATAAGAGACCTTCTGAATCTTTATCCAAGCGGCCAGCAGGATAGAACCCAGGCAGATCGATGTAGTCGGCGAGAGTCCCATGACCACTTTCGGCGGTGAATTGAGAAAGAACCCCGAAAGGTTTATTAAAAACAATAATTTTGGCCATAAGAAAACCGCCTGTGGATCACTACTTCAATCGATCATCAGGGGGGAGGCAGGGTTGGTGCTAAAATCACCCGTGTCAGGCTGACCACAGCCGATCTCAAGCGCGCTAACCGGAGTTTTCTATCTCTATTTCAGCCGCCGTGCTCTCAGCATCTGTGGCAGCGCCATTAATATCAACTGCGCTTGCGGCTGGCATCGCCTGCTCATCAGAATCGATTGATTC